>Ga0208735_100317_pt1 | contig 24997 bp, 26 predicted proteins | sample Subbio12Aug_8Aab_FD_184829 | JGI IMG/M metagenome (GOLD analysis project Ga0208735, IMG submission 184829) | Serpentinite rock and fluid subsurface biosphere microbial communities from McLaughlin Reserve, California, USA - CR12Aug_8Aab (SPAdes) | ecosystem: Environmental > Terrestrial > Deep... | reverse complement strand
GCGGCGCACAACCAGCCCATCGGCCTGTGCGACCCCAGCGCCCACGCCGAGCTGCTGGCCTTGCGCCAGGGCGCGCAGGCGCTGGGCAACTACCGGCTCGACGACTGCACGCTCTACGTCACGCTCGAGCCCTGCGCCATGTGCGCCCAAGCCATGCTGCACGCGCGGCTGCGCCGGCTGGTGTATGGCGCACCCGAACCCAAAACCGGGGCCGCCGGTTCGGTGCTCGATCTGTTTGCCATCGCCGCGCTCAACCACCACACCACCGTGCAAGGCGGCGTGCAGGCGGATGAGTGCGCGGCGCTGTTGCAAGATTTTTTTGCCCAGCGCCGCAGCCAAGCGCGCGCCACCCAGCAGCCGCTGCGCCCAGACGCGCTGCGCACGCCCGAGGCCGCCTTTGAACCCGTGTGGCAGCTCTTTCCCCAGTGGCGCGCGCACCAGCGCTGGGTGGCCGATTTGCCCGCCCTAGGCGGTTTGCGCCTGCACCTGCTCGATCTACCGGGGGCCGACCCAGCGGCGCCGGCGTGGCTGCTGCTGCACGGGCCCAGCGGCTGGTGGCCGCAGTGGGCCGGCAGCATGACGGCGCTGCAGGCGCAGGCCAGCCGCCTGCTGGTGCCCGACCTGATCGGCTTTGGCCAGAGCGACAAGCCCAAGCGCGCGCATTGGCACAGCATGCCCCAGCACGCCCAAGTGTTGCTGGAGCTGCTGCAGCACAGCGGCTGCCTGCCCACCGGCGCGGCAGCGCCCCTGCAGCTGCGCTACGCGCCCGGGCAGGCGGGGCTGGCGCAGGCCTTGGCCCAGGCGTTGCTTGCGGCCACTGGGCAGGTGGTGGCCGCAATCGAACTCGAACCCACGCCGTGCCAGCAGCTGCCCGCCAATTGGCCCACCTTGCCTTACCCCGATGCCGGGCACCGGGCGGCGCTGCGGGCTTGGGGCACCGCAGGCCGCGATTGTTTGCTGTTTTGGGGCTGATATACTCCAAACCTAGACGCGCCCGCCGAACGTGACACGGCATGGCGGTAGCGTGGCCAAACGGCTTTCGGAATTCTCAAGTTAAATTACCACCCGGCAAGTCATGGCTTGGAAATTTGAACGCGGCGATGGGCGTTACAAACATCGCTGGACCAAAGACGAAGCGGGTTTTGTGCAACACGGCAGCGAAAGCATTGGCAAATGCCACTCGTCCATCACTCAGGAAGTTGCACAGGGCATGCTCAATCAAGGCGTCCCCTACAAAGCGCCAGGGGCTACAACTGTCGAGCATATTAATACCACATACCGCGGCGTAATCTACGAAGCCGCCCCAACACAGCATGGGGTCTCGTTTCACGGTTACCCTTGGCGGGGTGGGCAAGGGCGCCCCGCTTTGCCATCTTCTGTGCTTCGCACGCTCAGAGATCAAGCGCAACAGCAGTGCTACCTTAAGGAGTTTGAGCAATGGCTAAAGCTGCACAGTGCATAAGTGGTGGGCAGGCATCCGGCCTTTCTTGGCACTGCCAGTTTGCGCCTGTTACTTCACGCCATCCCAGTGATCATTGTTGGGCAGTGCTCAGTGTGTATGTCCAAGGTCAGATTGTGTGGGGATTTGAGTCCCAGCCCCCTTCAGTGCACTCCCATTCATGGACTTTAGTTGACTTCTTAAACGGTTTGGCTCGTATTTGGCCTTGGTTGGCGTATGAAGAAGGCTATCCGATTGATATCCAGCCGGCAGATTTGAGTAAGATGATGGCGGACGCCGAGCAGCACTGGCAGGATCTGCCCGAGCACCAAGTTGAGGCTGAAGATGACAAGCTATACGACTTTAGGCAGAGGCACGATCTCTCACTTTTGCTGCGTGGCTTAAATAGGCCGCCACTCTGGTTGCTGCGCGAGGGCCATGCCTGCCAAGTTTGGTCGCCAACCCTCACAAAACCTGTCTATGTCCGCCACAGCCAAGTTATAGAATCGCTTGAAGCGTTAGGCGATGCGCTTGCCGAGCATATTACCAATCATGGATCGGGCCAACTGCACTCACGCGCCCAGCATGCACTTGATCGTTGGTGCAACCGGCAAAGCCATGTAGATTCGGTTTGGGTAACCACTGTGACCGGTCTTACTCACGATGAACTTAATGCACTACAATTTCAAGCCGGAAAAAATCACCCAGCAATGAAAGCATTATTGAATGGGCGTTCTGTTGCGGTAAATAGCTCTGCATTTGCTACTGCAAACGAACTTCAAATGGCCGCACGCATGTCACGCGACAAACTTGATACTGCTGCACAGTGGAGCCTGCTGCAGCAGATTCACGCCATTCCCAACGTTCCGACCGAGCGGCTTGATCAACTTAGCCAACTGGCTCCCCAGCCAGATGGTTCCAAAGCACCTTATGAGCAAGGGTACGAACTGGCCAACTGGCTGCGCGCTCACATGGGTATTGGGCCAGATCAAACCGCAGACCCTAGAGCAATATTGACTGGTTTGGGCATATCTCCCCAAACTACAACCATACCCGGGCCCATAGACGCAGTGGCAGTCTGGGGGGCGAACCACGGGCCAGCAATTTTGCTCAACCTATACAGCGCATCACGCGCCAGCACACCCAACGGGCTGCGGACCACACTGGCCCACGAAATCTGCCACCTGCTGATTGATCGCAACGGAGCCTTACCCGTGGCAGAAATTCTTGGTGGGCAAGTAGCACGCAAAGCCGAGCAACGTGCCAATGCATTCGCGGCTGAATTGCTGCTGCCTCGCAGTAGTGCTGCCAGCGTTGTGCAAAGCAGCGCCACCTTGGCTGATGCACTGGGGCAAATTCAAAACCAGTTTCAGGTGAGCCGCGAAGTGGTAAGCCATCAAATTGCCAACTCGGGCGCCAAGAACCTCAGCGACGTTGAGCGTCGCCAGCTAAACGCTTGGGCCAAAGACCGTACTTGCTCTTAATTAGTGGTCGCGCTTTCACCATCTACCAACCCCAACGCCGCGCCCGGGCCCGGGCTGCTGGCGGCGCTGCATTTGCGTAGATAATCGGAAAATATCCGATTATCATTGCGTAAACGACATATGACTGAGCCGCGCCTCCAGCATTTCGGCACCGTCCCTTTCAGCCATGGAGCGTTGCTGCCCGTGTTGAAGGGGTACCGGCGCCCGAACGACAAGATCGCCGAGTGGCTGCGGCAAGGCGTGTTGTTGTCGGTCAAGCGCGGGCAATACGTGTTGGGCGGCTCTGGTTACACGCCATGCCTGCCGCTGGTGGCCAACCACCTGCACGGCCCCTCCTGTGTTTCGCTCGACTATGCGCTGGCTTGGTATGGGCTGATTCCCGAACGCGTGCACGAAATCACATCGGTCTGCACCGGCCGCAGCCGCGTGATGGACAACGCGCTGGGGCGCTTCTCTTACACCCGGCTACCCGCAGCTGTGTACCCTTGCGGGATCAGCCAAGCCAGCGCATCCCTGCAGGAAACCTTTCTGATCGCGTCTCCCACCAAAGCCTTGTGCGACAAGGTAATGCTCACCCCCCGGCTGCGCGCCACCAGTCGAACCGCCATGCAGCGCTTCCTTTTCGAGGACCTCCGATTAGACGCCGATGCATTGGGCCGATTGGACTTGGACGTCATCCGCACGTACGCCGCGTGCGGCATCAAGACCGCACAACTGCGCGCTCTGCAGCATTGCGTGGAGGCGGCGCAGTGAGCGTCATCGAGCAGATGCTGGCGCGCTACCCCGCGCAGGAGCGCGAACACGCCCTGCGCGAGGTCATGCAGGAAATAGCGCTCGCTGGTTTGCACCGCGGCGGCTTCTTCGACAAGGCCGCCTTCTACGGCGGGACCTGCCTGCGCATCTTCCACGGCATCCCCCGGTTCTCGGAGGACCTAGACTTCTCGCTGCTTACCCCGGACCGCGCTTTTACCCTAACACCCTATTTTGATGCCATGCGCAGCGAATTCGCCGCCTTCGGTTTCGAGGTGGTCATTACCGCACAAGCAAAATCCGCCGAGTCGGCGGTGGTATCCGCGTTCGTGAAGCAGGGCACCTCGATCTACAACGTGCATGTGCGCGGCCAGCGCACCCTCAAGATCAAGTTCGAGGTCGATACCGACCCGCCGCCCGGCTTCGCCACCGAGGAACGCCTCCTGTTGCAACCATACTCGTTCTACGCCAAGTGCTACGCGCTGCCAGATTTGCATGCCGGCAAGATGCACGCCTTGCTTTTCCGCAAGTGGAAGAACCGAGTCAAGGGCCGCGACTGGTTCGATTTCGAATGGTATGTGCGCAATGCGGTGCCGTTGCACCTAGTGCATCTGGAACAGCGTGCCCGCCAAAGCGGCGACTGGAGCGGGCCCGCAATGGAGCAAGCCGACTTGCATCACCTGTTGCTGCGCCGCATCGAGTCCCTTGACATCGAGCAGGCACGGGCAGACGTGCGCCCCTTCCTGCGCGACACCAGCGTGCTGCAGATCTGGTCGCACCGCTATCTCCGGGATCTGGCTGAACGGGTGGTGTGCGCATGAATACCCACCTTGCCTTACCCCGATGCCGGGCACCGGGCGGCGCTGCGGGCTTGGGGCTGCTAGGCCCGCGCGCATAATCTGGCGTCATGAGCCACATTTACCTGTATTCCCCCAGCGGGGCGGTGCGCGACCGCGCCGGTTTCAAGCGCGCCGTAAAAAGGCTGCAGGCCCTAGGCCACCAAGTCGAGATCGACCCAGACGCGCTCAGCACCTGGCAGCGCTTCGCCGGTGACGACGCCACCCGCCTGGCCGCCATCGGCCGCGCAGCCGCCAGCGGCGCCGACATCGTGCTCACCACCCGGGGCGGTTACGGCCTCACGCGGCTGCTGCACCACTTGCCCTATGCGGCCATACAAAGCTCCATCGAGCGCGGCAGCGCTTGGGTGGGCTTGAGCGACTTCACCGCCCTGCAACTGGCGCTGCTGGCGCAAACCGGGGGCTGCACCTGGGCCGGGCCGGCCCTGCTCGAAGACTGGGCCACCCCAGAGCCGCCCGACGAAATCATGCAAGCCTGCTTCGACGATTTGTGCGCCGGGGTAGGCGAGGGCGCCGGCTGGCGCCTGCCCTTGGCTGACCTGCGCGCCCACCCCGAGCTGGCCCAAGCCGCCGCCACAGACCAAGGCTGGACCCTCGACGCCGCGCCGCTATGGGGCGGCAACCTGTCAATCCTCAGCGGCCTCGTCGGCACGCCCTACCTGCCCGCATTCAAAGGCGGCATCTTGTTCCTCGAAGACGTGGGCGAGCACCCCTACCGCATCGAGCGCATGCTCAGCCAGTTGCTGCACAGCGGCGTGTTGCAGCGCCAGCGCGCCATCGTGCTGGGTGCCTTCAACCGCTTCCAGCTCACCCCGCACGACCGCGGCTTCAAGCTCGCCAGCGTGGTGCAGTGGCTGCGCACCCAAGTGAGCGTGCCCGTGCTCACCGGGCTGCCCTTTGGCCACGTGCCCACCAAAGTGCTGCTGCCCGTAGGCCGCAGCGTACAGCTGCTGGTGCAGGGCCGCGATTGTTTGCTGTTTTGGGGCTGATAAACTCGGGCACAAAACGCGCCCGCCGAACGTGACACGGCACGGCGGTAGCGTGGCCAAACGCTACGCACTGCCCAAAGACGCACATGGCAACGCCCACGTGGGCGATGTGCTCACCCACAACAGCCACAACACCTTCGTGCACGCTTCAAGCCGCTTGGTCAGCCTACTAACTTGGCAACTAGACTTGCGCATCCCCTACCCATGAAGTCTGTTTACCTCGACATGTGCTGTTTCAATCGGCCCTACGACGACCAAACGCAGCCGCGCCGTTAGTCATATTAGAGAACTGGTATGAAAACTGAAGCCGAAATTCGCATGACTGGTATGCAGGCCCTCATTGGGGCGCTGGGCTTGGTCGAAGCCGAGCGCTTTCTGGTTGCCGTCTCGCGTGACAAGTTCGACTACACACAGTGGCGCCAAACTGGTCTGCCACCCATGAATCTGGAGGACTTGGCCCATCAGGCCAACCAACTTTCGGCCCAGCTCAGCAAAAACGAGCACAACTAAACCCTCGCCCTCCATGGCTTGTGTGTAAACTCAAGCCTTAACGCTGTTGCCCCGTGCAGCAGCCTGCCAGCCCGCTTGGGGCCGGCTCTATACACCCACCTAAACGCGCCCGCCGAACGTGACACGGCACGGCGGTAGCGTGGCCAAACGCTTTTCTGGCCCACCCCTCAATGCCCCCCGCCAATCCCAGCGCTGCCCTCAGCGCCAACTCCAGCGCCGCCACAGCCAGCCCCAGCCCCAGCCCCAGCCCCGAGCCCGGGCTGCTGGCTGCGCTGCCGCAGTTGCGCCGCCTATGGCGCAGCATGTCGGCGCGGCGCAAAGGGCAGAGCGTGGCGCTGATGGGCCTCACGGTGGTCGCATCGGCTGCCGAACTGGTGTCCATCGGCGCGCTCATTCCGTTTTTGGCCGCGCTCACTGCGCCCGAAGCCCTGTTTGTGCTGCCCTTCATGCAGCCATTCATCGCCGCGCTGGGCTTGCAGCAGCCGCAAGACTTGCTGTTGCCGCTCACCGTGCTCTTTGGCAGCGCCGCCGTGCTGGCCGGCCTGGTGCGCATCGGCGTGCAGTGGGCCAGCACCCAGCTGGCCTTGTCTATAGGGCACGATTTGGTGGCCGGCATCTTCCGTCGCACCCTGCACCAGCCCTACACCACCCACATCCAGCGCAACAGCAGCGAGGTGGTCGATGGCATCGTGCTCAAGGTCGAGCGCGTGATTGGCAACGTTCTCTTGCCCACAGCCAGCGGTTTTGCAGCGGTTTTCATCGTGCTCGTGGTGTGCGCGGCCGTGCTGGTGTTTCAGCCTTGGGTGGCCATCAGCATGATCTTGGGCCTAGGCGGCATCTACGGTTTAATTTACGCCCTTACCCAAGCGCGCCTGCGGCGCGACGGCCAGCGCGCCGCAGCAGCCGCCACCCAGCGCGTGCAAGCCCTGCAAGAGGGCCTAGGCGGCATCCGCGACATCACGCTCGATTGCACCCACGCCACCTTTTGCGCACGCTTCGAGCAAGCCGACCTGATTATGCGCCGCGCCCAAGTGCGCAGCGTGGTCTTTGCCATCACCCCGCGCTTCATGATCGAGGCGTTGGGCATGGTGCTCATCGCCAGCGTGGCCTTGCTCATGGCCCAAGGCCCGGGCGGTTTGGGGCAAGTGGTGCCGGTGTTGGGCGCACTGGCCCTAGCAGCGCAGCGCATGCTGCCGCTGGCACAAAGCATCTACGCCGCTTGGAGCAACCTCAGCAGCAACCACGGCTACCTCACCGAAGTGCTCACCCTAGTCGAGCAGCCCATGCCCGCAGAGCCCACTGTAGGCAGCACAGAGCCCGCACTTCCGTTCGATCATGCTATTGAACTGCGCAACCTAGGCTTTGCCTACCATGCCAATGGCCCGCAAGTGCTGCGCGGTGTCAACATGCGCATCGCCAAAGGGGCGCGCATCGGCATCGTGGGCACCACCGGCAGCGGCAAAAGCACGCTCATGGACATCCTCATGGGCCTGCTGCCCCCCACCGAGGGGCAGCTGTGCATCGACGGCTGCCCGATAACCGAAGCCAACCGCCGCGCTTGGCAAGCCCGGGTGGCGCACGTGCCCCAAGCCATGTTTCTGGCCGATGCCAGCGTAGCCGCCAACATCGCTTTTGGTGTGCCCGCAGCCCAAATAGACCCTGAGCGCGTGCGCCTTGCCGCTCAGCGCGCCCAGATTGCGCACACTATCGAAGGCTGGCCCCAAGGGTACGACACCCTAGTAGGCGAGCGTGGCGTGCGCCTATCCGGCGGGCAGCGCCAGCGCCTAGCCATCGCCCGCGCCCTGTACAAACAGGCAGACGTGCTGGTGTTCGACGAAGCCACCAGCGCGCTCGACAGCGCCACCGAAGAAGCCGTGCTCGAGGCCGTCGAGGGCCTAAGCCGCTCCCTCACCGTGATCATGATCGCCCACCGCACCTCCACGCTGCGCAGTTGCGAAGCGATTTATCGCGTTGAGGGTGGGGTAGTACACTCTGAAACCAGCCAACCGAACACATGAACCAGCCATTTATACATTCAACTGCAAGTGTAGAAAGTAAAAACATTGGCAGCCAAACTCGTATTTGGCAGTATGTAGTTGTCTTGCCTGAAGCAGTAATTGGTTCTGATTGCAATATATGCTCTCATTGCTTTATCGAAAACGATGTATTTATTGGAGATCGGGTTACTATAAAATCCGGCGTGCAAATCTGGGATGGCATCAAGCTAGAGGATGATGTGTTTATTGGTCCGAATGTAACATTTACCAACGATAAATTTCCGCGCAGCAAGCAATACCCTAGTGCTTTTGCACAAACCATCGTAAGGGAAGGAGCATCTGTGGGGGGGGGGGCGACGCTGCTGCCGGGCGTAACCATAGGGCGGTTTGCCATGGTCGGAGCTGGGGCAGTGGTCACCCGCTCGGTGCCAGACTACGCGATCGCAGTAGGCAACCCCGCGCGAGTGGTTGGCGTAGTGGGGTTGCCGCATGAGCACGCAACCAACCTTCCCGACGCTGCGCAAGGCGGCAAAAGTAAAAGGGAAAACACTGGAATTTCGTGATGCTGGTATTGATGACGCAGAATTTATTTTAAAGCTGCGCACCGACATTCAAAAATCTCAATACCTTAGCCCAGTCAGCCCAGACCTACAAAAGCAACAAGCTTGGCTGAAACAGTATGCATCATCAGATAGCCAAGCCTACTTTATCATCGAACATCATGGTGCACCAGTGGGCACAGTTCGGCTCTATGATCCGCAAGGCGCGAGCTTTTGTTGGGGTTCATGGATTTTAATCAATGAGCGGCCTAGGCAGGCAGCCATGGAATCGGCCCTAATGGTTTACGCATACGCAGTTGATCACCTTGGATTTCAAGCTGCTCATTTTGATGTAAGAAAAGCCAATGAGCGTGTTTGGCAATTTCACGAGCGCTTTGGGGCGATTCGAGTAGATGAAAACGATACCGATTTTTTCTATATAATAAATTTAGATGCGATTACCGAATCAAGATTGCGCTATAAGCAGTTTCTTGAGTTTGGCGTTAGTATTTCAAAAAACTAGTTGTTATGCCAATATTTAGCGTGTAAAGCATTTCAAAATAAGTTATTTTGTGATGTAAAAACCGAGCAATGAACATTAAAAACTGCAAAATTGTAAATCTTCCTAAAATTCAGGATCCACGTGGAAATCTGACTTTTATTGAAGGTGGAAATCATGTTCCATTTGATATAAAACGTGTTTACTACCTTTATGATGTTCCTGGAGGTGCTGAAAGAGGTGGACATGCGCACAAGGAATTGAGTCAGTTGATTGTTGCTATGTCTGGTAGTTTTGATGTGCTGCTAGATGATGGCGCTCAAAAGATAAAGTTTCATCTCAACCGATCTTATAACGGGCTGTATGTTTGTCCAATGATCTGGAGAGAATTAGATAATTTTTCATCAGGCTCGGTTTGTATGGTCTTGGCATCAAACTATTATGATGAATCGGACTACTATCGCATCTACAATGATTTTATTAAAGATTTGAAGAAAAAATGAAAGTTCCATTTCTTGATCTTGGCGCAAGCTACCTTGAGCTCAAACCTGAAATTGATGCAGCCATCCAGCGTGTATTGTCAAGTGGTTGGTACATCCTAGGGCCGGAAGTCGAGGCTTTTGAAGCCGAGTGGGCGAACTACTGCGAGGCCAAATATGCCGTAGGTCTTGCAAACGGCTTGGATGCACTCATTCTTGCATTGCGTGCTCTCGGCGTAGGAAAAGGCGATGAAGTCATCGTTCCATCAAACACCTACATAGCCACATGGCTGGCGGTCTCCGCTGTCGGCGCCACTCCTGTACCTGTTGAGCCCGACCCTGCTACCTACAACATTGATAGCTCACGCATCGAAGCAGCCATTACAAAAAAAACCAAAGTTCTGCTTCCCGTACACCTTTACGGCCAACCAGCTGACCTAGATCCCATACTTGCACTGGCTCGCAAACACAATCTGTTTGTGGTGGAAGATGCAGCCCAAGCCCACGGTGCCCGTTACAAGGGCAAGCGCATAGGCGCGCACGGTGACGTGGTTTGCTGGAGTTTCTACCCGGGCAAAAACCTCGGTGCGCTAGGCGATGCTGGTGGCATCACCACCAACAGCCCAGAGCTTGCAGACAAAATCAGAGTATTGCGTAACTATGGCAGTAGAGTTAAGTACGTTAATGAAGTACAAGGTGTAAACTCTCGCCTAGACCCCATTCAAGCCGCAGTGCTCAGAACAAAGCTAAACTATCTAGACGAATGGACTGAAAGGCGGAAAGCAATTGTTTCAACCTACCTAAGCAATCTCCAGGGCACTGATTTGGTACTGCCCTTTGTCCCTGATTGGGCTGATCCAGTTTGGCATCTTTTTGTTGTCAGATCTTCCAATCGAAACCAGTTGCAAAGCAACCTAGCAGAAGCCGGTATAGGAACGCTAATCCATTACCCGATTCCACCCCACATGCAAGAGGCGTATGTTGATTTTGGATTTGATGATGATGCCTTTCCAGTGGCAAAAATGTTGTCGGATCAAGTGTTCAGTATACCAATCGGGCCCAATCAAACTAGCACTCAAACAGGAATAATTTTAGAAAAATTATCCAAACTATTGTGACGCTAATAATTAAGATATTTTAATTAATATTAATTATTGCGAATCCCCTAAAATATTTAATGTTAAAAACATTTCAATCTTCATTTCTAAACTTAATGCTAAGATATGATTAAAAATAATATTTTAAATAATCTGACAATCTTAGTAAATACATGTGATGCATACGATGATGTGTTAGGTATTTTTTTCTATGCATTTAAAGATTATTGGCCAGACTGTCCTTATCCAGTAGTAATTAACACAGAGTCAAAAAATTACTCTTACTCGGCTAGAGTTCATCATCACACCAAGCAAGATGGGCTTGATGATTGGGGTGCGCGTTTACTTTCTTCTTTATCAACTATAGATACTGACTACGTTTTAATGCTCTATGATGACTTCATTTTAGATGCCCCTGTCAGCAATAAACGTGTGGAAAATGCTTTGCTTTTTTTGCAATCAGATCCTCATTCAGCTGTAATCTACTTAGTTGACACAAGTTTACCATTAAGCGTGACGGATTCTGATGATGATTTCATTAAACTCAAAGATCGAGTTAACTACCGCCTTAATTCAGCGCCAGCCATTTGGAATAAAAACGTTTTAATAAATTACACTGAAAAGGGCGATACTCCTTGGGCTTGGGAGGTATTTGGAACCTATCGCACTTGGGGAGATGTAAAAAACTTTTATGCTATAAACCCTAAGCATACTAGTGTTTACGCCTACGATCATAGAAAAGGAGGAGCTATTTATCGCGGAAAGTGGGTAAAAGAAGTTGTAGAACTTGCAGCTAAAAAATATCCAGTACATATAGATTGGTCAATCCGTGGATTTTCTTCCAATAATGTTCTTGAAAAAAGATCACTTCGATGGATAATTAATTTTATTTTAACTGGATATAAAATGGTTGGATTTAGATTTCTGTACTTTTTGTCTCACTATTTGCGAGTAAAATTTTATGGCCACTAAATCAAATGCTTCGTTTGCTTTTTTGGTATTGGCTTATAATCATCAGGATTTCATTTTAGATCATCTTGAGAGCATAAAATATTTAGTTGAAACTCACGGAAAAAAAATAAAAGTAGATTTAATTATAAATGATGACCACTCAACTGATAAAACACGATTTCTTATAGATTCATGGCTGGCAATTAATTCTAATCTTTTTCACTTCATTAAGACAATCTACAACCCAGCCAATATAGGAACGTGTGCGAGCATAAATAATATGCTTAATTACATGACGGCAGATCAATGCAAGTTAACGGCTGGTGATGATGTTTATTCTTGTGAAAATATTTTTGAGTTTGCGAAATTCGGATTAGAATATGGCTTTGTTTCTGGTCGAGCCTTATTTTTGCTCGGCGATCAGCTATTCGTTAATAGAGTATCGAATCTTTTAGCTACAGCCACTCAGGTTATATACGAGAAAGATTCTGTTTTGCATCGATTTAAGCATTTATCGTATACTAACGCACCTAATATTTTGTATGCTAAAGAGTGTTTGATGCATCCTAAAGTGCGTTCATTTTTACAGCAATTCGATGTTGTCGAAGATTGGCCAATTCAAATTGCAATTGCTCGAGAATTTCAATCTTATCGATTTAAATTAGTTGATAGAGTTTTTGTATACTATAGAAGAACGACAGGTTCAACGTATATAGTTGCAAGTCAAAGATTTGTAAATGACAAGCTGCATCTTTACAGCGACTTAATCAAGAACGAGGTACTTTTTTTTGAAAGAATTCGTTTGACAAGTCGAAAATTATGCTTTAAGATGCAGAACAGATTTTTTAATATATTTTTTAATCTAGATTTTTATTTATTTGTACTTTCATTTTTGTTCTCAATTTCAAGCATTTTAAAAAAAGAAATAAATCATAATCTATCCATTGAGTCTCACGGGGAGCACTTGAGACTGATCAAAAATAATGTCGAAAAATTTAAAATTTTAATTGGTGATTTGCCGTCTTGGTAATTCATATTAAAAATCCCCTAGCTGGCCGTTGAAAAACTCCCCCACACCCGCCCTCGATGTGTTATCATATACATCACTACAGCTTGCATATATAGGAGATTTGCAATGAGAGGTGTGCAGAGCTTTCAGGGGGCCATGTTCAGCTACATCAGCCTTGAAGACCGGGTATCGCCCCAGCACCCCTTGCGCAAGCTGCGCGCGCTGGTCGATGCCCTGCTCGCCAGCATGAGCGCCGAGTTCGAAGCCGTGTATGCGCGCAAAGGCCGCCCTTCGGTGCCGCCCGAGATGCTCTTGAAAGCCCTGCTGCTGCAAATCCTGTTCTCCATCCGCAGCGAGCGGCTGTTGGTCGAGTCCATCGACTACAACCTGCTCTATCGCTGGTTCGTGGGCCTGAACATCGAAGACAAGGTCTGGGACCACTCCACCTTCAGCGCCAACCGCGAGCGCTTGTTCAACGAAGACTTGGCGCGCGTGTTCTTCGAGCGCGTCAAGCACAGCGCCCACTGGGCGCGGCTGATCGGCGACGAACACTTCAGCGTCGATGGCACCCTGATCGAGGCTTGGGCATCGCACAAGAGCTTCAAGCGCAAAGACAGTGACCAGGCCAGCGACAGCGACCAGCACCACGACCCAGCCCCGCCCCCGGGGCGCAACCCCGATGTCGACTTCAAAGGCCAAGAGCGCAGCAACGACACCCATGCCAGCAGCACCGATGCCGATGCGCGCCTGTACAAGAAAGCCAAGGGCGACAAGTCGCGGCTGTGCCACATGGGCCACATCCTGATGGACAACCGCAACGGCTTGGTGGTGGACGTGGAGATCACCCACGCCCATGGCACGGCAGAGCACCAAGCGGCGCTCAAGATGCTGGGGCGCCAAAGGCGCCGTGGGCGCAAGCAGACCGTGGGCGCCGACAAAAACTACGACTGCAAGGCCTTCGTGCAGGGCTGCCGCAAGCTGGGCATCACGCCCCATGTGGCGGCCAAGAAGCAGCACTCGGCCATCGATGGGCGCACCAAGCGGCATGCGGGCTACCAAACCAGTCTGAAGGTGCGCAAGCGCATCGAAGAGGCCTTTGGCTGGATCAAGACCGTGGGCGGACTGGCCAAGACCAAGCTCAAGGGTCAGGCCAAGCTGACCGGGCAGGCGCTGATGTGCTTTGCGGCCTACAACCTGGTGCGCATGGGCTCCATGGGTGGCTGGTGGGATGCGCATCATGCGTGATTCAGGGCCGAGGTGCGTCCAAAATGGGCGCATTGGCATGAAACGGGCCTCGAAAGGGGCTGCAAAGGCCGTGAAGTGCGCTCTGCGGCGGCTCGAGAGCGATGCAGCAGGGGGCGGGGTGGCTATGGTACGCATTTTTTCAACGGCCTGCTAAAAAATCTATCACAATAAAAGTTAATGCAAAAAATGAGTCCGAAAAAAATTAAAGTGCTATGGTTTTCAAATACACCTGCTAATGGTGCTGAGTTTTTGGGCTTGGCAAAACCTGGAAGCGGCACGTGGTTGCGTACATTAGATGTCGCATTGCAAGAGAGGGTGGACCTAAACGTTGCATTCTATAACAACTGCGAGATAAATTTTAAGTATGGTGCCACGCATTATTGGGGTATTCCTCGCTACAAAAGTAAACTGCAAAAATTCTTTGGAAAAATCGGAGAACGATTTTTTGATAAAGTGTTAGACGAGGATCATTTGTATCTGTATTTAGATATTATTAAAAAAGTTAAACCAGATATCATCCATGTTCACGGCTCTGAAAACCCCTTTGGTTCAATAATCGGAAAGACTACTTCTCCTGTAGTCGTTTCTATACAAGGCTTGATTTGCGCAGTGTTGAACGCGCACAATCAGGGGCTAGGTGAGCGTTATTTAAAAGTCCGAAATTTTAAACTCGATTCAATTAAAAACACTTTATTTCCTACCAATTTTAACAATGCCATGTTAAAATTTAAAGGTATGGCTAAGGTGGAAAGGAAAAATCTCAAAAATTGCAGATACGTGATTGGTAGAACTGATTGGGATCATCGGATGACCCGATTATTAGCTCCGGAAAGTAAGTATTTTCATAATGATGAGATCATGCGCGAGGAATTTTATTTGAGCCAATGGTTTCCCCCGATGCATGACGGTAGACGAATTTATATACATAGTACAGCAGACAATGTTTATTATAAGGGGCTTGAGACTATTATTGATGCTATAAATCATTTAAAAAATTATAACGTGAAATGTACATGGCGTATTGCAGGCGTAAAGGCTGATGATTTGATTGTAAGAATTTTAAAAAAAAGATCTGGCCATCGTTTTCCTTCTGATAGTTTGGTCTTCATGGGAATGGTACCTGCAAAGCAGTTGATTCAGAGTATGTTGGCTGCAGATTGCTATGTCAATTCTTCCAATATTGAAAATGGATCAAATGCTCTGTGTGAGGCGATGCTGCTCGGTATGCCATGCATCGCTACTCATGCCGGCGGCGTTGGAACATTAATCGCTCATGGTAGGAATGGATATTTAGTGCAGCCAGGTGACAGCTATTCGGTGGCGAGCTGTATTATCGATGTTTTTAAAAATACATCGATTTCAAAATCACTTGGTGAGGTCGCTAGGTCTGAGGCGTTAAATCGACATAATCCTGAAGTCATTGTCAATGATTTGATCGCAATCTATAGATTAATTATAAATGGTCGCCCCTGAAAAATCCATTACTCGTTGATTTAGTTTGAAAAAACAGCTATTGTCTGGTACAATTTTCCCCTGTTTGATTCGCCTATGCGTTGATTTCTGGGAGTTTTTCTTGTTCGCCTGCCCCGCCACCGATGATTTCTTCCGCTCACGCATCGACCATATGATCGATCTGCGCCACCCGCTGGCGGTGCTGTCTTCGCGTATGCCGTGGCAGCAGATTGAAGCCTCAGTCGCTCACCTGTTCGTGCGCAAAGCCCGTGCCGGTGTGGCCATGCCCGATCTGTATCTCTTTGGCGAAGCTCCGGTCGCGATCGGGCGCAAGAGCAACGCCGATCGTCCCCGGGTGGCGTTGCGCATCATGATTGCGCTGCTCTACCTCAAGCACGCCTTCAACGAATCCGACGAAGGCGTGGTCGAGCGCTGGGGCGAGACCCCGACTTGGCAGTTCTTCTCTGGACAGGCCTACTTTGAACACCGCCGGCCATGCGATGCCAGCACCTTGGTCAAGTTTCGCCAGCTCTTGGGCGACGAAGGCGTAGAAGAACTGCTGGCGCAAACCGTCAACGTGGCCATGGCGCTCAAGCTGATCCAGCCCCAAGAGCTCGAACAGGTGCTCGTCGACAGCACGGTGCAGCACAAGGCCATTGCCCACCCCACCGACAGCAAGCTGCTGGAGACGGCGCGGGTCAAGCTGATTGAAGTGACCCAAGCGTTTCATGGCAACCCCCAACGAGGCCACTCGCTAGCGCCCCAAATGGAGAAATCTGCTATTCTGATGCAGTACACGGGCAGTAAACCCAGTTCCGCAGTGGTATATCTGGGCTACCGGGGCGAGGTTGCCGACAACACGGATGTGAGCATCGTGCACCGGAGCAAGTCCAAGCGGCTCACCCAAGAAGAGCGTGAACTGCGCAAACGACGCCAAGCTATCGGGTCGATTATCGGTCATCTCAAGGAAGGCCATCGCATGGGGCGGTCTTACATGAAGGTCGAGATCGGTGATCGGCTGCATGCGGTGCTGTATGCTGCAGGCTACAACAACCGCTGGCTACTGCGAATTATAGCCCGAAAAAGCATTGCCTTCTTTGGCAGTCTTTTTTTGTGCATGTATTGGAGCTTGGTTTCCCCGGCGCAAAAGCGGCTGTTGGAGCAGTCTCCCGTCGATGGCCGCTTTTGTTGCGTCGTATGAGTACTTGCAAATCGGCTGGTGATGGCCAATGTAGAAAAATGAATAAATCAGGGTTGACTAAGAACAGTCCGATATCTAATACAACCTTTTTTGCGTTGCTAGCTTTTATTTTTTTAGTCACGTTTGTTTTTTCGTTTATTTTAGCCCCTTTTCACGTAGAAGGTGACCAAGTACACTACGTTCATGCTTATGAAGCCATGGCTGGATTAGGTATAATAGATGCCTTCAACAAGTACCAATCTATCATCTTCACCGCCGAACCATTTCATTTTTTCATTATTTGGTTGTTTTCAAATTTAGGAGTCGAAAAAAATCTTTTAATGGCTTTTGCAAATGCACTTTTGGCAGTATTGTTTGCTAAATATTTGCGTCTAAAAGGCTCTGGTTTCCTATTGTTGATATGGATTGTATTTTCCACATACTATCTGCACGCAATGTTTTTCACTTTAGAGCGGACAAAGTTCGCGTTCATATTTTTATTGTTTTTTCTTCTCACGTTTCATCGTTGGTGGATATTTTTGGCTGTACTCACTCATTCGATGTTATTAATTCCGGTGGCACTTGTTGCGATTGGAAAAAAATTATTCACTGTGCATCAGCATGCGCATAATAAGTTGACTAAAAAATACACTTATTACTTATATAATTTGCTTTACGCTGTAGTTATTATTTTTATTTTTTTCCAAATTTTAGGTATTCATTTGCAATATAAATTTTTTGCCTACTTTAGTAAAGATGCTAGCTTGGGAGTTTTTGACTTGTTGCCAATTGTTATTTTTGGCGCTGCAACATTTATGACTTGCAAAGACAAAAAAAATGTATTGTTTTTTTATTCTTCATTGCTTGTATTGTCGATTCTATTGGGGGGTACGAGAATTGATTTGATCGGTTTTTTTGGTTACTTATATTTTTCCAACTTTAGTCATCAGGTATTTAAATTTAGTATTTTTGTATTTGGCGTCTATTTTCTTTATTTATCATGGATGTATATACTAAATATTTATCATTATGGGGGTTAGCTACAAATTCGAGCAAAATTTTAGTTTGAATTTTTCATCACCATAGGCTTTGAAATGTTTGTAAATAATTCTTTACTGATCGTAGGCGGCACTGGCTCCTTCGGTAACGCCGTCCTGCGTCGCTTCATTGATTCGGACTTGCATGAAATCCGCATCCTAAGCCGCGATGAAAAAAAACAGGACGACTTGCGCAAAAAGTACAACAACCCCAAGCTCAAGTTTTACATTGGGGATGTGCGCGATTATCAGTCGGTGTTAAATGCTGTGCGTGGTGTGGACTACATTTACCACGCAGCGGCACTCAAGCAGGTTCCATCTTGCGAGTTTCACCCGCTCGAGGCGGTCAAGACCAATGTGCTGGGCACTGAGAATGTGCTAGAGGCCGCCATTAACTGTGGCGTCAAGCGCGTGGTGGTGCTGAGCACCGACAAAGCGGTGTACCCCATCAACGCCATGGGCATCAGCAAGGCGATGATGGAAAAGGTGGCGGTGGCCAAGTCGCGCAGCAGCAACGGCACCGTGATCAATGTCACCCGCTATGGCAATGTGATGTGCTCGCGCGGTTCCGTCATTCCGCTGTTCACCCACCAGATCCGGGCGGGCCTAGCCCTTACCCTCACCGATCCGGCCATGACGCGCTTCATGATGACGCTGGACGACGCGGTGGACTTGGTGCTGTTTGCGTTTGAGCACGGGCAGCCGGGCGAGATTTTTGTGCAAAAGGCACCTGCAGCCACCATCGAGGTGTTGGCGCAGGCGCTTACGGGTCTGCTGGGTGTACCCAACCACCCCATCAACGTGATTGGCACCCGCCACGGCGAAAAGCTGTACGAGGTGCTGCTAAGCCGCGAAGAGATGGTCTCGGCCGAAGATTTGGGGGGGTACTTTCGGGTGCCGCCCGACCTGCGCGACCTGAACTACGGCAAATACGTAGAGCAGGGCGATGTGAAGGTATCAGAAGCGGTGGAGTACAACTCGCACAACACCACGCGCTTGGATGTGGCTGGCATGCAGGCGCTCTTGATGAAGCTGCGTTTTATGCAGGCCACTGTGCGCGGTGAGCTGGTTGATCCCGAGGAATGATGGCATGAACACGACCACACGCCGCGTGCTCGTCACCGGCGCACAAGGCTTTATAGGCAAAAACCTCGTGGTGCGGCTGGGCGAGTTGCCCGGTGTTGCCGTGAGCACCTTTGTGCGCGGCGACCCGCCAGTCGCTTTGCCCGCTTTGGTGGCACAGGCCGATGCGGTGGTGCACTTGGCTGGTGAGAACCGCCCACTGGATGAAGGCGCATTTGCAGCGGTAAACACCGGCCTGACGGTGGCGCTGTGTGAGGCAATTGCCCACAAGGTGCGCACCACCGGTGTGCGCGTGCCATTGCTGCTGGCATCATCCGCGCAGGCAGAGCGCGACAACCCCTATGGCCGCAGCAAACGGGCAGCCGAGCAGGCAGTAGCGGCGCTGGCCGATGCCACTGGCAACCCGTGCACGGTGTTTCGCCTACCCGGGGTGTTCGGCAAGTGGTGCAGGCCCAATTACAACTCGGTGGTGGCCACCTTTTGCCACAACTTGGCGCGCGGCCTACCCATTCAAGTTAACGACCCTTCTGCCAGCGTGCGGCTGGTGTATGTGGACGATGTGGTAGCGGCGTTCATGGCTGCACTAGAAGCCCCGGCGGCGGGTTTGTCGCAGGGCGTGGTGCAGCCAGAATACGGGGTCACACTGGGCGATTTGGCGGCGCAAATTCGAGCTTTTAACGACTGCCGCACCAGCTTGCAAACCGAGCGCGTGGGCACGGGCTTTGTGCGGGCGCTGTACGCGACTTATGTGAGCTATTTGCCACCCGAGAAGTTTGCCTACGAAGTGCCCCAACATGCCGACCCCCGCGGTGTGTTCGTGGAAGTGCTCAAAACCGCCGACAGCGGCCAGTTCAGCTATTTCACAGCCCACCCCGGCATTACTCGGGGCGGGCATTACCACCACACCAAGACCGAGAAGTTTCTGGTCATCAAAGGTGAGGCGTTGTTCAAGTTCCGGCACCTAGTCACCGGCGAGCTGGTGGAACTGCACACCCGGGGCGACAAGCCCCAGGTGGTGGATACCATTCCCGGCTGGGTGCACGACATCACCAACGTGGGCCCAGACGAGATGATCGTCATGCTCTGGGCCAATGAAAACTTTGACCGACTCAAGCCGGACACCGTTGCCAGCAAGGTATAAGCAGTGAAGAAACTCAAAGTCATGTCGGTGGTGGGCACGCGGCCCGAGATCATCCGCCTCTCGCGCGTGCTGGCGGCGCTGGATGTGCATTGCGAGCACGTGCTGGTGCACACGGGCCAGAACTACGATTACGAGCTCAACCAGGTATTTTTTGACGATCTGGGCGTGCGCAAGCCCGATTATTTTTTGAGCAGCGCGCAAGGCAGCACAGGCGCGGCCAACACCATTGGCAACTTGATCACGGCCGTGGATGGCGTGCTGGCGCAGGTGCAGCCCGAAGCCATGCTGGTGCTGGGCGACACCAACAGCTGCCTGTCAGTCATTCCGGCCAAACGGCGCAAAGTGCCTATTTTCCACATGGAAGCGGGCAACCGCTGCTTCGATCTGCGTGTGCCGGAGGAGACCAACCGCCGCATCGTCGACCACACGGCCGACATCAACCTCACCTACAGCACCATCGCGCGCGATTACCTGCTGCGCGAGGGCCTGCCGCCCGATCAAGTCATCAAGATCGGCAGCCCGATGTACGAGGTGCTGCACCACTATCTGCCGCAGATCAAGGCATCCGATGCATTAAGCCGGTTGGGTCTGCAGCCCGAGCAGTATTTTGTGGTGAGCGCGCACCGCGAAGAAAACATCGAATCGGACCAAGCGTTTACCAAGCTGGTGGCTGTGCTCAACGCGCTGGCGCAAGACCACGGCTTGCCGGTGGTGGTATCGACCCACCCCCGCACGCAGAAGCGGGTGGACGCGACTGGCGCCCAGTTTCACCCGCTGGTGCGCTTGCTCAAGCCCCTTGGGTTTTTGGATTATGTGAACCTGCAAATGCAGGCCAAAGCGGTGCTGTCTGACAGCGGCACCATCAACGAAGAATCGTCGATTCTCAACTTCCCGGCCCTAAATCTGCGCGAGGCCCACGAGCGCCCCGAAGGCATGGAAGAAGCCGCCGTGATGATGGTGGGCCTAGAGGTGGAGCGCGTGCGCCAAGGCTTGGCCATTCTGGCCACACAGCCGCGCGGTGAAGATCGCAGCTTGCGACTGGTGGCGGACTACAGCATGCCCAACGTGAGCGACAAAGTGCTGCGCATTATCCACAGCTACACCGATTACATAAATCGGGTGGTTTGGAAGAAGTACTGAGGCAGGCTGCTTTGAGGATACTTGTAGTCAGTCAGTATTTTTGGCCTGAAAATTTTCGGATCAATGATCTGGTAAAAGAATGGGTAGAGCGTGGACATACAGTGACGGTACTCACTGGCTTACCCAACTATCCAGAGGGCAGGGTGTTTGATGCGTATCGTAAAAACCCAAACGCTTTTATGCAGTACGAGGGTGCAAGTGTAGTACGCATACCGGTGCTGCCACGTGGCAATGGAAGCTTTAGACTTTTTTTGAATTATTTAAGCTTTGTTCTGTCTGGCATAATTTTTGGGGCATGGAAGTTAAAAAAGCTGCGATTTGACGTGATTTTTGTTTACGAACCATCCCCGGTAACAGTGGGTTTGCCTGCTGTATGGTTGGGAAAAATTAAAAAATCGCCAGTTGTTTTTTGGGCGCTCGACCTATGGCCAGAAACTTTGGCTGCCGTAGGCATAGTGCGATCGACTCGCGTGCTGGGCTGGGTCGGGCATTTGGTGCGCTTTATTTACAATCGTTGCACCCTAGTTCTGGGCCAGTCGCGTGGGTTTTTGGAAAGCATAGCAAAATACTGTAGCAACAAGGATAAAATTCGATATTTCCCGAGCTGGGCAGAAGACGTATTTGCCTATGAACACGTTGAGCCTGCCATAGAGTTGGCTAAGCTTAATGATGGCTTTACTGTGATGTTTGCCGGTAATGTCGGAGAAGCGCAAGATATGCCAGCTGTGTTAGAGGCTGCCGAAATTTTAAGGGGTTATCACTCTATACGCTGGGTTATAGTTGGCGATGGCCGCAAGTTCCAGTGGCTGCAGTCAGAGGTGCTGAAACGCGGCTTGCAAGGCAAGGTGCTGCTCCTTGGGCGCTACCCAATGGAGCGTATGCCTTCGTTTTATGCACACGCCGATGCTCTTCTTGTTTCTTTGAAGCGCGACCCGGTTTTCAGCATTACGATTCCCGGCAAAGTGCAATCATCCCTCATGGCTGGGATACCATTGCTTGGAATGCTTGACGGAGAAGGTGCCGCCATCATTCAAGAAGCCCGCGCTGGCCTAACCTGCCCCGCTGGCGATAGCGCTGGTTTAGCCAAAGCAGTTCTTTCATTGGTGGCCTTGTCATCCGGTGAGCGCAAGCAATTAGGGTTGAACGGACGGCGATATGCGCAGTCAGAATTTGGTCGCACCCAACTCATGGATCGATTGGAAGGTTTTTTGCAGGACGCCATAGCCATCAGTAAGAGGCGTGAATAATGAATTTGGGCGCAAACAGCTTTTGAACTTTTAGCGGGTTTTTTCGTAGATCGTGTTCATCGCCTCCAAGCTCCTATCCGCCATCACCCAGCCCATGTTTTGGCTGGTGCTGTGGTGGGGGTTGGCCTTGCTGGTGCTGTGGCGCCGCCGTGTGTTGGGCATGTCTATGCTTTGGGCGGGTTTGGTGGTGTTGGGTTTGCTGGGGTTCATGGCGCTGCCCGATGCGTTGCTGCGGCCACTCGAGAACCGCTACGCTGCGCCGCCCGCGCACACCGTGGGGCAGCATGTGGGCGTGATCGTACTAGGTGGGGCCACCGGGCACCCAAGCAGTTTTGCGGCCCACGGCCAAGTGCCCCTAGGCGATGCAGCCGAGCGCATGACGGCGCCGCTGTATTTGATGCGCCAGCACCCTACGCTGGAGCTGGTATTTTCGGGTGGCGAAGGGCGGCTGCTGCCCACCGGCATAACCGAGGCCGAACTGGCAGGCGTATTTTTTGCGCAGCAGGGGCTGGACATGCGCCGCGTGCAGCTTGAAGGCGGCGCCCGCAACACGCGCGAAAACGCCATCAAGGTGGCGCAGCTGCTGGGGCCGCGCTGCCAACAGCCCTGGCTGCTGCTTACATCGGCCTGGCACATGCCGCGCGCCATGGCCGAGTTTCAGGCGCAGGGCTGCCGCGTGACGCCCTATCCGGTGGACTTTCGCACGGGCGCCAGCACCCCGCTCACCGAGTATTCATTGGCCCGTAGCCTGCTGCGCTGGCAAACGGCTTTGCACGAGTGGCTGGGGCTGCTGGTGTATGGCCTTACGCGCGGTTGATTTGCCGCAGCTTTGAGCCGAAACCCGCCGGTGGCCCAATCCTCTACATGACATCAAACCCCACCGCCAGCACAGGCGTTTTGATCACCGGCGTATCCGGCTTTGTGGGCCAAGCGCTCGAGCGCCGTTTGCACGATGCTGGGTTTGCGGTATCGGGCAGCGCGCGGCACGAGCACCGCATGGCGGGCGGCGCACTGGCCGGGGTGGCGCAGCTGCACACCAGCCAAGATTGGTCTGGCTTGTTGCGCGGGTGCAGCGCCGTGGTGCACTTGGCGGCGCGGGTGCACATCATGCACGACACGGCGCCCGATCCGCTGGCGGCCTTTCGCGCAGCCAACACGGCTGGCACCCTGCACCTGGCGCAGCAGGCCGTGGCGGCGGGGGTGCGGCGCTTTGTGTTTGTGAGCACGGCCAAGGTCAACGGCGAGCACACCGCAGTCGGACGCGCCTTTCGCCACGATGACCTGCCCCAACCCGAAGACGCTTATGCCGTGTCGAAGCACGAGGCCGAGCAGGGCTTGCGCGCGCTGGCGGCTGCCAGCGGCCTAGAACTGGTGATCGTGCGCCCGCCCTTGGTCTATGGGCCGGGCGTGAAGGCCAACTTTGCCGCCCTGATGCGCGCGGTGCAGCGCGGCTGGCCCTTGCCCCTAGGGCTGGCGCACAGCAACCGGCGCAGCTTTGTGGGCCTAGACAACCTCGTAGATTTGCTCTGCACCTGCCTAGAGCACCCAGCTGCGGCCAACCAGACCTTTATGGTCAGCGACGGCCTCGACCTGTCCACCGCCGAGCTGCTGCAACGCATGGGCGTAGCCTTGGTCCGCCCGGCGCGCTTGTGGCCCGTGCCCACTTGGGGCCTGATGGCGGCAGCGGCGCTGCTGGGCCAGCGCGAAAAGGCGCGGCGCCTGTTGGGCAATTTGCAGCTCGACATTGCCCACACCTGCACCACCCTAGGCTGGCGCCCGCCGGTTTCGGTGGACGAAGGCTTGCGGCGCGCAGCGGCCGGTATGGGGGCTGCTGAATGAAGCGCGGTTTTGATTTGGTGCTGGCTGTGCTGGCCGCCCTAGTGCTGCTGCTGCCGCTGGCGCTGGTGGCCCTAGCGGTGCGCCTGACTTCGCCCGGGCCGGCCCTGTACTGGAGCGAGCGCGTCGGGCGCAACAACCACAACTTTTACATGCCCAAGTTTCGCAGCATGCGCACCGACACCCCGGCCGTGGCCACGCACCTGCTCACCGACCCGCAGCGCTGGCTCACACCCATCGGCCCCTTTTTGCGCCGCAGCAGCCTCGACGAACTGCCCCAGATCTGGAGCATCCTCAAGGGCGATATGAGCTTTGTGGGGCCGCGCCCGGCGCTATTCAACCAGCACGACCTGATCGCGTTGCGCACCCAAGCCGGCGTGCACCACCTGCGCCCCGGCCTGACCGGCTGGGCCCAAGTAAACGGCCGCGACGAACTGCCCATCCCCATCAAAGTGCGCTTTGATGCCGAATACGCCCAGCGCCAATCGCTGGCTTTTGACATCAAAATCCTATGGCTCACGGCACTCAAGGTGCTGCGGCGGGACGGGGTGGCGCATTGAGTGCACATACCATGCAGGCGACGAGGTGCGCGGCTCTACGCGCATGCCAACGGGCAGAATCAAAGCCGATGTAAGATTGCATCAAATTTGATGACTAAAACCGCCATGCGAACCACCATCACCATCGACGATGCCTTGTACCAGCGCGCCTTGGAAGTGGCTGACCCCGGCATGGACAAGTCCGATCTGTTTCGCGAGGCCGTGATGACATTTGTGCGCATTCAGGCGGCGCGACGTCTGGCTGCGCTGGGCGGCTCTGCCCCGAATATGGATGAAGTGCCCAGAAGGCAAGAGGCCAACCAAGCGTGAAGCGTTCGGGTTTATTGGCTCAGCGTTTCGGTTTGTGTTACGGCGCACATCATCACTAGTGCAGTGTTTGAAACACGCCGCGCAGCGCGTGCTGTTGAACATCTCGGCTCCGTGCTGCGTGGCGAGGACGCTGAGGCGCGAGGCTGAGCGCTTTCGTGCCAAAAAATG
>Ga0208735_100307_pt1 | contig 25573 bp, 25 predicted proteins | sample Subbio12Aug_8Aab_FD_184829 | JGI IMG/M metagenome (GOLD analysis project Ga0208735, IMG submission 184829) | Serpentinite rock and fluid subsurface biosphere microbial communities from McLaughlin Reserve, California, USA - CR12Aug_8Aab (SPAdes) | ecosystem: Environmental > Terrestrial > Deep... | reverse complement strand
GACGGTTTTGGAAGGTCACGCTGCCGCTTCTCAAACCCAGCCTGCAGGTCGCACTCATTCTGCGCACCATCGCGGCCTTCGGCGTGTTCGCCGTCGTCGTGGCGCTCGGCGGGCGCAACCTTCCGGTACTGGCGGGCGAAGCCTTCTTCTGGTACAGCCTCTACCGGAGCCCGGCGGTCGCGTCTGCGTACGCCGTGATCATCATGGGTATCTCGATGGCCATCACCGTTGTGTACCTGCGCCTGCTGCGCAGCAGGCAGGAGGAGGTGTGATGAGGGCGCGTTGGTTTTATCTGGGGCTGGCGTTTGTGTTCAGCGCCTGGGTGCTGCTACCCATCTACTTTCTGGCAGCCTTAGCGTTTACCGAACGGCAAGAGGTGTTTGCGTGGCCGAAGAGCTTCTGGCCCGAGACTCTCTCGCTCGAGACCATCAGCTTCTTTTTCGGGGTTGACGGCGTCTGGCGAGCAGTCCGCAACAGCGTCGTGGTAGCGCTCTTAACCGTGGTCCTGGCCCTGCTTCTAGGGGCGCCAGCCGGCTACGCGCTAGCGCGTTACCGGTTTGTCGGCAAGGACGCCTACCGGATCCTGATCCTGCTGACTCGTGCCTTTCCAATCATGATCCTGGCGGTGCCGCTCGCGGTACGGTTCATCGATTTCGGTCTGTACGATACCCCCTTAGCAGTCGCCATCGTCCACACGGCACTTGCTTTGCCGTTCGCAGTACTAATTACCTCAAGCCTCTTTATGGGCATTCCCAAGGAGCTCGAGGAGGCCGCCTGGACGCTCGGCTGCACTAACCTTCAAGCCTTCACCAAGGTCGTGCTGCCGCTGGCGCTTCCCGGCATGGCCGCGACGGCCATTTTTGCCTTTGTAACCTCCTGGAACGAAGTTTTCGCGGCGACAATCCTTACCTTGCGCGAGCGCACTTTGACGGCGTTTTTGCTATCGGTTCTGCACGAGTCGCCGCTGCCGTTTCGCTTCGCGGGTGGTTTCTTCCTGATCGTGCCCGCACTGGTGTTTATCTTCATGATTCGCCGCTATCTCTTTACGCTTTGGGGTATCGCAAGCCGCTAGGAGGCACATGGCTGGAATTCGTGTCGATGGTATAGACAAGACCTTCGGTGAGGTGCGGGCGCTCGAGACGGTCTCGCTAACGGTTCGCGACCAGGAGTTCGTGGTGCTCTTGGGTCCGTCCGGCTGCGGCAAAACCACGCTGCTAAGGATTATCGCAGGGCTCGAGCATGCCAACAGCGGGAGCGTCTATATCGGCGAGCGCGACGTGACCCACCTGCCGCCCAGAGCGCGGCGGATCTCGATGGTCTTCCAGAACTACGCGGTCTTCCCGCACCTCACCGTGTTCGAGAACATCGCCTTCGGCCTGCGGATGAAGAAGGAGCCGAAGGAGGTTGTGAGAGAAAAGGTCGAGCGCGCCGCCGCACTCATGCACATCGAAACGCTGCTCCAGCGCTATCCCGCACAGCTCTCCGGTGGGCAGAGGCAGCGCGTGGCGGTCGCACGGGCACTGGCGGTCGAGCCCGAGGTGCTCTTGATGGACGAGCCCTTGTCGAACCTAGATGCGCTCTTGCGCCTCGAAATGCGCGCTGAACTCAAGCGTCTCCTGCAGAGCACCAAGACGACCACGCTCTACGTGACCCACGATCAGGTCGAGGCGATGAGCATGGCCGACCGGATCGCGGTTATGCGCGATGGGAGGATCGTGCAGTACGACGTTCCCATCAAGATCTATCAGGAACCTACCGACACCTTCGTGGGCGGGTTTATCGGCAGCCCGCCGATGAACTTTCTGCGGCTTAAGCTCGAGCGACAACGGGACCACACAGTCGCGCAAGTCGGCAATCTGGCTCTTCCGGGCCCCACGAAGCGCGAAGGAGAGGTCATCCTGGGCCTGAGGCCGGAGGACCTCGAAGTCTCGCCGCAGGAGAGCACAAACTCGTTTGCGGCCGAAGTGCTGGTGGTAGAGCCGCTGGGGCCACACCTGCTGCTGACGCTCAGCCTGAACGGCCAAACGCTGAAGGTCACCGCTGCCCCCGATCTGCCGACTCGGCCGGGGGACAGCCTCTGGCTTCGCCCCATCCCCGCACGTATCCGCTGGATGGACCCGGAAAGCGGCCAAGCGATCCGGTGAGGTCCATGCCCACCGGCAGGTGAACATGGCAAGGTAGCTACAACGGCGAGGTAGACACAATGGATAGCGGACTTCCCTATCACGCGAGGTGAACGTCACGGATGACAAAGCCAGCTCAAACTTTCCTACCGCCAACCCTCGGCACTCAAACCCTCTAGAGCCCTTGTATCTACCAAGAGTCCTCATGACGAATCTTGCCGCACTAGCGATCAAAACCCTCCGCGCTAACGACCTGGGCGCGTTCATTAAGCCTGCCGCGCACCAATACCCGCACCAGTGGAACTGGGACGCAGCCTTTGTCGCGCTGGGTCTCAGCACCTTCGACCTGCCCCGTGCCCGCCTGGAGGTGCGCACCCTCCTCTCCGGGCAGTGGCGGGACGGCATGGTGCCGCACATCCTCTACCCTAACGGGGCCTCGGACTACTTCCCCACCCCGGACTTCTGGCGCAGCGAGGGGTTGCCGCACGGCCCGGCCTTCGCCACCTCCGGCCTGACGCAACCGCCGGTGCTGGCGAGCGCGGTGCGCGCTTTGCACGCACGTGCGCACGACGCGGACGCTTCTTTCGCCTTCTTGCGCGAGGTCTATCCCAAACTCCTCGCCTGGCACCGCTGGCTGCGCACCGCGCGCGACCCCGACGGTACCGGCTTGGTAGCTATTATCCACCCTTGGGAGTCCGGTACCGACAACGCCACCCGCTGGACGCACCCGCTGGCACGCCTCATCCCCCACGACGTGCCCGCCTACGCCCGCAAAGACTACCGGCACGTGCGGGAGGACGAGCGGCCTGATGCCCACGACTACGAGCGCTTCATCTACCTCATCGGTCTCTTTCGGGCCTGGCGCTGGGACGCCGCGCACCTCTACCGGGACTCCCCCTTCCTGGTGCAAGACGTGCTCTTTAACGCTATCCTCCATCGCGCCGACGAGGATCTGCGGCAGCTCGCCGTGCTCTTGGGCGAGCCCACCGAGGAGCTCGACGCCTGGCGCACGCGCACCCACGCGGCCTTCGCGAAGCTCTGGCACCAGGAGGATGGGCTGTACTACGACCGTGACCTCCGCAGCGGCTACTTCATCCGTGAGAGCACCTGCGCAGCCTTCGCGCCGCTCTATGCGGGCATCCCCGACGCGGTCCAGGCCGAGCGCCTGCTGGCGCACCTCCGCGACCCCCGCCACTACGCGCCCGGCGATGACAGTCGCTACTACCTGCCGTCCGCCAGCAAGGCCAGTCCTCTCTACGAACCCCGCCGCTACTGGCGCGGGCCGGTGTGGATCCACATCAACTGGCTCGTCGCCAAAGGCCTGCGCCGCTACGGGCAGACGGAGTTTGCTGCCTTGCTCGAGCAACATAGCCTCGCGCTCGTCTCCCGCGCGGGCTTCGTGGAGTACTACGACCCGCGCGACGGAGCTCCCTTGGGCGCACGCAACTTCTCGTGGAGCGCGGCGCTCACGCTCGACCTCCTCTCCAACCTGGACGGAAAACAGGAACCCCATGGACAACCTTAAGGAGCGCTGCCGCGACACCCTGCGCGCCAACGACCGCGGCGGCTATACCGTCCCCACGGCAGGCCTCTACCCCTTCCAGTGGCTGTGGGACTCCGGCTTCAACGCGCTCGGCTGGGCCACCTTCGACGAAGTGCGCGCCTGGCTCGAGCTAACAACTCTCCTTGAGGCCCAGTGGGAAGACGGCATGGTCCCTCACATCGTCTTTCACGACCGCAACACCGGCTATCCGCTCGACCACACCTTCTGGGACGCGCCGGGACCGGTGCCGAGTTCGGGCATCACCCAGCCGCCGGTCATCGCTACCGTGGCGCGGCGCATGCTCGAGCGCACCCGCGATCGAAAGCAGGCCTTGGCGGCGGTGCGGACGCTCTATCCAGGCCTCCTGGCCTTCCACCGCTGGTTCTACCGCGCGCGCGACCCCGAGGGGACGGGACTGGTCACGGTCTTGCACCCCTGGGAGGGAGGCATGGACAACAGCCCGGTCTGGGACGAGGCTTTGGCCCGCGTGACTCCGGTAGCGATGACCGTCGAGAGGCGCGACACCCACCACGTCGGCGCCGAGCAGCGCCCCCACCAGGCGGAGTATCAGCGCTACCTGGCGCTGGTACTGGCGTTCCGCGAGCGGCGCTACGACCCTGCACGACTCTACCGCGAGTCGCCGTTCAAGGTCGCAAGCGTCGCCATCAACGCCGTCTTGCACCGCGCCAACCAGGACCTGTTGGCACTGGCCCAGGTGCTTGAGGCGCCGGACGCTCCGGAGATCGAAGCGTGGCTAACGCGGGGCCAGCAGGGTATGGCCTCGCTCTGGCACGACGACCTGTTCTACTCGCGCGACCTGGTGAGCGGCCATATGATCCCCGTGCGCACCTGGGAGGCGTTCATGCCGCTCTACAGCGGCCAGGCCACCCCGGAGCAGGCCGCCCGACTCGAGGGGACGATGCGGCGCTGGAGCGAGGCGGTGCGCTACCTGTTGCCCAGCACCGCCCCGGACGATGTGTGCTTCGAGCCCAGGCGCTACTGGCGTGGCCCGGTATGGATGCCTGTGAACTGGCTGCTGGCGCAGGGCTGCCACGCCTACGGGTTTATGGACCTCGCCGTGCGACTCAAGCAGGACATGGGCACACTGGCGGAGCGTTCTGGTCTATACGAGTATTACGACCCGCTCACCGGCGACGGCCTCGGCGGCGGCACCTTCTCCTGGACCGCGGCGCTGCTGCTGGACTGGATGACGTGACCCTCCCGTCCCACGTGCGCGCGGCGCTCGAGGCGCACCTGCGCTTTATCTACGGCGGTGAAGCAGGCGAGGTCCTTAGCGACCTCACGCGCCTGCTCGAGGCCTTTCGCGCACGACACCCGCAGCTCGTAAGCGTCGCCGGTGAACACCTCAGCGAGCTTGACGCGGTGCTGATTACCTACGGCGACCAGGTGCGGCGTCCAGACGAAGCGCCTTTGCGGACGCTCTATGCCTTCTTGTGTACGCACCTGCGTGAGGCGGTGAACACCGTCCACCTGCTGCCCTTTTACCCCTATACCTCCGACGACGGCTTCAGCGTGGTGGACTACCTTAAGGTCGATCCGGCCATGGGCGACTGGGAGGACGTCTACGCGCTGCGGCAAGATTTTCGGCTGATGTTCGATGCGGTCATCAACCATGTCTCGGCCAGCAGCCCGTGGTTTCAGGCCTTTTTGCGCGACGAGGCGCCATACCGCGACTACTTCACCACCGTGCCGCTCGGGACCGCTGTCTCGGGGGTAGTGAGGCCGCGCACCACACCGCTGCTGACCCCCTTCAACACGCCGAGCGGCACCAAGTACGTCTGGACCACCTTTAGTAGCGATCAGATCGACCTGAATTACGCCAACCCCCGCGTGCTTATCGAGGTGACGCGGGTGCTGCTCGAGTACGCGGTGCGCGGCGCCAAGATCCTCCGGCTGGACGCGGTCACTTATCTCTGGAAGGAACTCGGCACACCGTGCGTCCACCACCCCAAGGCGCACCGCGTCCTGCAACTGATTCGAACGGTGATGGACGCAGTGGCCCCTGGTACCGTGCTACTTACCGAAACAAACGTGCCCCACGCCGAAAATGTGTCCTACTTCGGCGACGGGCACAACGAGGCGCAGCTGGTCTATAACTTTGCACTACCGCCGCTAACACTGCACAGCTTTGTCACCGCCAACGCGCAGGCCCTAACCGCCTGGGCCAAAACCCTAGAGACCCCCTCGCACGAGACTTGTTTTTTCAACTTTCTCGCCTCACATGACGGCATCGGCGTGCGGCCGGTCGAGGGTATCCTCACCAGAGCCGAGATCATGGCGCTGGCCGAGCGGGTGCAGGCTCATGGTGGGCGGGTTTCGTTCAAGACTAACAGCGACGGCAGCCATAGCCCTTATGAGCTAAACATCAGCTACTTCGATGCGCTTAGCAACCCTACGGCAGATGAGCCTCTCGATTGCCAGATCGACCGCTTCGTGGCCGCACACGCCATCATGCTGGCTTTAGCAGGTGTGCCCGGCATCTACGTGCATAGCCTGCTCGGTAGCCGCAGTGACGTGGCCGGTATGCTAAGGACCGGGATCAACCGTAGCATCAACCGCGAGAAGCTCGAGCTTGACAGGCTCGAGCGCGAGCTGAGCGACCCGCAGAGCCTCCGCACCCGTGTCCTGACTCGCCTCACCCAGCTGCTGACCATCCGGAGGGGTAACCCCGCGTTCCATCCCCAGGCTCACCAAGAGATGCTCAAGGCACCTTCAGCGGTCTTGGCACTGCGCCGTGGCGACAGCGTAACTTGCTTGGTCAACGTCAGCGGCGAGGTGCAGCAAGTATCGCTTGACGCGCCGGTCAACCATGACCTGCTCAGTGGCGAGACTTTTGCGCCCCTACACGAGGTCACGCTAAAGCCCTACGGGGTGCGCTGGCTGACCTAGCCAACCTCACCCGCGCCGTGCCGCCATCCCGATAGCAGGTGGAGGTGGGTGTGAAAGACTAGTTGCCCAGCCCCAGAGCCCACATTGACCGCCAGGCGGTAGTCGCCTAAGTTAGTGGCCTCAGCGGTGCGCACCGCTGCTAGCATCAACTCGCCAAGGGCTACCGCTCCGCCGTCACGCGCTAGTGCGTCGAGGCGCTCGCTATGGGCCTTGGGGATCACCAGGTAGTGGACCGGCGCCTTGGGGTGGATATCTTTAAAGGCCAGGTAGATCTCATCCTCGTAGACCTTGTTTGATGGGATGGTCCCCGCCACTATCCTGCAGAAGATACAGTCAGCCATGTTTAGCCTCCTTCAGCACCAGGTTATCGCGGTGGATCACCTCGTCGTAGTCCTTATAGCCGAGCCGAGCAGCGATCTCGCTGGTATGCAAGCCCTTGATGCGCTGCAAAGCCTCGCTGTCATAGTTCACAAGCCCTCGCCCAATCGCTTGCTGGTCAAGGGTCAGCGCTACGGCATCGCCAAAATCGAAATGGCCAGTAATACCTACTATCCCCTTAGGCAGCAGGCTGCGACCGGCCCGCAGGGCCCTGGCCGCCCCCTCGTCGATAGCTATCACCCCCCGCGTCGGCTGCTGCGCTAGCCAGGCCTTACGGGCCGGGGTGTGCGGGTGTGCTTGAATGCGCGTACCGCGCAGTTCGCCCCTCGCTAGGGCCTCCAGCCCGGCTCCACCCCCGCCGACAATTAACGCCTCGATCCCGGCCTCAGTGGCGATTTTGGCTGCTTGCAGCTTAGTGACCATCCCACCGGTGCCGCGGTTAGTGCCCGCCTTGCCTGCTAGGTGGCTCACCGCCGCCAGGTCCTGCACCAGAGGGATAGGGCGAGCCTGGGGGTGAGTGCGAGGGTCGGCATCGTAAAGCCCGTCGACGTCGGTCAAGATAATCAACGCCTCGGCCCCCACCAGGTAGGCAGCCCAGGCCGAGAGCGTATCGTTGTCGCCAAACTTGATCTCGCCGGTGGCCACTGAGTCATTTTCGTTGATAATCGGCACCGCTCCCAGCCGCAAGCTGGCCTCCAGAGCGTTCTTAGCGTTGACGTAGCGCTCGCGCTGCTGGATGTCGGCAGCGGTCAGCAAGAGCTGCGCCACCGGCAACGGGGCAAAGGCCCGCGACCAATCGAGCATCAGCAGCGCCTGCCCGACCGCCGCCGCGGCCTGCTTCTCCGGCAGAGTCAGTGGCAGGCTCAGCCCCAACCGCTCGCGCCCCGCCGCCCCCGCGCCGGAGGAGACTATGACCACCTTGCAGCCTAATGCCTGTTGGAGCACCTGTACACCCCGCGCCAAGGCCCACAGCAAGGGGGGATAGATGCGGCCCACCCGATCGGTCAGGCTGCTGGTGCCCACCTTGACCACCACACGCCGCCACTGGCCGGTCATAGTAAGCCTAATCGAGAACTCTCCACTCCCCCAATTTATACCTTGCGCGGTTAGGGTTGAGCGGATTGCAGTCTGTCGTTAACAGGTTGTAGGTAGTGGGTTGTGGGAAGTGGGGTGTGGGAAGTATAAAAACCCCCACCACCCTTCGGGCTGAGCCCTCAGGGCGAAGCCTACTACCTACCGCCCACTGCCAGCTACTGGCCGACCGGCTAATTAGGCCGTGTTAAACTTCAGCCGGGCCACTTGCGGCCAAGGAGTGACTATTTAAGGAGATTATGCGCGTTGCCATCGTCGGTGCCACCGGAGCAGTCGGCCAGGAGTTCTTGAAGCTCTTTCGGGAGCGCCGCTTCCCGCTGACTTCGCTTAAGCTCTACGCCTCCGAGCGCTCAGCGGGCCAGGCCGTCGAATACTTGGGGCGGCACTATATCCTCGAGACCCTCCCGGCGGACGGCAACCTCGCTGCCGACGTGGTCTTCTCGTCAGCAGGAGGGAGCATCTCCAAAGCCTACGCCTGGGCCTGGGCTAAGAGCGGCGCGGTGGTCATTGACAATACCAGCGCCTGGCGCCTGGACGCACGGGTGCCGCTGGTGGTGCCCGAAGTCAATAGCGAGGCGGCTCTTAACCACCAAGGGGTTATCGCTAACCCCAACTGCTCGACTATTATCGCGCTGATGGCGCTGGCCCCCTTGCATCGCGCCTTTGGACTCAGGCGCGCTACTATCGCCACCTACCAGGCGGTCTCGGGGGCGGGAGCGGCAGGCATCGCTGAGCTTGAGATACAGAGTCGGCAGGCGCTGGAGGGAGAGCCGCTGACGAAGCGGAAGTTCCCGCACCCCATCGCCTTTAATCTGTTCAGCCACGACTCCGAGGTGGGCGAGGACGGCTATAACGTCGAGGAGCGCAAGCTCCTGCTCGAGTCGCGCAAAATCCTGGACTCGCCCTCCCTGCGCCTCAGCGCCACCTGTGTGCGGGTGCCGGTCTATCGCGCCCATAGCGAGGCGATTCATGCTGAGTTCGCTCGCCCGGTAAGCGCGGATGAAGCTTTAGCCGTACTCGCAACCGCCCCTGGCGTAACTATGGTGGACGACCGCGCCAATAATCACTTCCCGATGCCGCGCGAGGCGAGCGGGCGCGACGAGGTATTAGTCGGGCGTGTCCGTGAGGACCAAAGCTTTCCCGGCGGGATCGCACTGTTGGTAGCCGGCGACCAGCTCCGCAAGGGGGCGGCTCTTAACGCCGTGCAGATCGCCGAACTGCTACAGCGGGGTGGTCTCAGACCCGCTTAGCATCAGCTACTTCATGGTATGATGGCCTACTGTGCCTGAAGCCAAAGGCCCTACCGTCATTATTGCCGAGCCTCAAGTTAGCGAGCAGCGATTGGTTGACCTACTGCTCTCGCCTGATCAGTACGCCATAGAGATGTTCGCTAGCGGCGACGAGGTAGCCGAGTACTTGCGTGCGCACACTCCGGACCTGTTAATCCTAGATGCCCTGCTGCCCAAACTAAGCGGGCTGGAGATCTGCGGCAAGATACGCCGGGTAGGCCGCCTCAAGCACGTACCAGTCGTCATCTTGATCGATCCCAAGCGGCAGCAGGGTGAGTTCACGCCGACCGTGCTGCAAGAGATGGCTAAGCTAGTCAAGGCCGATGCTGTGCTGCAAAAGCCTCTTGGAGACAAGAATCTGCGGGTGCGGGTGAGGGAACTGCTCGATGCCAAGGCCGGACGTATCACTACCGGTCGCACGTTGGCGGCCCCGTCTCCTTACGACACTCAGATTATGGTCGGCGCCAATGAGGCCCGCTCGCCCTTGCCCAGCACCGAGCTAGCCGCTATCGCTCAGGATTTGCAGCGCGTCCAAGAGCAGCTCAAGGCGCTAGCCGCCACGCAGCAGACGCTGCGCGATGAGCTCAATTCGTTAGGCCAACAGAACGAGGGGCACATCGGTGAGGTTGAGCTTACCGAGAGCGAGCTTACGCGGCTATACGAAGCGTTAACCGGCCTGATTACCCGCCACGACCACTTGCAGCAGAAGATTCTAGCCGAAGTCGAGGATCTCAAAGTACATAGCTATGCCGTTCGCGAAGGGTTTCGCGAACTGACCCAGCGCCAGGCTGACGCGCTTGCCCCCCTTTTCGAAAACATCCGCCTCGTGCAAGCGCAGAAGGAGACCGAACTGACCAGGCTCGAGGCCCTCCGCACGGCTCAGCTTGCGCTGGCGCGGACGCTAGCCAGCAAGCGGCTCGAAGGGCTCAAGCTCGAAGAGGTCGCGTTACGCGCTCAGCTCGCTTCACTTGACGATTCGACGCCGCTAGAGAGCGACCCTTTTCCCGGGCGCCTCAATGGGCCAGCCCAACCCAGCGATGTCGGCCTGCTGCCCGTTCCTGTAGAGTTAACGGAGCTGCAAAAACGCCTCGAGCTGGAAGGCCAGCGGGTACAGGAGCTTGAAACGCGCAATCGGCTGCTGCTGGAGCAGCTTAACGAAGAGCCAAGCCGACCCAAGCCCCGTGGCTTCTTGGCCCGGTGGCGTAACGGCGGGTAGCTTAAACCCTTACTAAGGCTTCCCCCTTAACCAGGCGCTGCATCTCGGCCAGGGTTTCGCGGAGGTAATCTTCGCGGATCACTCCTCCCGGCGCTGGGGTGCTAAGGGCTCGAGCTGGGATCGGCTGTGCGATCAGATCGAACCCCTCGCGGACCTTGAAAGCGTACTTGCGCCGAACCACCTCCTCACCGAGGCGCAGCAGATCGCTCTCATTCCAGGGGCCCCCTAAGGCCGCGAGGCAGTCCCGGATGGTAGTGAAGTCATATAGGCCGCGGGCGAAGAAGCAGACCACCAAGCAGGAGAGAACCTGCCGTTGCGCCTCCTCGGCAAAGAGCTTCCGGGCCATCTCCGCCGGCGAGATAGCCTTGCCGCTGCGGAGGCCCTCCTGGTCCACGGCATAGCCGGCAGAATCGAGGTGAGAATGGCGCGATCCGGAGAGGTACCCCAGCAGTGCGCCAGGACCGGTATGGTAGCCGGGCATCTCGTTCCCACCAAAGTGCAGGGCGAACTCCGCCCCGCCATAGTGTGAGGCCGCCTCCTTTACCCCGCAGCCGAGCCACCGGTAGAACTCCCCTTGGCGGCTAGCGATCCGCTTAATCATCGCCAAGTACGTCGGGGTATCGCCCCACTTTAGCCGCAGCCCTTCGGTCTCCTTCTCGCTGACCAAACCCCGCTCAAACGCCTCGGTAGCCCAGGCGAGAGCCACCCCGATGCTCATGGCGTCTAGCCCCCACGCCTCGGCGCTATCGATAAGCTTCAAGACCCCATCGACCGTCTCCATCCCCAGCATGCTCCCCAAGGAGAAAAGCGGCTCGTAGTCGTAGGGGACAAACGACGTCTTGTAAAAGTAGGGCTCGGTCGGGTGGGGCTCACGCAGGACGGCCAGATGAATACAGGCCACCGGACAGGCTGAGCAGGCCAGCCGCCGACCGAGGTAGCCCTCAGCCAACTTCTCGCCGGAGAAGGGCGGATCCTCGGGGTAGCGGGTAGCTTGGAGGTTGCGCACCGGCAGCCCTCCCAGCGCATTCAAGGCCGAGACGTTCTGCGCGGTCCCCAGGTCGTGGTACTTTTTCATCACGTCCGATTCGACCGCCCGCTTGTAGAGCGCTTGGTAGGTTTTGTTGTAGCGGCCACGGTCAGCGATAGGGATCGACTCCTCGCCAGAGATGACGATCGCCTTAAGGTGCTTGCTGCCAAACAGCGCCCCGAGGCCGAGCCGCCCAAAGTGGCGATAGGTCTCGGCGGTAACCGTGGCGTAGCTCACCCCCCGCTCGCCGGCCCGGCCGATCCGCAGGATGGTCCGAACTCCGGCCCCAGGCTCGAGCTCGCGCAGCACGCGCCCTACCGTGACCGTCGAGGAGAGCCCCCAGAGGGCTCGAGCATCACGGAATTGCGGGCGGCCACCATGCACGGACACGTAGACCGGGATATCGCTCCGCCCTTCGATCACCAGCGCCCCATATCCCGCCAACCGCAAAGCTAAGGCCAGCCGCCCGCCGCAGTGAGACTCACCGAGGTTGCCGGTCAGGGGCGACTTAAACAGCGCCACCGCCTTGGAGGCCAGGGGGTAGAGGGGGTTGAGCGGACCCACCGCAATGATGATCGGGTTCTCCGGGCCTAAAGGGTCAGCACCGCTAGGGCATAGCTCGTGCAGCAGCTCAATGGCAACTCCGGTCCCGCCAAGCCCGCGGGCAAATAGCTCTGGGCGCTCCTCGACCCAAGAGCGCTTCTTGGTCAGATCGACCCGCAAGATCCGTGACAAAAACCTATCCATAGTCGATCTCCTCCAGCGCCAACACCCCGCGGGGGCAGAAATTCACGCAGAGACCGCATTGCGTGCAGATTAGCGGTTTGCTCTGCACAGCATCCCAGCGCACCGCCCCAAACGGGCAGGCCGAGACACAGGCCCGACAGCCGATGCAGCGGTCAAGCAGGACTCTCACTCCGGCCTTCCCGTTAGTGATAGCGTCTACCGGACAGGCAGCCAGACAGGGCGGATTAGGACAGGCCCGGCACACTATCACCACGAAGCCCCGCTCCATGCCGCCATCAGACCGAACCGCGATCGCTGAGCTAGCACTTCCCCCCTCGCCTGCTCGGCGAGCACAGGCAAATACGCACAGGAGGCAATTTACGCACCGCTCAACATCCACCACTGCCAGGCGCTTGGCCACAACTCCTCCGAAAAATCAGTATTCAAGTATTCGAGTATTCAAGTAGGGGCCAGCCTATCAGCATTTCAGCTGGTCAGCAAAGACCTATCTGACTGACTAGCTGACAGCCTGATTGCCTTTTCGTCCTTGGCACGGCTTCGCCCTTCGGGGTGAACCCTCGGCGCTTCTCTGATGGCCAACGATAGTTTATGGGTAATTCCTCCTCCGCTCGGGCTCTCCTGCCTACTTGCCTGCTTAGCGACTCAATCCCAACTTACTGAACCACCGTTACTCTGGGCTCGAGCTGACGCTGAGGCCGACAACTTTAACTTGGTTAGGCTGGCCGTCCCCTGCCTAGCAGTATGGCTAGCGGCACTTGAGTGAGAATCCAACACGATGCTTGTGCAAAACCGATCAGCAAAATAGGCTCCCCGCTTACTGCCGCGATCAATCAACGGGGCCTTCATGTTGGCTCAGCGTAACTCCAGGTCGGAATTTTGTCAAACGCCACCTACCGGCCTAAAAGCAATGCAACACCTGCACTACGGTTGCCGGGTGAGGCTCTAAACCCGATGCACCACCTGCACTACGGTTGCCCCTGTCGCACGTTCCGAGCCTTGTCCTGAGAGAAGCGAAGGGGAAGTCGAACGGCCCTATAGGATGGCTGGCTTTGGCCGGCGGTGATAGCCACTTTCTGCTGACTCGAGGGTACTAGCTTGTTGCTGGGTCGAAGCGCTATAAGAGATAATGGAGGCGAGGTTATGCCGCAGGCGCTGTAGCTGGAGGTATCGCGTCCCATGAGAACGGCAACGATCTTTTCCGATCTAGTTGGGCTAGCGCTTAGGATTCTGGTGGTCATACCAGTTGGCACAGCCATTTTCACAGTGCTTGATCTGGCTACGTCTTTTAGACCAGATATGACTCTCGGCGAGATTGTACGAGCAAATGTGATTTCGGTTACCAAACTCACATTGGTAACACTCGCAGCGCTTGGAGTCTTTGATTTCTTCATCTGGGCTGGCAAGCTACTACTTAGGGGCAAACGCAACAAGTTGTGACACTCCCGCCGCCTAAAGGCTGGCGGGCTTCTGGGCGACTGATGACGCCAGGGGATGGTGCCCGAATCGACGCTCCCGGCAGAGGTGAATGGGGTGAGAATCCGCTCGCGAAACCGCCGCTCAAAGGTGTCAAAGTTGAGGCCCTGCTTTGAACCCGTGGAGCAACGAGGCTCCCCGGCAGCGTGTCAGTCCAGCGGGATGTAGATCACCTGTTGGTCCCATTCCTCTTCCTGACTAGCGGCTGTAAGCAGGAGAAGGCTTTCAAGCACCTCGCCTATGGAGGCTTTTCGCTGCCATATGAATACGCCCGGCATCGGAAGTCCGGCTTTGACTCTGGCATAGGCGTAATCGGGCATGGTGCTTACGTCGCGCGTGATGAGGATGCGTCCTTCCGCCGCAGCCCGCTCCAGGATCAGTGGATCGGGTTTACCGACCAGCTCCGTCTTGCGCACTTCGGTGATGTCGAGGTCGGGGCGCTCACGTAACAGCCCTCGTACCAACGCAGGGGGAATGTGCTCGTCAGTTAGGAACTTCACCGGCTTGAATCTGGAGGCGGGTTCTGCAAACGGGCGAGCAGGCGCTCGCGCAAGCCCTGGTGCGGGTAGGCGCGCTCTACCTCGTGGCGCTTGGCGTTGGCCAGCCTCTCCTGTTCGGCCACGTAGGCGTCGACCGCTTGCCGGTGTTCAAGATAGTAACTGAGTACCGCGTGGACGTCGGAGAGTTTGAGGGTAGGGTAATGTTCGGCGATGTCTTCCGCCGTCGCGCCATTGCGGTAGTCGTAGACGATGAAGTCTATCGGCACGCGGGTTCCGGTGACGCGCACCACACCGTGCTCGTCGATGGTGAGCGGGAGGGGAATGGGCTCCAACACCATGGCCATATGCCTCCATGATAGCAGGGCGGGAGGGGTGCTCGGGTATGGGTCGTGATTGCCGGCCCGCCCCAACCGGCCTATCCGTCCAAAGTCGCGCCCTCAACCCTCTTCCGGTCGACGGGGCGCGTGCGTGTTGGGGCTTGAGCCCGGTATCTGGCTATTTTTGGGATTGGGCTGCGTCACGGCCTTGCTGGACAGGATCAAGCAGCCTCAGCCAGTCTAGGCCTAGACCCCTTTGAACAACAGCTACCACGCCCCTGCTGGTAGCCTTTTGCCGCGACAGCCGTTTACGGATTTCTGGTAGCCTTGGGCTGTTTGAAGGAACTCCATGGACACGCTGACGCAAACGCTTTAAGGTCCGCCAGCCTGCTTGCAGATGAACCTTTCTTCCACGCCGCTCAGAAAGCCAGGCGGCTACTTTGGCTGAGATCGCCAGCATCAGCCGCGCGCTGGCGCGTCGGCTGCATGCAGTGTTAGCCCGCGCCCTTGCTTTGAATTGTTAGTGTCCAAAGAGCCAACCCCCATTTAGGGAGTAGCGGGCGTCGCTACCTCTGCTAGCGGTCCGAATGCGGTGAAACGCGACCTCGCGCCTCCCGCCAAAAGTAGTTACGCTAACTATAGACCTTGGCCGGAACCGATAAGCTTCAGCAACACTTGCCGAGGTTTTCGAGCAGGTGATAAGATGACCTTTGTGTGAAATGTTCCACAGGACGGCATTTCGCCTGGTGTGAAAGGAGCAGATCATTAACCACGCCCTAATGATGTTTTTGGCCGCCGGCTTGATCGGCGCCCTAGCGCTGTTGGTAGGCGCTCTGCTGGGCCCCAAACGCGGTACCACCGACAAGCTCGCGGCTTATGAATCAGGTATCCCCACCGAGAGCACAGCCCGTGAACGCTTCCCGGTACACTTCTATCTGGTCGCCATGGTCTTTATTCCCTTCGATATCGAAGTTGCCTTCCTGGTTCCGCTAGCGGTGAGGTTTAACCTTGATGCGCAGTTCCTGTTCTGGCAGGCGCTGATTTTTATCGCCATCCTCAGCGTCGGCTACGTCTATATCCTCAAGCGCGGCATACTCAACTGGAAGTGATATGGGCCTACGCGAGCTGTTTGAAAAAGATGTGCAAGAGTTGGAAAATGAAGGTATCCTGTTCAGCACGCTGCGGAAGCTGGTTTCGTGGGGGCGGAGCAACAGCCTCTGGCCGGCCACCTTTGGACTAGCCTGTTGCGCCATTGAGATGATGCAATCGACCAACTCCCGCAACGACCTAGCCCGCTTCGGCTCCGAGGTGTTCCGGGCCAGCCCACGCCAGGCTGACTTGATGATTGTAGCCGGGCGGTTAAGCAAGAAGATGGCGCCGGTGATGCGCCGCGTCTACGAGCAGATGCCCGACCCCAAGTGGGTTATCTCGATGGGGGCCTGCGCCAGTTCGGGGGGGATGTTCAATAACTACGCTATTGTTCAGAATGTCGATTCAGTGGTGCCGGTCGATATCTTCGTGCCAGGCTGCCCACCTCGCCCCGAAGCGCTGGTCTACGCCGTGATGCAGTTACAAAAGAAGGTGCGGGGTGAGGTCTTCGATGACAAAGGGCTAGCCCTGCCGATGGTCGAGGGGTGGAAGCGATGAGTGCCGTAGCGCTAATCCAGGCTCTAGGTGGCAAGCTCACCGATCAGCCGCAAGGCTATCCGGCAGTGGCGCTTAACCCAAGCCAACTCCCGGATGCCGCCAAGCTCGCCAAAGAATACGGTTTTGTGATCATGGACGTGTTTGGCCTCGACTGGCTGACCTACCCCGGTCATCGGGGGAAGCGCTTTACCGTGAGCTATAACCTCTATCACCTTGAGACCAACTCGCGGCTCTTCCTGCGGGTTGCCCTCGACGACGGCGAGAGCGTCCCCTCAGTGACTAGCGTTTGGCCGGGGGCGAACTTTTTAGAGCGCGAAGTATACGACATGTTTGGCATCACCTTCTCGGGGCACCCGGATCTGCGCAAGCTCCTAACCCCCGACGAGCTCGACGGCCACCCGCTCCGCAAAGATTTTCCGCTCGGTGAGACCCCTACGCTCTTTAACGAAGGGCGCTTCTTGGATCCGGCAGCCTTCCGGGCTGGGTTAACCGGCCAGGACACCGGCTTAACCGGCTTTAGGGGCGGCGCCCGCAAGGGGGTAAAGAGCGGTGAGTAAGCTCAAAGTTGCCCCTGGCCCAGCCGGCAAGGCCGAGTTTGAAACCAAGCTGTTGCGCATCAACGTCGGCCCGCAGCATCCCAGCACTCACGGCGTGTTGCGGCTGGTAGTCGATTTAGACGGCGAGGTCATCAAGCGCTTGTCGCCGCAAATCGGCTACCTCCACACCGGCTTCGAGAAGACCATGGAGCACCGCACCTATCAGCAGGGCGTCACCTACAGCAACCGCATGGACTACCTGCACGGCTTCGCTCACGACCTGGCCTATGTGCTGGCTGTTGAAAAGCTCTTGGGCGCCCAGGTGCCGGAGCGGGCCGAGCGGATCCGCGTCATCCTAACGGAGCTTAACCGCATCGCCAGCCACCTGATGTTCTTCGGCACCGGCATCCTCGACATGGGAGCGCTGACGCCGTTCTTTTACACCATGCGCGAGCGCGAGAGGATCCTCGATCTGTTCGAGCTAGTCTGCGGCGTGCGGATGAACTACGGCTACTTTCGGGTCGGCGGCCTGGCTTATGACCTCCCTGAGGAGTTTATTCCGGCCACTCGCGCCTTAATCGCCGAGTTTCCCGCCATGCTTAAGCAGTACGAGGCACTGTTTGCCAAGAACGACATCTTCTTGAGCCGTACTCAGGGGGTTGGAGTGATCTCCAAGGAGACGGCACTGGCCTACAGCCTCACCGGCTCGAGCCTGCGGGCCAGCGGGGTACCGCTCGATCACCGCCAGGCTAACCCCTACAGCGGCTATCAGGACTATGACTTTGCGGTGCCGACCGCAACTAGCGGCGACGTTTATGCGCGCTTCATGGTGCGCTTTAAGGAGATGAGCGAGAGCCTCAAGATTGTCGAGCAAGCGCTGGATCGGCTTACACCCGGTCCTATTCAAGACCCTAACCGGCGCATCTCGCTGCCGCCTAGGCAGGAGCTAGAAACCTCGATGGAGGCGGTTATCTTCCACTTCAAGCTGGTTACCGAAGGCTTCCATCCGCCGCGTGGCGAGGTCTACGTGCCGACCGAGTCAGCCCGCGGCGAGTTGGGTTACTATCTTGTTTCGGACGGCGGGAGCATGCCCTACCGGGTTAAGGTCCGGGCACCCAGCCTGGCTAACCTGCAGGCGCTCGAGCCGGCCTGCTTAGACGGCCTCTTTGCCGATATGGTCATGAACATCGCCAGCCTCGATCCGGTGCTGGGAGATGTAGATAAATGAGCCAGTCAATTCAGGCTATCAGCCTTTCAGCTATTGGCTGAGCACCTGACAGGCTGACAGCCTTTAAGGGACTTTCGATGACCGAACTACCGACGATCAAACCCTTCTTTGCCGATAAGCCGGAGCTGGTGCAGGAGATCTTGGGGCGCTATCCCGAGTACGGCCGCCGCAGCGCACTAATGCCTTTGCTGTGGGAAGTGCAACGGGCCGAGCGGCACATTAGCGAGGCGCGCCAAGCCGAGATAGCCGAAATCCTGGGGCTAAACTTGACCGAGGTCAAGGCGGTGCTAAGCTTTTACTCGACCTACCACGAGCAGCCGGTTGGCCAGTACCACCTGCAAGTCTGCGCTACCCTCCCCTGTTCGCTGGCCGGCGCCGACGAGCTATACGACTTTTTGGTCGAAGAGCTAGACCTGGTAAGCGGCGAAACCGACCGAGCTGGGCGCTTCAGCTTGCAGAAGGTCGAGTGCCTAGGCTCATGTACTACCGCGCCGGTCCTACAGGTCAACGACACCTATTTTGAACGAGTCACGCGCTCGCGCTGTAAACAGCTATTAGCGGCCTTGCGCCAGGGCGTGTTGCCTGAGCCTTGGCGTGAACGGGGCGGCGATAATGAGGGGGCGGCAACATCTGCCAGCGGAGGCGACCTGTGAACGAGGCTGTCAAGGAGGGGATTAAGCCGATTACCAGCCGCCATGACCCGCGTTTTGAGGTCACTCTCTACCGGCACGTAGGGGTAGCAGGCTCTCATACCTTAGCGTTCTACCTCGCCCACGGCGGCTATCAGGCGGCTCAAAAAGCTCTGGCTATCAAGCCGGGGGAGGTCATCAGCGAAGTCAAGACCTCTGGGCTGCGTGGGCGCGGCGGGGCCGGCTTTCCTGCCGGCGTCAAGTGGTCGTTCATGCCACCGGTTGATGGGCGACAGCGGTTTATTGTCTGCAACGCCGATGAGTCCGAACCCGGCAGCTGCAAGGATCGCTACCTGATGGAAGACGATCCGCACCAGCTGATCGAAGGGATGCTGATCGCCGGGTACGCTATCCAGGCCACCTTAGGGGTCATCTACCTGCGCGGCGAGTACTATCACGCCTACCAGCGGCTCCAGGCGGCCATTACCGAGGCCCGCCAGGCCGGTTATCTGGGGCAGAATGCGCTGGGGTCGGGGTTCCCATTCGACCTCATCCTCCACCGCGGGGCAGGCGCCTATATCTGCGGCGAAGAGACCGCCCTGATGAACTCGTTTGAAGGGCTGCGCGCCAACCCGCGCCTTAAGCCGCCGTTTCCGGCCCAGGCCGGCGTTTATGGGCTACCTACCACCATCAACAACGTCACCACCATAGCGAGCGTGGTACACATTATGGCTAAAGGCGCAGCCTGGTTTGCGGCGATGGGCACCCCCGACTCTAAAGGGCTCCATCATGTGCAGCTCTCGGGGCCGTTTCAGCGCCCAGGCGTCTATGAAGTACCGATGGGGATCAGCTATCGCGAGATTATCTTCGACCTAGGCGGCGGCCCCACCCTGCCGGTCAAGGCCTTTATCCCCGGCGGCACCAGCTGCCCCCTGTTCCCCTTTACCGACGAGTACCTAGACACGCCGATGGAGTACGCCGCAGTTGCTAAGAAGGGCTCGATGCTGGGCACCGGCGGGATTATTCTGATCCCGGCGGAGAAGTGTCTGGTTGACGCCATGTACAACGTGGTCCGCTTCTATGGGCACGAGTCGTGCGGCAAGTGTACCCCCTGCCGCGAGGGAATCGCTACCTGGCTGCCTAAGATGTACCAGAAGTTGCTAAAGGGCCTTGGCGAGCCGGGCGACCTTGAGCTGATGGAGAGCATGGTCGCCAATATGCGCGGCACGGCCTTCTGCCCTCTGGCCGACGCCTGCGCCATGCCGGTACAGGCCAGCTTTAAGCACTTCAGGCACGAGTACGAGTACCTGATCACGCATAAGGAGCCGATGTACAAGCGGAAGAGCTGGTGGAGTGAATGAAAGTCAAAGTCAACGACATCGAACTCGACCTCAAGCCTGGCACCAGTGCGATTGATGCGGTGTTTGCGGCGGGCTACGACGTGCCGTATTTCTGCTCGCAGGAGTATATGTCCCCGATCGGCGCCTGTCGGATGTGTCTGGCACGGGTAGGCACTCCGCGCAAAAATCCCGACGGCACGTGGGTAATCGACGAGGCGACCGGCCAGCCCAAGCTCTTCTATTTTCCCAATCTGGTGGCTACCTGCACCGCTGCCATTGCCGAGGGAATGGTGATCGACACCCTCTCCAAGGAGGTCAGGCAGGCTCAGTCCGGGATGATGGAGTTCACGCTCATCAACCATCCCCTCGATTGTCCGGTCTGCGATAAGGGCGGCGCCTGTGAGCTACAAGACCGCGCTTATGAGTACGGTGAGGGGCTCAGCCGCTTCCAGTTCGACAAGCGTCATCAGGAGAAGCATCACACCTTAAGCCCGCTGATAACTTTGGATCGCGAGCGCTGCATCCACTGCAAGCGCTGTGTGCGCTACTTCGAGGAGATCCCCGGCGATGAGGTCTTGGACTTTATCGAGCGCGGCGGCCACACCTACATCGGCACCATGGAAGCGGGGCTGCCCAGCAACTTTAGCGGCAACATTGCCGATATCTGTCCGGTAGGGGCGCTGCTGGACACCACCAGCCGCTTTCGGGGACGCAACTGGGAGTACCGCCATACCCGCACCACCTGCCTCGACTGCCCAGTCGGTTGTGCCACTATAGTGGACAGCCGCACGGGTAAGCTCGAGCGGATCAAGGCGGCACTCAACCCCCAGGTCAACAACATTTGGCTCTGCGACGGTGGGCGCTTCGGGCACGAGTATGCCGACCATCCAGAGCGCCTGCGCACCCCCTTAATCCGCGAGCACGGGCGGCTGGTGCCTACCACCTGGCAGAACGCCGCCAACTATATCGCACGTGAGCTTAAGCGGCTAGGTGAAAAAGAGATAGCTATCGCCTTGCGCGCCGACGCTACGCTGGAAGAAGGTATAGCGGCCAAGGCGCTAGCCGAGCACCTCAAGACCGGGCAGCTCGACCACAGCCCGCGTCCGGCTGGTTCGGTGGTACCAACCGGAGTCAGAGCCACTCTGCACGAGGTCGCCACCGCCGACGCCATCTTCGTTATCGGCGATATCAGTGAGGAAGCACCGATCGTTGACCTGCGTGTCAAGGAGGCGCTTAAGGGCATCGCGCCGCCCGAGCTGCTGCCGCACGGCGTGCCGATCGCTGACTTACGCCTTACGGAGCGGATGCCGCGCCGCCGCAGCATTCTGATGGTGGCCGCTCCCTACCGGGTGGACCTGATGAAGCACGCTGGTCAGCGCCTAGTCTACCCCGCTGGCCAGGAAGCCGCGCTGCTGCGCGGGCTCACCGCCCTCGCTGAAGGAGGCGAAGTTGCGGTTACCGGGCTGGAGACTGCCGACCTCACCGCCCTAGCCACGCGCCTCAAGGGGGCCAAGAACGCCGTGATTATCTACGGCGGCTTCGTGCTGGCCTCCCACGCCGCTACCGAAGCCGCTCAGGCGTTGGCTAAGGCGACCGGCGCCAAGCTGCTAGCGGTAGGCCCCATGGCTAACAGCTACGGCTTACAGCAGCTCGGCGTGCTACCCAGCCACGCCCGCTACCGCTACCAGGAGATGCCTACTAGCGCCAAGGCGCTCATCCTTAGCGGGCTAAACCCGGCCCAGGACCGCGCTGTAGCCCAGCGGCTCGGCGAGCTTGCGCTGCTGGTAGTCCACGACAACTTCCTAACCGAAACGGCAGAACTAGCTCAGGTGGTGCTGCCCGCCAAAACCGGTTATGAAAAAGAGGGCTCGGTAGTCAATCTCGAAGGCCGCCTGCTGCCAGTCGCGGCAGTGCCGCTTAATAGTGGCGCCAGCGAGGATTTCACCGGGGTGGTCAAGTGGCTCAGTGAAGCGCTAGGCCGTCAGTTCGAAGGGCGTAGCACCCAGCGCCAACTGCGGCGCCTATTCGGCTTTGACCCCGCCGAGCTTGAACCGACCGGGCGCGTGCTTCAGGGACCGCCCAAGAGCATCCCCCGCATCCCAGCCACGGAGACCCCAGCTTACGGTAATCTCTTACTGGTGCCAAGCATGTCCCGCGTCGAGCAACTAGACCGCAATCCCCAGCTGCGGGCAGCTCTGGGTGCCGCTGCGCTGCGCGTCAACCCCGGCGATGCGGGCAGCCTGGGGCTTAGAGCCGGCGATGAGGTGACGCTGACGTTGCAGGGCACTCTCCGCCGCGCCACCGTCGTTATTACCGACGCCACACCGCCGGGGTTAATGCTCCTCCCAGCCCTGATCGATCAGCCAGTGGGCCTAGTGAGGCTCGAGCCGACCGCCATCTTGCGCCAGACAGCTCCGGTAGGTGCTTGATGGGCGATCCGCTGCTGGTAACGTTCTTTAAGGCCTTGGTCTTGTGCCTGGTGCTACTCGGTTCATTTGCCTACATGACGCTCATTGAGCGGCGCCTCCTGGGACGGATGCAACACCGCTTTGGCCCCAACCGCGTGGGGCCGTTCGGCCTGCTGCAACCTATTGCCGACGCCATCAAGTCGCTCTTTAAAGAGGACATCGTAGTAAGCGCTGCTGATAGGTTTGTCTTCTACCTGGCACCGTTTATCAGCATCACCTTCGCGCTGACCGCCTTCGGCGCCATTCCAGCCGGTCCCGAGGGAAGCCTGTTCGGTCTCAACCCCTGGATCATGGACCTCGATATCGGCCTGCTGTTTATCCTGGCTGCTACCAGTCTGGGGGTCTACGGCACCTTTTTAGCCGGCTGGGCCAGCAACAGCAAGTACTCGCTGTTAGGCAGCCTGCGCAGCTCGGCCCAACTAATCAGCTACGAGCTGGGCTTAGGGCTGTCGGTGTTGGGGGTGATTATGATTACCGGCACCCTCAATCTGCGCGAGATCGTCGATTGGCAGGCACAGCACTGGGCGCTTATCCTGCTACAGCCAGTAGCCTTCGTAACCTTTTTAATCTCCGCGGTCGCCGAGGTCAACCGCACCCCCTTCGACCTTCCAGAGGCCGAGCAGGAGATCGTGGCCGGCTACCTAACCGAGTACTCCTCGATCAAGTGGGCGCTGTTTCAGATGGCCGAATACGTCAACATGATGACCGCGGCTGCGTTTATGAGCACGCTCTTTTTAGGCGGCTGGCGCGGCCCGGCTTTCTTGGACGCTATAGTCCCCGGCATCTCCGAGTGGCCTATCATCTGGCTGGTACTGAAGATGGCCATCTTTATGTTCCTGTTCATCTGGCTGCGCGCCACCCTGCCACGGCTGCGCTATGACCAGTTGATGCGCCTGGGTTGGATCTGGATCTTTGAACTGGCTTTGCTGAGCCTGATCATAACCGGGGCGGTGATCGCCTTTGTCATCTAAAGGGTTCCAGATTCAAGGTTTAGAGCCGGGTACGGATGATGAAGATAGGAACCTTTGAGGATATGGAAGTCTGGCAGAGGGCCAGTGAGCTTGTGAGAGACATTTATAGCGTTTCCAACCAAGGGCATTTTGCTCAGGACTGGACCTTGCGCGACCAAATCAGGCGTGCCACGATCTCCATCATGTCGAACGTTGCGGAGGGGTTCGAGCGCTCGGGAAACAGGGAGTTCATTCGCTTCTTGTATAGCTCCAAGGCATCGGCTGCGGAGGCCCGTTCCCAACTCTACATCGCTTTCGATCTCGACTATCTGGATGAAGCCACCTTCCAGGCGCTCAAAGGGAAGCTTTCCTCGATCTCACGTCAGCTTTCTGCCTTCATCAAATACCTCGAACAGCATCCCCGGAGTACCTCATGATCATCTTGAATCTTCAACCTTTCGTTTTTTATTCCTCTTTAGGAGGAGGCCCGCTATGAGCTTGCTTGATCTTGCTAAAGGGATGGGCGTCACGCTCGGACACCTGTTCAAGAAACCCGTCACCGTGAGCTACCCCGAAGAGCTGGTAGAGATCAAGCCGCGCTTTCGGGGGCGCCATCACCTGCTGCGCCACCCCGACACCGGCCTGGAAAAGTGTATCGGTTGCAGCCTGTGTGCAGCCGCCTGTCCTGCCTACGCTATCTACGTGGAGGCTGCCGAGAACGATCCGGCCAACCCCGTTTCGGCCGGCGAGCGCTACGCCAGCATTTATGAGATCAACATGCTGCGCTGCATCTTTTGTGGCTTCTGCGAGGAGGCCTGCCCTACTGGCGCCATCGTACTGGGCCACGAGTTCGAGCTGGCCGACTTCCGCTATGAAGACTTCGTTTACGGCAAAGAGGAGATGCTTGTCGGTGTCAAAGGGTCGAAGTGGCAACGCCGCGAGGCCGCCAAGAAAAACCAGGAGGTGCGGCTCGGCTTCAAGGCCGGCCCCCGCCCGGAGCTCGAGGGGGTAGACTACTGATGGGCCTACCCCTTACCCCGCACCTCTCCCGGAGGGCTCGGTTATGGTGACCTTCATCTTCCTCGCTATCGTCATGATCATCGGGGCAATAGGGGTCATCACCTTCCGGCAACCGGTCCACGCTGCCCTCTCGCTGGTAGGCACTATAATCATCCTGGCAGTAATCTATGTCACGTTGCAGGCTCACTTTCTGGCTGCGGTACAGGTGATCGTCTATGCCGGCGCCATCATGGTGCTGTTTTTGTTCGTAATCATGCTCCTCAATGTTGAAGGTGAAGGGCATGGCGAGCGCTTTGGCTGGCTGCGCCTAGCAGCCTATGGCACAGCTACGGTGGCCATAGTTGCCCTGGTTGTTGCGGCATTCATGAATCCGCGCCCGCTCCCCGAGGCCGAAGTTGTCGATGCGGCGCTATCTGGTGGCGGTGCGGCCCAGATCGGCGAGGTGCTGTTCGAGCGGTTCGTGTTGGCTTTTCAGCTGGTAGCGGTGTTGTTGCTGACCAGCATCGTCGGCGCGGTCAGCCTGGTCCAGCGCAAGGTCGAACAGGCTGATATAGCAGCGAGTCACAGCCAGGAGACTGGCCGTGACTGATTGTACGTTTGTATGCCATGCTCAGGAGGCGCCCGGTGGTAGCGACTGAGTACTTCATAGCTTTGAGCGCCATCATCTTCGTGATCGGCGCAGTCGGCGTGCTGACCCGGCGCAGCGCCATTATGATCTTTTTGTCGGTTGAGCTAATGCTCAATGCTGCTAATCTGGCCCTGGTGGCCTTTGCACTGCAGTGGGCCGAGGCCGGCATGATAACCGCCCTATCGGGGCAAACTGCGGTCTTAATCATCATGGCTATCGCCGCCGCCGAAGTAGCGATCGGCCTAGCCATCCTGGTGGCCATCTTCCGTTATCGCCATAGCAGCGAGGTGGATAATCTATCCGAGGTGCGGCTATGAACTATCCCGTCTGGTCGGCCTTAGCCCTCCTGCTTGGCGGCCTGGCTCTTGTCAACGTCTTCCGCCACAACGGTCGCGCTACCGTTGAGGTGCTAAGCAGGATGAAACAGTGAGCCCGCTTAGCTACGCCTGGCTGATCCCGCTGCTGCCGGCCTTAGCCTTTGTTATTAACATCCTGTTTGGCTACCGGCTGGG
>Ga0208735_100304_pt1 | contig 25657 bp, 25 predicted proteins | sample Subbio12Aug_8Aab_FD_184829 | JGI IMG/M metagenome (GOLD analysis project Ga0208735, IMG submission 184829) | Serpentinite rock and fluid subsurface biosphere microbial communities from McLaughlin Reserve, California, USA - CR12Aug_8Aab (SPAdes) | ecosystem: Environmental > Terrestrial > Deep... | reverse complement strand
GTTAGCGCTGGGGGTGAGTCCATCCCCAACCACTTGGCGACCGGTGTAATGGTGGGTCCCTGGATGAGCACCGAGGTGATGACGATAAAAAAGACCACGTTGAAAATGAGATCAGCCCCCGCCACGCCGGCTACCAACGGGTAGGTCGCCAGGATAATCGGTACCGCACCGCGTAAGCCGACCCAGGAGACCAGCAACTTTTCCCGTAGTCCGAGACGCCAGGGGGCCAGCGCGATAAAGACGCCTAGCGGCCGGGCGATAAAGATCAAAAACAGCGAGAGGATCAGGCCCACGCCGATGACCGGCACCAGCTGCGAGGGGAACACCAGGAGGCCGAGAATGATGAACATGACGATCTGCATCAGCCAGGCCAGGCCGTCGTGAAAGCGCTTAATTGAGCGCTTGTGGATAAAGTCGTGCTGGTTCATGATCAGCCCAGCTAGGTAGGTCGCCAGGAAACCGTTGCCGCCCAGCACGGCGGCCAGCCCGTAGACCAGCAATACAATCGACACCGTAAAGACCGGGTAGAGCCCGTCGTAACCGAGCTGGATGCGGTTAATAGCGCCTGCCATCAGCCTGCCCAAGCCGATGCCGACCAGGCCGCCGATCAACATCTGCTGAACGAACATGGGAATCAAGCTCCAGGGCGAGATATCTGGGCTAGCAAGCAGCGCAATGAGCCCGATGGTCAAGAAGATCGCCATCGGGTCGTTGCTGCCCGACTCAAACTCGAGCAGGCGCTCGAGCCGCGCCCGCAGATTCACGCCCTTGGAGCGCATAACGCTGAACACGGCGGCGGCGTCGGTCGATGAGGCGATGGCGCCCAGCAGGAGCCCGGTCAGGAGAGGGAGGTTTAACAGCCAAGCGGCCAGCAGGCCGGTGCTAAGCGCGGTGATGATTACGGCCACCGTAGAGAGCCCCAGGCCGGGCCACATGATCGGCCTGATCTCGCGCCAATCGGTGTCGAGCCCGCCGGAAAAGAGGATGAAAGCTAGCGCCACGATGCCCAGGGCTTGGGCTAGGTTGTGGTCGTCAAACTCGATGCGGCCGAGGCCTTCGGAGCCCGCCACCATACCGACCACTAAAAAGAACGCTAGCGCGGGGAGGCCCAGTCGCCCCGAGGCCTTGCTGGTTAGCAGGCTGAGCAGTAAGAGCAGTCCAGCAATGGCCAAGAGGTGGTCAAACGCAATCATCGGGCTCCGTGAAAATCGGTATTCGAGTATTCAGGTATTCAAGTAGTCAGAATGCGGAACTCAGTCAGAACTCAGTATTCGCCCCAGGCTTCTCCTCGGATGGGCCGAACGCCTTGCGCCAAGCCACTAGGCCGCCTTCGACGTTGTAAACCTGGCTAAAACCCGAGGCCTCGAGGTAGAGGCCGGCTAGTTCACTGATGACCCCACGCTCGCAGAGCAGATAGATGGGGCTGTCCGGTGGCAGCGGGGGCAAGACTCCGTTTTGGACCTGTTCCAAGCTCAAGTGCGTTACGCCAGGCAGGCTGCCCTGCTCAAACTGCGCACGGGAGCGGGTATCAAAGCAGGACTCGCCCCGGGCCAGGGCCGCAGCGAAGGTGTGAACATCGACGTTTTTCATTACTTGAGTGTAGCGCACCGCGCACAAGAGTGTAAAGTATCGCTGCGCCGACGGTCTGGTTAGGCGACACTCTTGCTATACTGAATTGTCGGGCGAAGCCTTGTCGGGCCGTAGCGACAATGTAACAGCAAAAGGAGGACGTCATGGAACCGGACATTGCCCCGCTTGCCAAGAGGCTGGCTGAGGAGAATAACGTCAACTGGCGTCAGCTCAGTGGGAGTGGGCCAAGTGGCCGGGTGGTGGAGCGTGACGTGCTGGAGTACCTGGCGCGGGTCATGGCTGGCGAGGAAGCTATCGACCCTACGCCGGAGCCGCTCCCGGAGGGGATGGCGCAATGGCCGGGCGAAGCCTTGTGGCCGGGGCAGGACGTACCGAGGCCGCAGCCGGCTGATAGCTTTAACGACTTTAGCGACTTTGATGATGTGCGCTTCGCCGAGCCGGAGACCGGCTTGGCTCGTGCTGTCACCCCCTATGCTGAGGCCCCGGTCGTTAAGGAACCCAGGTCCTTCATCGACGAGAGTATTTTGTTGCTGGATGACGAGGGCGCGGCGCCGGAAGTCTGGGAGGCTGAGCCTACCCTGGTGGTGGAGGAGGAGCCAGGTGCGGTTCGCAGCTCCCAAGGCTTTGACGAGCCGGACGGTTTTGATGAACCTGCGGTCTTGGCCGCTAAAGACGAGGATGGCTGGAGAGAGTTTCCTAGGCATGACGAGGGATGGCCTGAACCTGCCGGCGAGATAATCGAGCTTGATACGGAGCCAGCGGTCGCTAAGGTCGAAGCGGTTGCGCCGCGAGCGCGCGACGAGGATGACTGGCGGTCGTTTGCTGACCGCGACGAAGACGATGCGGTATGGAGCGAAGCCGAGGTGCTCGAGCTTGATGCGGTGGCTGATCATGCGGTGACCGATGACGTCCAGGTCGTGCCGGTGGCGTGGGCTGCGGACGACCAGTTATCGTTTACCGACCGCGGTGAGCCTGAACCTGACGGGGAGATGCTCACGCTGGCCGATGAAGCTATGGCACCCGTGGTGGCTAAGCCGGTGCTGCCCGATGCCTTTGCGTCAGCGTTCGCTGAGGACGCTTCAGTGGCTCCAGCCATCATTCCCGGTGCGCTGCCGCTAGTGAGCTACGGCGTAATGTTGCGCCGGCATATCAACTTGACCGCCCTGGCCGAGGCCCAGCGCGCTGCCGGTAGGGAGCTCTCAGACGGCACGCCGATCCAGCCTAGTGCCTTCTTGCTGCGGGCTGCCGCCAAGGCGCTGCGCCGTGAGCCGCTCGGCCCTGAGCGCTCAGTGGCGCTGGCGGTGCTCTCAAAACGCGGCCTGGGGGCGCGCCGGTTGGACAAGGCTGAGCTTTTGAGCTTCAGCCAGCTAGTAGCTATGGTAAACGAAGCTCGAGCCTCCGAGACGACCGAGCTCGAGCCTGCCGCGCTGCTGGTGGCCGACCTGTCTGAGTACGCGCTAGACGACGCGGTGCTAAGAGTTGATGTGCCGGTGCTGACCCTGGGCCGCATCCTTTATGACAGCCACGAAGGCAGCTATCACAGCACCCTCAGTCTGTCAGGCGAGTTCATTCCGGTGGTCGGTGCCAAGCTGCTAGGCGAGGTAGCTTCGCTGCTGGACTCGCCGGTGCAGTTGGTTTTGTAGTTGAGCCGGTGCAGCTCCTTACCGCTCCTAACCTGAGCGCGCCGCACGGCTTTAGCACCCGCCTGGGTGGGGTGAGCGAGGCGCCTTTTGACAGCCTTAACCTGGGCCTTAGCACCGGTGATGAGCCCTGGCGGGTAGCGGAGAACCGCCGCCGTTTCCTGGCGCATTTTGGCGTTGCCCACAGCGAGGTCTGTGCGCTTAGTCAGGTGCATGGCCGGAGGGTAGTTGAAGCCACAGCCGGCTGGTTCGAGTTGGAGGCGGACGGCGCCGTGACCGACTGCCCCGAGCGGCTGCTAGTTATTAGTGCCGCTGACTGTTTGGCCGTCCTGGTTCATGAGCCGCGCCGCAACGCGGTCGGCGCGGCTCATGCTGGCTGGCGTGGCACGGTGGCCAAGGTGGTGGTGGAACTGGTGGAGCAGCTTTATGAGCGTTATGGCTCACGACCCGCGGAGCTGCGGGTAGCCATCGGCCCCGGTATCGGCGGAAACTGCTATCAGGTCGGCGACGAGGTGATAGCCCAGGTGGTGGCGGCGGGGTTCTCGTCACAGGTCTACCGCCGGGACACAGCCGGCTACCGCCTCGATCTGGCGGCTGCCAACCGCGAGCTGCTGCTGGGGCTGGGCGTGCCTGCGGCCCAGATCTGGACTAGCGGTCACTGTACTCACTGTGAAACCGAACTGTTCTTCTCGCACCGGCGGGAGGCGGGCCGTACCGGCCGGATGTGGGCGGCGATTCGGCCCCTATCGCTGTGACTGCTGTGGCGGCAGGCCCATGTTTGACGGGCTAGCATGAAGGCGCCATGACGCTGTTAGAAGGGATCGGCATCCTGCTGGTGGGGTTGACGGTGTGGCTAGGTTACCGCCAAACGAAACTCATTCAGGCATCGCTGGCGATGGGCCGTCTTGAGGCGCTGTATGCCGCTAATCAAGCGCTACTCGGGACGCTCCCTCCCAGCCGCGAGGCGCTCTTTTCTGCCTTGGAAGCGTTGGCAGCAGCGCTCAAGGCTTCTGCAGTAGAGGTGGTATTCGAGCATAGCGAGGTCTTCCCGACCCGGGTCCGCTGGCCCGAACTGCCAGGTGTCCTGATCGATCCGTTGATACTGCCGTTACAGCTTGGTGGGCAGCGCCTAGGTGAGCTGTGGCTGCCGACCAAGCGGGGGGGTTACAGCCCGGAAGAGCGCCACCTGCTTAGGCAGTTTACTGATACCTTGGCGAGTTTGCTGCTTAATGCCCAGCTCTACGCCGAGGTCAGCGAGCGCCGGGATGAGTTAGGGGTGCTGGCCAAGCTTAGCGCCACGCTCAATGAGATGCGCGAACCACAGCGGGTATTTCAGGTCATTACCCGGGCCGTGCTCGACCTTACCACGGCCGGCGACGCTCACATCTTGCTCTGGGATAAGCGCGAACAGGTGCTCAACGTGGCGGCCTCGGCCTGGCGCTATGAGCCGCGGGTCGATGAGTTAGTGATTAGGCCCCACGGGCTGAGCATGCAGGTGGCCCGCCTGGGCGAGGCGGTCTTCGTCGATGACGCTATGAGCCACCCACTGCATAGCGATGGCAGTGCCGAGCGCTTTGGCATAAAGGCCAGAGCCGCCTTGCCGCTACGGCATGACGAGCAGGTGTTCGGCGTGATCATCGCTGCCCGCTACCAGCCGGGGGCCTTTAGCTACCGGGAAAAACGCCTACTGATCGCCATGGCGGATCAGGCGGCGTTGGCGGTCTATAATGCTCAACTGCTGGAGGGTGCCAATAGCCGTGCCGCTGAGCTGGAGTCGCTGCTGGAAGTAGCCGCTGAGCTGACCTCGACTCGGCGCCCTGAGCACACCCTGCGCGTGATTACCGAAGCGGCGCTCGACTTATGTGAGGTCGAGAACGCCCATATCTTCCTCTGGCGGGCAACCGAGGAGAGGCTCGAGCTGGCAGCTTCAAGCTACCGCGAAGGACGGCAGCCGCAAGAGCCTGCTGTCGATCCACTCTGGCAGGAGGTAGCGCGGGTGGCCCAGGTGCGCTTCGTTACCACCCGTTGGGGCCAGGGTGAGCCGCTAGCCAGAGCCGGCTTGCCACTCCGCCACGAGGGGGAAGTGCTGGGGGTACTGACGGTCAGTCGGCGCTCGGCGATAGGTTTCAGCCCGGCCGAGGAGCGTATCTTGCGCGGCCTGGCCGATTACGGCGCGCTAGCTATTCAGAACGCCCGCAGCCACCAGGAGTTGGAGGCTCTGTCCGAGCTAAAGTCAGACTTTATCGCTACCGCTAGCCATGAGCTCAAAACCCCGCTGATGAGCTTGCTTGGCTTTGCCGAGCTGCTGGCCGATCACCCGCTCGACGAGACCACCCTTCACTATGCGGTGCAGGCCATTCAGAGCGAGGTCGATCGCATGAATGAGATCATCGAGGCGCTGCTCAACGCCGAGCGCGTGCGCCGTGAACTGCTGCCACCGCAGCCGACCGACATACTACCGGTACTGCGGCGGTGCTTCGAGCAGCTCCAGGCGACCGCAAAACTCCGCTCCATCGAAGTCTCGCTCGAAGCGCCCCAGGAGTTCCCACCAGCGCTCCTTCATCCAGATCAGTTTGCCCTAATTGTTAACAACCTCTTTTCTAACGCCCTCAAGTATAGCCCGGAAGGGTCGGTGGTAAGGGTGGTGCTGCGCGAAGAAGGCCACAACGGCGTGCTGATGGTGCAAGATACCGGTGTCGGTATCGCTCCGGAAGAGCTAGGTAGGCTGTTCGCGCGCTTCTATCGCGTGCGCAAGGACCCGCAGGTGCAGCGCACGCGGGGCACCGGCCTGGGGCTGGCTATCGCGCGCGAGACCGCACGGCGTTACGGCGGCGACCTCATTGCCCAGAGCGACGGGATAGGCGCCGGGAGCAGCTTCACGGTGACCTTCCCGGTGGCTGCGGTGGCAAATCACACGGTGGTGTAATCAATCGTCCCAGAACAGCGGGGCGCTGTTGTGCGGCAACAGCCCGCGTGCCTGGCCCAGCCGCCGCAGGGTGGTCACGGCCTCTTTGCCCGTCTGGCCTAGGTCGCGCGTGTAGTCATTCACGTACAGGTCGATGTGTTGCTGCATGACCGTTGCGGCCAGCTCCTGGGCGTGGGCGGCGATGTAGGGTTGCGCTTCGGCGCGGTGAGCGTAGCCGTAGCTAAGGCTGGCGCGGATGGCCTCGTCAAGGCGTTCGATAACTGCCCGGCCGAGCGAGCGCCGCGCCATAATGCCGCCGAGCGGCAGCGGCAGGCCGGTTTCGGCCTCCCACCAGGCGCCCAGGTCCTGGTGCTTAATAAGGCCGTAGTGCGGATAGGTAAAGCGCGACTCGTGGATGATCAGCCCGGCTTCCACCTGTCCGGCGGCCACGGCCGGCATGATCTGGTCATAGCGCATGGTGATGGGCACCGTGTCGGGCTGCGACAGCTGCAGCAGCAGATTAGCCGTGGTAAGCCTGCCGGGAACGGCGATCCGGCGCCCGGCCAACGACCTTAGCGGCACCCGGCTAACGATCAGCGGCCCCACCCCTTGCCCTAGCGCGCCACCGCTGCGCAACATGACGTACTCCTCGCTGACCAAGAAGGCGGCGTGATAGCTGAGTTTACTGGCATCTAGCACGCCCTGCAAAGCCAGCTGGTTGAGCGCCTCCACGTCGTCAAGGTGGACCTTCACTGTCGGCGCTGTGGCGACCCGCCGGTGAGCTAGCGCGTAAAAGATGAAGCAATCGTTAGGACAGGGTGAGTAGCCGAGAGACAGGGCTAGAGCATGAACCGGGCGATTCCGGCTGCGGTGAGCGTTATCAATGACAGCCATGAGTCAGCATAGCGCACCAAGCGCCGCGCTACCATTGAAGCGGCACCGGCGATTTGCTAGACTTGCGCCGTGCGTCTGCTTGTTGGCGCCAACTCGTTGGAGGTGAAATAATCGCTAGGGAGCTGAAAATAAACGAACAGATTCGCGTGCGCCACGTTCGCTTGATCGGTCCAGAGGGAGACCAGCGCGGCATCGTAGAGACCCGCGAGGCCCTCAGGATGGCCCGTGAGGACGAGCTTGACCTCGTCTTGGTAGGGGAGACTGCCCAACCCCCAGTGGCTAAAATGCTGGACTATGGCAAGTATCGCTACGAGCTTCAGCAACAAGAGAAGGAGGCTCGCAAGCGCACGCGGCAGCAGGAGATGAAGGCCATCAAGTTCCGCGTTAAGATCGACGATCACGACTACGAAACCAAGGTGAACCATGTGCGCCGCTTCCTCAAAGCTGGACACAAGGTCAAGATCACCATCATGTTCCGTGGCCGTGAGCGCACTCATCCCGAACTTGGTCGCGACATTCTCGATCGGGTTGCGCGAGACGTGTCGGAATTAGCGGTGGTCGAAGCAGCTCCGAACATTGCCGGGATGGACATGAACATGGTCCTTGGTCCGGCTAAAGACCTCGCCAAGCGCGAGCAAGTACCGAGTTGACCGCTGTAGCGCCGATTGTTATGGTTATAATGTGTTGCTGTGCCGAGATGGCGGAATCGGTAGACGCAGTAGACTCAAAATCTACCGCCCGTAAGGGTGTGCGGGTTCGAGTCCCGCTCTCGGCACCACATTAAGTGACTGTGTCGCGCCAGCAGTGCGACTGGAAAGGCTAGCTGTGTATATACTGTTTTGGGTCGTTCTGACATTGTTTGTGATGGTCTCCTTGCTACTCCCCTGGCTTATCTTGCTGCAAGAGCCGAAGCGGGGCGGCCTGGGTGATGCCTTCGGCGCTTCCGGACAAGACTTCGCAGGAATGCGTGGTACTGCCGGAGGGTTGCACCGCCTGACCATCTGGGTTGGTACGGCCTGGGGGCTGTTGGCACTGGCGCTGGCAGTGGTGCCTAGAGCTTGAGCTGTTTCGCAGCATGATCCTTTGGCCGCCCAATCTGGTATTATGGGGCCATAATGTAGCTTTGGCGTAGTCGCCTTTGGTTGTTTGGGCATAGCCATAGCTCGTTAAGGTAGCAAGTGAAGGAGGTGAGGTACTTGAGTCGTCGGCAGGAGATCGATTGGATCACCCTGTCTATCTGGGAGATAGAGATAAGTAACAGAGGCAAGTAGCCGCCGATGGCTACACAGCAGCTAGGGAGGCAACTATGGCAAGACTGGCATTGGTAATGGTGACATTAGCCCTACTAGGATTGGCTTTAGCGGGTCCGGCTGATAACAGCCTGGTGATCGGCACCTCGCAGGAGCCCCCCGTTATTGGTGGCGATCCCCATGGCGTGGTGGCTACTGCCGCCATCGCTTCAGAGATTGAGCTCTATCTGGTGAGCGGCCTTTACCGGATGGATATTAACGGCCAGCTCCAGCCCAACCTCGTTACCGAAGTGGCCACCGTAGAGAACGGGCGCCTACGCTTCTTTGAGGTTGCTGACGGACAGCAGCGACTGGAGATAGACCTGACCCTGCGCGACGATATCCGCTGGTCGGACGGTGTGCCGATCACTACCGAGGACGTACGGTTGTGGTACGAGACCGGCACCCATCCCGACATGCCGGTGGCGTCACCAGACTTCTACCGGCGCCTGAGCATAGAGTTCCATGACGCGCGCAACTTCACGGTGATCATGGAACCGGCACAGAGCTCGGATCTGCTCGGTTCACCGGCGGGTACCCTGCCCGCTCACGTGATGCGCACCGCTTGGGAAGAAGCACGAGCCACGGCTGATGCCACCCCTGATCCTGTGCGCAAGACCGAGATCTTCCGCGCCTTCTTTGCCCGTTTCTCCTCAGCGGAAGCGATCAATCAGCGCCGCATGGTCTATTCGGGGGCCTTTGTGCCGACCCGTTGGGCACCGGGTAGCTCGATCGAGATGGTGCGCAACCCGCACTTCCACCTCCACCCCGAGAACCAGCAGAACTACGTACAGCGAGTGACTTATCGGTTCATTACTGACACCACCGCCCTGTTCATCGCCATTATGGGAGGCGGCATCGACGCCACCTCGAGCGTGGCGCTGACCTTTGACCAGGCGCTGTCGCCGCAGCTCACCGCGCGTGCGCCGGGCCGCTTTGACATCTGGTTTGTGGCTAACCCTGTTTGGGAGCAGCTCGCGATCAACCAGTTCAGCCAAGTTCAGCAGGTCAGCGATCTGAGGCTCTACGATGTGCGCACGCGCCAGGCGCTCCTGCACGCCGTAGATCGCCAGGCTTTGACCGATGCGCTGTTCGAAGGCCTCCAGCCGGTGGCCCATACCAACGTGCCTCCGGCTCACCCCTTCTTCAACCCCGATGTGGTCCAGTACAACTTCGACCCTGAGCGCGCCGCCGAGCTGTTGGCCGAACTCGGCTGGACACCCGGTCCCGATGGCATCCTGCAGCGCACCACGGAAGATGGCCGCACGGTCCGTTTTGAGATCGAGTTCGTGACCACTGCCGGTAACGCGGTGCGCGAGCGCCAGCAGCTGTTCATTGCCGAGGACTGGCGCCGGGTCGGTATCGCTACGCGTATCAACAACGCTCCAGCCGGCACGGTCTTTGCCAGTGCTTATATCAACCGCGCCAGCGAGGGGAGCTGGACCGGTGTCTTCATGCATGCCTGGGTCTCGAGCCCAGCGGCTATCGCTAATGCCGCTTTGTACATCTGTACTGCTATCCCCACAGCGGATAACGCCTTCGCCGGCCAGAACACCGGAGGCTGGTGCAATCCTGAGTACGACGCCGCGCGCAATCAGGCTATCCGCGAGTTTGACCTGGAAGCTGCCAGGCCCCTTTACTGGCGGATGCAAGAGCTGTTTGCCGAAGGGCTCCCGGCGCTCCCGCTGATCTTCCGTTCCACCCCGCTCGTGACGCGGGTCGGCCTCGTTAACTTCGTGTCAAACACTTTCAATAACGGTTTCGGTTACCCGCCGCCCGAGCCTTGGTTGGTCGGTTGGGCAGCTCGTGGTGCAGTCCAGGTCTACGACCAGGCTGACTTCGCCACTAGGCTGGTTAGGTAGCAGCTCTGAATAGCTGAGTAGTGACGGCTTAGCCCGGCGCACGGGCTAAGCCGTCGATGTTAAGGAGCACTCGCTTCGATGTTCAAATATACTATCAGGCGGCTGGCTCAGATGATCCCGCTGCTGTTCTTGGTGTCGGTGGTCATTTTCACCCTTCTGTCGCTGCAACCCGGAGATCCGCTCGATGCGGTGCGCATGGCCGACCCGTTCATGACCGCCGAGCAGTTCCAGGCGTTGCGCCGTGCCCACGGGCTCGACCAACCGATCTATGTGCGTTATTTCAGGTGGCTGGGACGGTTACTGCAAGGAGACCTAGGGCCGTCTCGCACCTATGGTATGCCGGCCACGGAGTTTATCTTTCAGCAGCGCCTGCCCAATACGCTATTGCTTACCGTCACGGCACTACTCATCGCCTTATCGGTCGCTATCCCGGTGGGTATCTTTTCCGCCGTCAGACAGTATTCAAAGGCCGACTACACGGTCACCTTTTTAGCTTTTGTCGGCCTTTCCACCCCCAACTTCTTTTTGGGGATTGTCCTCATGTATCTGTTTGTCATCTTCTTGCCCGACACGCTAGGCCTGCCGCAGCTGCCGACGGGGGGGGTGCCGGGAGTGTTTTGGGAGGATGTTCAGGCCGGGTTTATTACCGCAGGGCAGTTCTTCGGTCAGTGGGCGATACATATGATCCTGCCGGTATTTACCCTGGCAACGGGCGCAATGGCCTCCTGGACGCGGTTTATGCGGGCGAGTATGCTCGAAGTGTTAAACCAGGACTATATTCGTACAGCTCGTTCCAAGGGCGTCTATGAGCGGAAAGTGCTCTATAAGCATGCCTTGCGCAATGGGCTGATCCCTATTGTGACCTTGGTCGGCCTGTCGCTGCCGGGACTCTTTAACGGTGCCCTGATTACCGAGACCATCTTTTCGTTCCCTGGTATGGGCCGGGCTATCTTCGAGTCGCTGATGCAAAAGGATTACAACGTGGCCATGGCGGCGCTGGTTTTTCTCGCTGTTCTGACCGTGTTTGCCAACCTCCTTGCCGACCTCGTCTATGCGGTGGTAGATCCCCGCATCCGCTACGATTAGGAGGGTGTTGTGGCTACGATACTTGCCACCGAAGGGTCGGCTAAGCCCCGTAAATCCGAATCTACCTGGGCTATGGCCTGGCGCCGCCTGAAGCGACACCGCCTGGCGATGGTCTCGCTAGTGGTGTTGGGTGCGCTGGTGTTAGTTGCTATCTTTGCTCCTTTCCTAGCTCCGCACGATCCGTTCCAGCAGCCTCGGGGAGGGGACCTGCGCGCCATGTTCTTCCAGCCCCCCTCGAGCACCCATTGGCTCGGCACCGACGATTTGGGCCGCGATGTCTTCTCCCGGCTTTTGTACGGCGCACGCATTTCGCTCCTGGTCGGATTTGCTGCTGCCTTCGTCAACGTCCTGATAGGGACGATAATGGGTGCTTTGGCCGGCTACTTCTCTGGCCGTCCTTTTCTCGCCTTCGCCGGACCGCTATCTCGGCTAGAGGGTGGCTGGAATTTCCCGTTTATTGTCTTCCGGCTTTCGGGCTGGCTGCTCTTTTACGGCGCCCTCTATTTTGCCGCGCTAATCGCTTGGATTTTGGCAGGAGAGCCGGTCCAGGCAGGCTTTGCTGGTGATTGGACGGCGAGTGCGCAGCTGTCGCTACTTGGGCTGGGCCTGACTTGGGGAGTGGTGGCCGTGGCGGCTGTGTGGGGGTTACGTGGTCAGTTCCGCCTTGACCTGGATATCTTGATCAGCCGCCTGATCGACTTCATGCTGACTATCCCGGGCCTCCCTTTGTTGCTAGTTCTCTCGGCGCTGTTGCGCGACCCTCGCACCGGCTTTGGCCAAACGACCCAGGCACTCTTTGGCGAAGCTGCCTCGGTGGTGGTTATCATCTTCATTCTGGTGGTCTTTGGCTGGATTACTACTGCCAGGTTGGTGCGCGGTGCCATCCTCTCCTTACGCGAGCAGGATTTTGCCGTGGCGGCACAAGCGCTGGGCTCTTCTCAGGGCAAAATCGTGTTCAGGCATCTGGTGCCCAACGCGCTAGCGCCCATTATCGTAGAGGGCACGCTGCAAGTAGGGATCGCTATCTTGGTCGAGGCCGCGCTCTCGTTCCTCGGTTTCGGCATCCAACCGCCGGTGGCTACCTGGGGCAACATGCTCACCAATGCCCAACACTACATCTTCTTTGCGCCCTGGCTAGCCTTCCCGCCGGGTATCCTGATCGTGGTCACGGTGCTTGCCATCAACTTCTTAGGCGACGGTTTGCGCGACGCCTTCGATCCGCGCAGCCGGTTGTAATCAAGCTCCGTGTTGGGCAGGAGGGCATATTGATGGGCCTCGGGGCTGCCGGCTATGGCTAGATGAGCTTGACCAGTAGCTGTGCCTGCCCCAGATGCTGGCGGGCGTGCAAGAGCCCGTGCCACAAGGCCCAACGCACATTGAAGAGCTGTCCGTTAGGGGCGGCTTGCTCCGCCTCCAAGCGGCTAGGCTCAAGGTTGGCGGCGCCCTGGGCCAGCGCTGCTAGCCCCTCGAGCAACACAGCCTTGCTGTGCGTGCTAGCGGTCGCATGGAACTCGGCATGGCGATCCCGTTGGGGGTTGGGAGTGCCTTTGGCAATGTCGATCACCAGCAAGCGGGTGGCGCCGAGCGTGTGGGCCGCCAGCACCCGTAGGCTGTTGCCATCGGCGATGGGGCGAGCATCGAGCGCCTCCTCGCTAAGCGGCTCGAGCAGCTTCAGCCAGCTCTGCAGGGTCTGGTTTAGCAGCGGATGAAAAACGGCAAGTTCGGCGTTCATGGCGCGACCGCGATGATCTCAACTTCGACCAGTACGTCTTTGGGGAGGCGCGCTACCTCGACGGTGCTGCGAGCGGGCGGGTTATTAGCGAAATATCTGCCGTAGACCTCGTTGAAGGCGGCGAAGTGGCTGAGGTCTTTTAGGTAGCAGGTGGCCTTAACCACCTGCTCGAGCCCTAAGCCTGCCGCCGTGAGCACCGCTGTGACGTTCTCCATCACCTGCTCGGTCTGTGCCTTGATGTCGCCCTCCCGTAGCGTGCCGTCGGGGCGGAGCGGAATCTGCCCCGAGGCAAAGAGTAGGTTGCCGACCCTGACCGCTTGTGAGTAAGGGCCGATGGCAGCGGGGGCTTGCTCGGTGCGGATTATGGCTTTCATGCGGTCTCCTTCGAAAATCAGTATTCAAGTATTCGAGTAGGGGCAAAATCGCACTCGCTCCTCTTGGGCCGGCGCTTCGCTGAAGGTCACCCTGTTGTCATGGATGCAGCTTGCTGCATGGGCGATTCTATATCACTTGGACGGCTCAGTCAGCAAGCTATTTTACCGGGAACAGCTTTTGCGCAGCGATGCTCAAGTGGCCGCTGCTACCAGCACTATCCGCAGGTCGTTGACATTGGTGCGGGTCGGACCGGTCATCACCAGACTGCCGATACGAGCGAAGGCGCTGTAGCTGTCGTTCTGCTCGAGACAGCGCCGCGCCTCGGCCTGGCCTAGGGCGGCGAGGCTATCGGGATCGATAACTGCCCCGGCGTTATCTTCACTGCCATCGATACCGTCGCTATCGCCAGCCAGAGCCCAGACACCAGGCAGGCTATTCAGCTCTAGGGCCAAAGCCAGCAAGAACTCGCTGTTGCGCCCACCCCGCCCTTGGCCGCGCACCGTCACGGTGGTCTCGCCGCCGCTGATGATGGCACAAGGGGGCGCTACGGGCTGGCCGTAACGGATCACCTGGCGCACCAGGGCGGCGTGGAACTTAGCTGCCTCGCGCGCTTCACCGGTGAGCGAGTCGCTTAAGATCAGCGGGGTGAAGCCCTGGGCGGCCAGGTACCCTGCTGCTGCCGCCAGCATCGTCTGGGCATTGGCGACAATGACATTGTCCACACGTTCAAACCGCGGGTCGCCGGGCTTAGGGGTCTCAGGGCGCTCACCGCACACCCCTGCTGCCAGGTGCGCCCGCACGGCGGGGAACTCCAAACCGTAGCGATCCATTACCGCCAGCGCCGATGCAAAGGTGGTCGGGTCAGGGACGGTCGGCCCCGAGGCGATGCTGCTGAGGTCGTCGCCGGCTACATCCGAAAGGATCAAGCTCAGCACTCGGGCTGGTGCGGCGGCAGCCGCCAGGCGCCCCCCCTGAATGCGGGATAGATGCTTGCGGACCGTGTTTATCTCGCGGATGTCGGCCCCCGAGCGCAGCAGCGCCTTGGTCAGCGCCGCCATCTCGGCCATGCTGATACCGTCTGGGGCCGCTAATAGCGCCGAGCCACCGCCCGAGATCAGGCAGAGCAAGAGGTCGTCCTCATTGAGGCTTTGCGCCAGATCAAGAATCTCCTCGGCGGCTTGCAGCCCTGCCTCATCAGGGACGGGGTGAGCGGCTTCGACCACGCGGATCTGCGCGGTAGCGGCGCCGTGACCGTAGCGCGTCACCACCAAACCGCTTAGGGGTAGGCCACGGTAGTGCTGCTCTACCGCCTGGGCCATGGCAGCGGTGGCCTTGCCCGCCCCTACCACCACCAGCCGCCCGCGGGGTGGCGCGGGGAGGTGCGGCGGCACCACGGCCAGCGGATCGGCGGCGGCGATCCCGGCTTGGAAGGCTCCTAGTAACAGCTCTCGCATCGGCAACTCCCTAAAATCAGTATTCAAGTAGTCGAGTATTCAAGTATCCGAGTAGGAGCGAAACCCTTGAGCCCATCAGGCTATCAGGCTCTCAGTCTGTCAGCCAGTGGTCTTTGCCGATCGCCTGGTCAGCGCTTCGCGAAGTTACTCGGGCGAAGCCTTATTACTCGGGCGAAGCCTTGCACCCCGAAGGGCGAAGCTGTACTAACTGATAGCCTGACTAGCTGACGGTCTGACCGCCTTTTCATTCTTACGTGACTAAGCTTCATAGGCAATTCCCTGATCACCCATCACCCCTTACTCAAGGCGGTAGCCGGCGCAGCAAAAACTCAATCACAAAGGCGTTAAAGGCCAGGCCGCGTTCATCTTGAACCGCCACTCGGGCATCGCGTAGCACCTTAAGCTCGGCCTCGGGGCGAGTTACGAGAAAATCCTCAACACTCGAGAGTGGGACATCAGCGTTCTCCAAGCCCCAGACCAGCAGCGTCGGCTGGGTCAGCTGCGGCCAACTGGTTGCCACGGAGTGGTTGAGGCTGCCCGACTCAACGCTGTAAAAGCTCCAATTTGACCCCGGCAGGCTGAGGTTCTGGTGGTAACTGGCTACCAGGTCGGTCGTTACGAAGTTGGCAGCGAAGTAGAGGCGGCGTTGCAGGAAGTCGGCAAGCCCTGCTGCGCTGGCTCGGCGCTCGAACGGATCCACCGGGAAGAGCCCCGGCGGGAAGCGGAGGCGCTCGAGCCGTTGTGCTACATCCTCCCTGGGGGGGTGAACGCGGTAGCCGGTCGGCGCGACCAAGACCAGCCCCGTCACGCTTTCGGGCCGCCGCGCCGCAAGCTCGATGGCATAAGCGGCGCTGCGCCCTTGCGCCATGAGCACGGCGGGTTCGGCCACCACCTCGTTAAGGAAGGCTTCTAACAGCGCGATCAGGTCGGCTGCGGTCAGCGCTCTAGTAGGGCGGCTCGAGCGCCCATAGCCCAGCAGATCGAGGGCCAAGACGCGATAGCCCGCCTCCAGCAGCGCCACGGTGTTGCGGCGCCAGCTATTATAGCTAGCCATCCCCGCCTCGACATCGTGTATGAGCAGCACCGGGGGGCCACAAGGCTTCGCCCGACAATCGCCGCCCACTTCATAGTAGATCTGCGCGGTTTGGTAAGACCAGAATGACGCGCTCAGCCCCGGCAGCCGCTGTGCAGCGTCCGGCGCTCCCGGCTCCGTGACCAGCGGAGCGCACGAGGCTAGCACCAGCACCAGGAAGAGCCTCATACCTGCTCCTTTACAGCGCCTCGATCACTTCGCGAATTACCGCAATGCTGGCATTAAGCCCGGCCCGCTCGGACTCGCTTAAGCCGACTTCGAGAGTCGCTACTACCCCATCCCGGCCCAGCACCCGCGGCAGGCTGTAGGCCACCCCGCCGTCGCTCATGCTGACAGTCAACACGGCGTGCTGATCTTGCAACAGCGCCTCGGCAATGCGCGCTAGGGCCGTAGCCACCCCGTAATAGGTCGCCCCCTTGCGCTCGATGATCTCGTAGGCGGCACGGCGCACATCGTGAGCGATCTCCTCTTCACTGGCCTGGCTCCAGGGGAGCTGGCGTTGCGCGAAGTAGTCGTAAAGCCGTGAGCCGGCGATATGGGTGCTACTCCAGTTGATAATCTCCGAGTCACCGTGTTCACCGAGCACATAGCCGTGAACGTTATGCGAGCTGACTTGGGCTCGAGCCGCCACCAGCGCGCGCAACCGGGCAGTGTCGAGGGTGGTGCCCGAGCCGATCACCCGTTCCTTAGGAAGTCCGCTGGCCTGCCAGGCCACGTGGGTCAGCACATCGACCGGATTAGTGGCAATGAGCAAGATAGCCTCCGGCGCATAGCGGGTGATCTGGGGGATGATTTCGCGGAAGATGGCGGCGTTCTTGGCGGTAAGGTCCAGGCGCGTCTCGCCCGGCTTCTGACTGGCGCCCGCCGCCACGATGACCAGTCTGGAGCCGGCCAGATCGCGGTAATCTCCGGCGCTGACCCGCGCCGGGTGTGAAAAGGGAGTAGCGTGCGAGACGTCCATCGCCTCGCCTTCAGCCCTGGCCGCGCTCTTATCGATAAAGACCAGCTCGCTGACCAGGTCGCCAACTACTAAGGCATAGCCTGCGGTAGCCCCCACCAAACCAGAGCCTACGACTCCTACTTTCATGGCGTTCCTTCCTACCCACTGCCGCCTGTTGTCACGCAGCGGCCCGAACTTCGGTAGAATACCGTATGTTCTTTCGGCGTGCCAACCCCAACTTCAAGCATGAGGGTAACTTTCTACTGGCCCGGGTGCGCACCAACAAGCACGGGGAGATCATCAAGGTGCGGCTCTCAAAGACTAGCGAGATGAGCGCTCAGGGTCGCGGCTACTTCATTCGTAAGACGCTGACCGGCTCCCAGACGCTCGATCAGGCGGTGCTGGAGGTCGAGATGACCCGCGGCCATGCCGTAACTAACGCCACTGTGGACGGCGGCGAGCTGATCCCAGTGCGGGAGTGGCGGGACTGAGGCCAAGACCGGCAAGCCCCTAGGAGGGCGCCTTGCAACGTAGTCGTGAAGAGCTGGAGACCATGACCCCTGCCGAGTTGGTCGAGCGGGTGCTCGAGCTGCAAGACCTGCTACGTGAGGGCTTAGCGGTCCGTGACGCGCTGCATAAGATCCTCAACGATCTCTTGAACGCTAAGGCCCAAGAGGTCGCCTGGTACGCCGAACTGCCCGAGGCGCAGCTCAGCGCCGAAGAGTTAGCAGTCAAGCGCGCCTGGGCACTGACCCGGCAGGCGGTATCCAACCCGCTTGGAGCGGTCAAGGCCTCACGCCGCCTGCTCGACTGAAAGGCTACCGCGAACGAGCAAACCGCTTGCGTCAACCGGACTGGCGGTATACCCTCGGCGGCTTAGCCAAAGCGGCGTTCTGGCCTCGCCAGTAGCGCCTGAAATACCACGAACCGCCAATTTTGCCCGGCCTGTTGACCGCGGCGCTGAGGGTCCTTTCCAGCAGCTTTTCCTCTTCGCTTAGGGCGTAGGCCATAATCTCCCGCAGGCGGCTCGGGTCGAACATCACTCTCGCTTCGCTCGGGTCAAACATCACTCTCGCTTCGCTCGGGTCAAACATCACTCTCGCTTCGCTCGGGTCAAACATCACTCTCGCTTTGCTCGGGTCAAACATCACTCTCGCTTCGCTCGGGTCAGCGTTATGGGGTAGGGAAGAGAGCGACTCGAGCTCAGCCTCCAGGCGATCGCGCTCGGACAGATAGGCTCCTAGATCGGGGACTTTGTTCTCCAGAACCAGCCGGTGCAGCCGCTCTCGGCGCTGCCAGAAAGCTACCGCCGCCAAGGCATTATCCTCGCTAAAGGAGAAGTTTTCGCCCTCGATCAGCCAGTAGGGCTTGAACAGGGCGAGGCACGGTGTGGAGCTGCCGGTGATCAGGTAGGTGCTTTGGTCGTTGAGGGAGGCGATAAAGCTGCCGGTGGTATGGTCGCCGTAGATAAAACCGCCGTGCATGCAGACGCTCTTGAGCGAGTGCCGGGAGAACTGCCGCCCTTGCACTGCAGGATGGTGAGAGCGCAGGAGCTTTTTCATAGTGCGGCTGTCGATGCGTCCCTTCTCTTGCTCCAACACGCTCTGCGTTGTTTGCAGCCGGTCTGCCGAGCAGCTCAGCTTGGTTACTAAGGGGTCGCTGTAGCACCGGGCAAAGTGAAAGTCGGCTTCGCTCTGGCACCACCCCTTCTTTACGGCATGCCGCACTAACTCCGGATGGCCGTAGTCAAACTCTTGGCCGATGGAGAGGCGGTTAGAGATGGCGCGCACATCCTTCACCCGTTGGGCCGCCCAAAAGCTCCCGGCGGTTTCTAACACCCAGGCGCTGTGCCTATCGGCGATCAGGAAGGAGTTATGGTAGGTAAAACTCTTGTCATAACCGCAGTTGCCGCCCTGACCATAACGAGCCAGCAAGTCGATTAGCAGCTCTAGCGCCGCTTCGCTACTTTTGCACCGCTCCAGGGCCAGCCGCAGCAGATCCATCCCTAAGAGCCGCGGTTGTGCGCTGTATTTTTCTCGGGTAAAAACCGCCTCGTTGCCGATATTCAGGCCATATTCGTTGCAGCCCATCTCAGCGCCCCACAGCCACGAGGGCTTGAGCAGCAGCGCTTCGTAAGTCTCCTCAGCCTGATCGATCTCAATATAGGTACATTTGACCTTAGCCCCTTTGGGATGCTGCTGACGCGGAGCCCGGATCAGGATCAACGGTTCATTGGGTTGACGGTCGCTGTTTTTAGCAAACAGGACCGAGCCGTCTTGGGTTGAATTGCCCAGGGCCACCATGGTATCGCACATTGACGACTCCTCGCTAACAGGTCGAAAACTGCTGAACCCAGTGCGGCGTTACTGCCGGAACACCGCTAGCGGCAGCAGCGCGCTGACTACATACTGCCCGGCGTCAACTACCTCGGAGAGCTTGAGATCGACAACTAGGCTGGCCAGCACGTAAGCATCGACCGGCGGCAGGCCATACGTTTGGGCAACATGGTCAACCATCGCATCAATGGCGTCCTTAGCCGCCTGCAGCAGATCAGGGCCGACCCCGGTCGTGCCGTAGAAGCCGGCCTGGTTGACCCGGGGCGTCAAGCCTCCGGCTGTGACGAACTGCGGGGCAGGGATGCGCCGCCCCTTGTGCAGCGTGAAGCGCAGCGCCGCGTACATCGGCGCCTCGATGCCGGTGACGCACACCTCGCCGTCGCCCTGAGCGGCGTGGGCATCCCCGCAGCTAAACAGCGCGCCGCGCTCCTGCACCGGTAGATACAGTGTGGTGCCGCGGGTAAGCTGGCGGGTGTCCAGGTTGCCGCCAAACCTTCCAGGGGGCATTACCGCCTGCGCCTGGGCGCCGGCTGGGCAGACGCCCATGGTGCCGAAGAACGGCTCGATGGGGATGGCGATATCCTCGCGCAGGAAGGTAACGTCGCCGCCGGTGAGATCAAAGATTCTCAGGTACGGCTCGCTGAAGCGCTCGGCCAGCAGACCGAAACCGGGGATAATACCGGTCCAGCCCCAACCTTGGGTGTGGATATCGAGCACCTCCACGGCCAGCGTGTCTCCCGGCTCGGCGCCATGCACCTCAAACGGGCCGCAGAGCGGGTAGACCCGGTTCCAGTCAAGGGTAGTGATCGCCTCAGCGGTCGAAGCCGGAGTGATCTGGTTGTCGCTAACATCGCGCGTCCAGAGCACCACCGTGTCGCCGCTGTCGATACTCAGCAGGGGCTGGTGGCGGGTGTCCCAGGTAAAATGCACGCGGTCAGTCGGTGCGTAGTGGGTACGGGGCATAGGCACCTCCGGTAAATTCGCTACTCGTTCAATCTAACATGCTGGCCGGGCGCCCATGCCCACGCAGGGATACTCCCATCACGGAATGAAGTACACCGCGCCTCGCAAGTCTTCAGGCACACCGCACTCGACGATGAGCGCCAGTTCTTGCAGGATGGCAAGCTGGCGCGTCAGGGTAATCACCCCCGGCATAGCTAATCCTTGGGCGACACGCTCATAAGCAAAGCGGGTGATGGTTGCCTTGTCCCGCGTGATCAGAATGCGATTTTGCTCAGCCGCCCAGGCAAGGACTGCGGGGTCCGCTGCGCCTTTCAGACCCACTTCTACCACACGAACGACATCGACTTGCTGGGGATAGCGCCTTTGAAGCTGGCGGGTGACGGCGAGCGGAATGTGTTCGTCAACGAGAAAGCGCATTGTCTGAAGCTCGCGGGTTGGGCGGCGCCTAATCAGCCAACCGCCGCGCCAGGAGCCGTTCGCGGATTTGACGCGAGGTTTCATTCACCCCGTAGCGCTCCCTCGCTTCCTGAGCCAGCCGGTCCTGGGCTTCAAGATAGGCGTCGACCGTGGGCCTGTGACGCAGGTAATAGGCAATAATCGCATAGATGTCGGCAAGCTCGAGCGACGGATAGCTCAGCGCGATCTCTTCCGGGCTGGCGCCTTGATTGAATGCGGCGATAACCGTGTCAAGGGGGATGCGCGTCCCGGCCACACGTAGGGCACCGTGAGCGTCAGGCTCTAGCGGTACACGTTCCGGGGCAACAGTGAGCGCCATAGGTTGTATCATACCTCAGTCAGCATTGGTGCTGGCAAGACCTTAATCACCAGGCTTGCCACAAGGAAAACGAAACTCGCTCTCGCTGCGCTTCCAGCGCGGTTATGGGAACCAGAGTTGTGCCTCAAGAGGCTCATGCAGTCTGAGGGTCTGGTTTTGAGGTACGATGGCGCTATGGTGTCACGGGCGGTCACGCTGTTTCCGACCGACACGTTGTTGGGCTTGAGGGAGACTAGTCACGCGATCTTGCAAGGAGACGCTCGAGCTGCGCTACGCCTGGTGGCGGACGCCTCGGTTCATCTGATCGTGACCTCCCCGCCGTACTGGAACCTCAAGCGCTACGAAGATACGCCAGGACAGATGGGACATATCGAAGACTACGAGATGTTCTTAAGCGAGCTAGCCAAGGTTTGGCACGAAGCCCACCGCGTGCTGGTGCCGGGCGGGCGGCTCGTGGTGGTAGTAGGGGACGTAGCGGTGGCGCGGCGCAAGTTTGGCCGTCATCTAGTATTCCCGCTTCATGCCGACATTCAAGTGCAGTGCCGCAGGATCGGCTTTGACAACCTTAATCCGATTATCTGGTACAAGATCGCCAACGCTACCCTCGAGGTGCAAAACGGCTCGAGCTTTCTGGGCAAGCCTTACGAGCCTAACGCCATCATCAAGACCGACATCGAGTATCTCCTGATGCAGCGCAAGCCGGGCGGTTACCGTAAGCCTACCGCCGAGCAGCGCGAACTCTCCCGCATCCCCAAGGAGCTGTTTAACCGCTGGTTCCGGCAAATCTGGGACGATCTGCCAGGAGCTTCCACCCGCCATCATCCCGCTCCCTATCCGCTCGAGCTGGCCGAGCGCCTGGTACGGATGTTCTCGTTCGTTGGCGACATTGTGCTCGATCCCTTTATGGGGACGGCAACCACCCTGATTACGGCGGCGCGCTGGGGGCGCAACAGCCTCGGCATCGAAATTTCACCAAAGTATGTCGAATTGGCCGCGGCGCGCTTTGCCAGAGAAGCCCCCGGCCACCTCTTGCGCCTTAATCATAGCGGGGACAGCAGTGACGCTTGAGGAGGTCATCGGCGAGGTCTTGCAGCGTCAGGTGCGGGATGCGGGGCGGCAGAATCCGTTAGCCGACTACTGCATCGCCGAGCTTGAGGCGCGAGGGCTTTGGGGCGTGCGCGGCGGGAGCCGGCTCTCTTCATGCCATCGCCGTAACCGGATCAGCGCGGCGCCGAGGGTTCCCCTGAGGGTTCACCCCGAAGGGCGAAGCCGTACTGAGCGCCTCAGCGATGGCCGCTTCGAGCTTATCGAGCCCTTCCTTAAGCTCGGCGTCGCTCAGGCGGATGGGCGGTAGCAGCCTGATCACATTGCCGTAGGTGCCGGCACTCAGCAGGATTAGCCCTCGTTGGCGAGCGCTGGCCACAATGGCTTCGACCGCCGCTTTATGGGGGGTCTTGTGAGTGTCATGCACGAACTCAAGGCCGATCATGGCGCCCTGGCCGCGCACGTCGCCAAGCTGCGGGAACTGCGCTTGCAGGCTGCGCAAGCGATGGGTGATAACTGTGCCGATCTCTTGGGCGCGCCCCAAGAGCCCTTCCTCTTCGATTACCTGCAAGGTGGCTAGGGCGGCAGCGCAAGCGGTGGGGTTACCGCCGAAGGTCGAGCCGAGCATGCCGGGGCTGAGCTGGTCCATGATCTCGGCCTTGCCGACTACTGCCGAAAGCGGGAAGCCGGACGAGAGCGCCTTGGCGGTAGTTAACAGGTCGGGCTCGAGCCCGTAGTGATCGACCGCCCACCAGGCGCCGGTGCGCCCGATGCCGGACTGCACTTCGTCGTCGATCCATAGCGCCCCGATCTCGCTAGCATAGCGGCGCAGGCCCGCCAGGAAGCTGCGCGGCGCCGGGATGAAGCCGCCCTCACCGGCTACCGGCTCGAGCACAAAGGCCGCCACCTCGCTTTCACCGATGGTGGTTCTAACCTGATCGATCAGCGCGTCAAGCGCTTTTTGGCCGCAGCTCTCATCGTCAGTCGCCCCCCAGGGGTTGCGGTAGGTGTACGGATACTGGGCGCGGTAGATCTCAGCCGCGCGCGGTGCGAAGCCGACCTTATAGGGGTGAGGCTTGCTGGTTAGCGACAAGGCTAGCTGAGTGCGGCCATGAAAGGCGTGGCTGAAGGCCACAATCCCCGGGCGCTTAGTGGCTGCGCGGGCGATCTTGACCGCGTTTTCCACCGCCTCCGCACCTGAGTTAACTAAGAAGGTCTTCTTGGGAGATGGCCCCGGCGCGAGCTGATTGAGCTTCTCGGCGAGTTGGATGTAGCTCTCGTGCATGCCGACCGCAAAGCAGAGGTGCTGGAAGGTCTCAGCTTGCCGCGTGACGGCCTCGATCACTTTGGGGTGCGAGTGGCCGATGTTCATGACCCCGATCCCCACCGACCAGTCCAGGTACTTCTTGCCGTCAGCGTCCCAGACGTAGGCCCCCGCAGCTTTGACGGGGTAAAGGGGATGAGCGGAGTAGGCGGCTGGGGCTACTGCTGCGATGCGGCGCTGTTTGAGGGTTTCGTTGTTCATGAAGACCTCCAGATTAACTATAGAAAGTAGGACTAAAAAATCCCTTACTGATTGAAGGCGGTAAGCTTACTTCACCTGACAATCGTAAGAGAAGACCGTCTTACGCCTTATTAGTGTAGCATGTTTCTCACGGCTTGTGTACCCCCACCGTCGCGCTTTGTAAGCCCGCAAAAGCTGGAGCGTGTGACGTTTGTTAGACTCTAGGGTGTCCCATCGGGACGCAACCCCGCGAAGGAGGAGCATCATGGCCTTTGTCCTGCCTGATCTGCCGTATCCCAAGGGGGCGCTCGAGCCCCATATCGACGCCCTGACCATGGAGATTCACCACGGCCGTCACCACGCTGCTTACACCAACAACTTAAACGCCGCCATTAAAGATACCCCGCTAGAGTCGCTCAGCATCGAAGCGATCCTGGCCAAGGGGGCCGATAATCTGCCTGCTGCGGTGCGCAACAACGGCGGCGGCTACCACAACCACAACCTGTTCTGGGAACTCATGAGCCCGCAAGGCGGCGGCGAGCCGACCGGCGCGCTGGCCCAGGCTATTGCTAGCACCTTTGGCAGCTTTGAGGCTTTCAAGAAGGAGTTCTCGAATGCCGCCACCACCCGCTTTGGCTCCGGCTGGGCCTGGCTGGTAGTCTCCAACGGCGCGCTGAAGGTCTACAGCCTGCCCAATCAGGACAACCCGCTGATGCAGGGCGACACCCCCATCCTGGGTCTTGATGTCTGGGAACATGCCTACTACCTCAAGTACCAGAACAAGCGCCCTGACTATATCGCGGCCTGGTGGAACGTGGTGAACTGGCCCAAGGTGGCCGAGCTTTACGCCAAGGCCAGAAGTCAGAAGTCAGAAGCCAGGAGCCAGTAGGGGCAACGCTATCAGCCCTTCAGGCAATAGTCGGCTTAAAGCTGGTAGCCTGACAACCTTTTCCCTGATACAGCTTCGCTTCGGCCCCTTCTCTACGCTCAGGACAAGGCTTCGCTGATGGTGATGAACGATGCCCTTGATCGGCGCTTTTGTGACGGTGTGGAGTATTCACTCAGGGAGAATTACTGCACGGCCCGGCGCTGCGCCGCGTTGAGCCAGTAGCGGTAGTCGGCGTTGTTAGGCTCGAGCTGCAACGCCCGGGCAAAGGCTAGTGAAGCCAGGTGATAGCTCCCCTGCTCAAAGCGGGTGCGGCCCAGCCAGGCCCAGGATTCAGCGTGGCTGGGGTCGGCTTCGGTAGCCTCAATGAAGGCCAGCCGCGCCTGGAAGCGCTCGCCCTGCTGATACAGGGTAAGGCCGCGGAAAAAGGCCGGCGGCGCCTCGTGTTCTGCCTGTCGCTCAATCAGATTCAGGAAATAGGCGGCCCGTTCGTCGCGGGGGTTGCGCCGCAGCACCTCGCGCCAGTGGGGCTCAGCCTGCTGGGGCCGGCCTAGCTCGAGATAGAGGCGGCCTAGCCAGATGTGCGACTGCAAGTCGTCGGGGTTAAGGGCCAGCACTGCCTGGTAGTAGGCCAGCGCCTGCTCCAGGTCATTGGCCCGGTAGCGGTAAAAAGCCAACTGATGCCCGGCCGCAGTGGCTTTTTGCAGCTCATCGGGGAACAGCTCGCTTACCAGCGCTAGGTAGCGCTGCCAGCTCTCCCAGGCGCGGATGTGCCAGCCAACTAAGCTGTAAGTCTCGGCCAGGAAGCCCAGCGCCTCAGGATTGTGTGGGTCGCGCGCATGGGCCTGTCGCGCTAACTTAAGCGCCTCAGCCCACAGCGGCTGATCGGGGCTCCGCACTACCTCTGTGGCCAGGGCCTGCTGCACCAGGGCTCGAGCCTGAGCTAGCGGGTCTGCGGTCTGGGCCAGGGCGCTGGCGAGTAGCAAGGCGGCCAGTAACAGGATTCGGGTCATCATGGAGTAGTTTATCGCGCTCGTGATGAGGATGACACTCGGTTAGACAGCTCTTGATTCAGCATGATTCAGCATGATGTTGTGCAGGCCATATGATGGTTGCGTGCCCCTGGCTGTTACCGCCACCGATCCCCTACTCCTCCCCCAGGCCCAAGCGTTAGCGACTAGGCTAGGGCTTAACCTAGCGCCGGAGGTGGCTGAGCTGCTGCTGGTGCTGACCCCCGAGCGGCTCGAGCTGCGCGAGGCCAACTCGCGCACCGGCCCGGTCTTGGTAGA
>Ga0208735_100302_pt1 | contig 25900 bp, 32 predicted proteins | sample Subbio12Aug_8Aab_FD_184829 | JGI IMG/M metagenome (GOLD analysis project Ga0208735, IMG submission 184829) | Serpentinite rock and fluid subsurface biosphere microbial communities from McLaughlin Reserve, California, USA - CR12Aug_8Aab (SPAdes) | ecosystem: Environmental > Terrestrial > Deep... | reverse complement strand
AAAAGCGATGCAGCAGTCAAACGAATCCAGTGAACAGGCAGAGGTGGGTGTGGATGACGCGCTCAAGAATATCCTGCCGCTCCTAAAGAGGTTGCAAAGCGCGGAATGCCAGCCTGCCACATCAGAGCCAAAGAGCATCCCGAGGTATCAGGTTCAGGGGATGTACGGGACGAAGGCGATGCGCATGGCTAATGTGCTGGATGAACTGGCTAGGTGCTTTAGCCAGGAGAGGAATATCAGCCAGCGGGAAATGTTTGAAGTGGCTACCAACAGTTGAGCCTTCTTTCGCGCAAAACTTCCGATTTCCCCCTTAAAGAACCGTATTCGTGCTTCCTAGAATCGGTTTCTTTTACAGTAGTATTATGGATAAATAATAGTGATTTCCGTTGTTAGGTCAATATCGACGTCTGTCAAGTGGTGAGGGAGAGTAATTGTCCCGATTGCATTATTGCTTGTGATGGGGAGATTGATTAGCTGCAGTCTTATAATATTAGGGCTAGTAATGAGTCTGGAGACAGAGTGTATAGTGGAGTTTGCAAAATATTCATCAAGTATAATGTCATCCTTCAACTCTCCGTCTAAGGCGGTGAATTCTCCAGCAGTAAGAACCAGTGTGATTTCTGGTATTGTGAGTGAGCTCCTCACAATGGCGAATGGCATCGCCGACAGAGAGGGGATTGGGTAAAGATTTTTTATATAGCGCAAAGCAAATCCATCGCTTAAGTCCCCAAATAAGTCATTGACCGAAGAACCAAGCATTGATAAGTTTTCACCTACAAATTCTGATTTTACAGAAAATGGATGGGTCCCATCAAAATGTGTGCCAGAGACTGTAAAGGCAAGCGCTCTGTTGCCAGAAGTTCCGATCTCAAACTCTATCTCGGTAATTTTTGACTGGTTAATGTCCGAATTGAATATGATTCGCGAACCTGTTTTGGATCGCTGTTCCACAGAGCCGTTATTATTGACAAAAATATAGGTAAAGTCATCTAAAATACTTCCTTCTGCAGGAATGGATGCTGAAGAATCAAGGATCTGGATGATTGAAGCGTAACGCAATTCTTTTGTTATATAGTCAGCCACTACCCTGACATTCTGCTGGACAGCCGCTTGCTTCTCGCCTACTATAAATGCCCGCGTTGTGTTAAAATAAAAACTGTAGCCTAAAGCCAGGATTACGCTAAGGAGGGCTAACACTATGACAAGCTCAGCAAGGCTATACCCGTGTTGCTTATTCAAATGAAGCTGTACCGGTTTTCTAGACAAAGCTTACCCCCCTTTGGGACGATTAATTCGGTAAAAATACTCGTAGCTTTCCGGAGCTGCCCTCGTAAACGCTGCCGGAGACAGTTACCGTTGTGCTGGGAAAGGTAACTCTAAGCGTGTCAATTCCTGGTGCCAAGCCTTTGACAATGACAGTTTCTATTTCTTGCTGAGCCTGAAAAAGAGCTCTGCTGTTTTTGCCTGCTCCAAAAATACCGGCAAAACTCGTTGACAATAGAGCTGCAAAAGAAATGACGATGATTAAAAGTATGGAAGAAGCAATTATTACTTCTATAAGGCTAAAGCCCTTTTTATCCATATGTCTGCCACCTATTCTACCCAATACTGCTGGGTGAAGTTATGAACCGTAGAGCCACCGCCAACGCCGATTCCAGGAATTGCGGGAATATTCTCGTATGTTATACCCACGTTGCCTTTTGAATACACGATTCCTGCAATAATGGCGCCTGTAAAATTTTGGGTGCCACTTAGGTCAACCCGGGCATCTGGGCCGTAGATATAACCCTGAAAACTTGTATTGCCTCCTTTTAAGCTAAGCGTGGTGTCTCTGTCCCTTAGGAAGATAAACACACTTGATGCTTCAGGGGCAATAATTTCACCTGGCAAGACCGCGCTTTGATTAACATAGAGGAGCAGACGGCCTCCGCCTCGTACCTCAATACTACCTTTTCCGGACAAACTGTTCACCATGATTCTTCTGTCACTGTTCAAGCCTGTCTCAATTACCATTCTGCTATTATTTTTAAACCGTAAATTGCCGAAACTCCTGTCGGAGTTAATGGTTACATCATCGGATATGGTCAGGTCATAGGGCAAAGCACCTTACCTAAGACAGGTGAAAAAAAGTAAAAATGGCTTTTTGTCATGGCGGTGAAAAGATTCAATTCCCATAGGGTGTCCTCAGCGACTTCATTCTTCTGGGCAATCAAAAATTTTGCGCAGGTTAATAAAAAGGCGCAACTGGTGGCGTTCTACCAACAGTTGAGCCTTCTTTCGCGCAAAACTTCCGATTGTCCCCTTAAAGAACCGTCGCTGTGCTTTAATAAAGACTCACTTACTTACTCTTCGCGAGGTGGCGTAACAATGATTGTACCCGATTCTACCGCAGTAGGTGCGGTAATTGCAACCACGTAGGCGGCACCGCCTGTTGGATTCGTTGGCCAAGTTACAAGATACGGCTCCCAGCCGCCGCCTGTAGAATTCCATGTTGAATCTTCAGGGGCTGATCCGGCAAGATACATTGCAGCTGCTGATTCAAGAGTGCGGACATTAGCATTATGAGCATTAATCTGAGCTCTTGCCTGCACGTTGTTATAAATCGGAACCGCAATCGCCACCAAAATACCAATAATCACCACAACCACCATCAGTTCAACCAGCGTGAAGCCGTGTGATACCGGCTTTTTTGCATTGTTTGCATTATCTAAAAACCCCGTAACCACGGGCTTTTAAGCAATTTGGACAAGCCACAATATGGTGATATCTATGGTTGTCGTAGCTATCAAAATGTAATAATGCGGCTCTGATAGCTACCATGACGATAGTATAAACCTATCAGCCAATAAACCCATCAGCCTTCTTGAATTATGTGCAAGTATAGTTTATAATATGAGCATGAAAATCAAATTAAAAGGGGGTTGATGTTATGCCACTGCCAAGTGAACTGCAAATCCTTTTATATCAAAACGGTGGGACAGTCACAACCGCACAGGCAAACGACGCCGGTTTTTCAAATGAGCGGCTGCGTCTGCTTGTGGGTTCCGGCAATCTGGAACGGGCAGGACATGGTGTATACATTTCACCCGGGGACATTCCTGACAAGATGTATATTGCCCAGCTTAGGCGGCCGAAGCTGATTTACTCACATGAAACGGCGTTGTTCCTTCATGATCTCACCGACCGCGATCCAATCAATTATACTGTGACTGTGCCGACAGGTTATAATGCCAATAAGCTGCGGGAGGAGGGGTTTACCGTTTTCACAGTTAAACGTGAACTCCACGAACTGGGTACGGTTCAGATGGAAACGATGTTCGGGCATACGGTGACCGCGTACGGCTTGGAGCGGACAATCTGTGACTGCATCCGCAGCCGGAACCAGATGGACATCGCCGTTGTGACCGACGCTGTGAAGCGCTACGCAAGGAGAAGCGGTAAGAACCTGAACGTGCTGATGCAGATGGCGGAAACCTTTCGCATTACAAAGCCGCTCCGAAGTTATCTGGAGGTACTCCTATGAGAACATCAAACCAATTAAAAGCGCTGGTTCGCAATCTGTCTAAGCTGAAAAACGTGGAAGCAGAAGTCATCCTGCGTAACTTCATGTTGGAGCGGCTGTTGGAGAGAGTGGCCGTGTCAAAGTACAAGAATAGTTTCATTCTCAAAGGCGGGATGCTGATTGCGGCGATGGTCGGAATCGACACCCGCACTACGATGGATTTGGATGCCACTATCAAAGGCCAAGTATTGACTGAACCTGAGGTTGCCGACATTGTCCAAGATATTCTAAACATTGGTGTTGATGACAGCGTTACCTTCACGCTGCGGGATATTGAGGAAATCCGCGAGGAAGCAGACTATCCAGGATACCGGGTATCCATTGAAGCTGTCCTGGACAAGACGCGGCAAACGCTGAAAATGGACATCACCACCGGGGATTTCGTCACGCCGAGGGAGATCGAGTACAGCTTTAAGCTGATGTTAGAGGACAGGACGATCAGCATTATGGCATACAATTTGGAAACTGTGCTGGCTGAAAAGTTTGAAACCGTGATCACGCGGGGCATCGCCAACACCCGGATGAGGGACTTCTACGATATTTATGTCCTGACCACCACTCAGGTTTTTGACGATGCCATTTTCCGCGCGGCGTTGAAAAAGACGGTCGAAAAGCGAAATACCGTAAAGCAAATGGCAGCTCTGGACGAGGTTGTCCAGACCGTTACCACCAGCACCATCATGGCCAGCCTATGGCAGCGGTATCAGAAGAAATACAGCTACGCCGCCGATATCTCTTGGGAGATGGTTATCCATGCGCTGAAGGACCTGGCCGGGAAGGCCGATAACGTATAACATTGCTACATATCGCGGGTTGACTGAACGTCTGATTATCTGTATGATCATGTCAACAGAGCCCACCACGCCTCTTAACAATGCGGACCAGGGTGGGACATTTTATTTCCTACTATCCTCGAGCCACAGGATGAACTCTTCGGAGGTCTTGTGGCCTTTTTTTATGTCCTTTTTCCACTGGTTAACGTCCTTTTTCCACCTCTCAAAACTCTCTTTATAGGACTGAATATTGGGGTTTCTTCTGATCCGCATTTGCTTCGCCTGATAGATTTGGCGTCTTAACTTCTCAGCTTCGTCTGTTTTCAACTTTTCTTCAAAGGCTCTTTGTGAGCCATCTTCCTTGCAGGTCCTGGACGCATTAAAAGGACTGATACGGTCACAATACAGCGCGTCTGAGCGCCGCAGAGGCACAAAGTATTTGCCGCAGTTGCCGCATACTTTAATCGTATGGCCAAGCGTAAGTAAGTGATAAAGGGAAGCCATGCAAACATCCGCAATGCCTTCACAGGTATAGACACTTGTGACGGTATGTTTGCTTTTATCCGATTTGGCAAATCCCCGGATGGCTGCTTCAAAAGAAGATATCTGGAGATAGGGATTGAGCAGATCCTCTACCGGTTGCTCCGGGTCAAAGCGGTATTGCAGATGGTGCTCCGAAACACTTAAACCCATAAGATGCAAAAAAAACATGAAGTTTTCCATGGTAAATAGCGAGGGGTCTTTGATGCACAGGTCGACGAACTCCTTCATGCGTACATAGGTATAAGAGGTATGGTCAATTTGCTCATCAGAATCGGCCAGCCTCAGGTAGATATGGCCTGATTGCCGCAGTTCTTTCCCCAGGGAAAGAAAATCCACAAAGGACTGCCCCAGCGGCTGCGTTTCGAGGATGCGCCGGTATGCATCAGAGATTTCCTCGGTTAGCCGATTATCGTCAAACTCAATGGTAAACGCCATCATTGTTCCCACCTTTGCGTAATGTTATCAATCAATAAGCGTCCATCAATTTCCCCATATGTTAACAATACTTGCTGTATTCCATTGACTGATAACAAAGTTATCAATTATAATTAGTATATAGTGATTATATAACATATCCCATATCCCGGTCAAGGAGGTGAATCCATGAGAAACAAAGATTTACGGGATGAATTCAGAATCGCCAATGTCAGGCAGTGGGAAGTCGCGGAAGCCATGGGCATCTCGGAAATGACTTTTCTCAAATGGCTGAGGCGGGAATTGCCCGCTGACAAGAAAAAGCTTGTCAGGCAAGCCATTGGTAAAGTCGTGGAGAGCAAACAAAAGTAACTCCCGGGTCTTTGACAACCAAATAGCCATACGTTAAGGTGAGTCGGCCACGTACGTGAAACCTGATCAGCAAGAATGCTGGTGAAACCGACAGGGCAAAAGCATGAAGAATAACCGGAAGGAGAGGAATCGCATTGTCCGGCAATGCCAGCAGGAAACACAAACGCTTCATGTTGATGAAGGAACGCAAGCGATTGTTCGGGGACATTCCCGCCAGAGACAGGACCGGCGTCGTGGATTTGGTGGCCTTAGCTGCGGCGAAGGGAACTATCATCACCGGCAGCGCCCAATATGACCCCGGCAGAATACCTTCTCCTATTACTGGGTCATAGAACGCCAGCCTCTTTCCATCAAGCGCCTGAATGAACGATATGCGGTTCATGGTCAGACCGGCTTCACAGCCTATGAACGCCTTGACGGTAAGCTGATCATGCCGGAAGCGGTGAAGGTTCTCAAGATGGCAAGCTAAGGCATGTTCCATTCTCCCGGCAGACCAGCCATTCCAGAAAATCCGCAGCCTGCTGCATCAGAAACGCCGAAGGAGGCGGCGCCGGGTTCTGCCCGGCAGCAGGGAAACGGGGATAGGGTCTGCCGGGATTATGCCCTTTGGCAGCTGTGGATGAACCGGCATTCAAGGAGTGCTTATTTGCTTGACTATCCAGCACTAATAAGTGATGTATGTACGTACAAAAACGCCGGAGAGGAAGTGGTTTTATGCGGATAATGCCAGGCGAAAGGGGGAGGAATGTTTATGCTGTTTAGCGAAACTGCCGAAAAATTCTATGATTATATGGCAAGCATCGAGCGAAGCCCAAGAACCATTGAGGTGTATACAAGGGACCTGGGGTATATCAGAAGATTTCTCGAGGAGCGCAAAAACGGCCCGGTCTATATTGAAGATATCACCCAGGAGGATTTGGAAGCGTTTATGCGTAACGTAAAAGAAGTCAAACAGTATTCAGCCAACACTCGCAGCAACTACTTTTACACACTACGTTCACTTTATGCTTTTGCCTACAAAAAAGGTCTGGTGGATCGGAACATCGCCGCTTCAATGGATTTTATGCGGATGCCAAAGAAAGAACGCACCTACCTGACAAAAAAAGAAGTTGAAGCTACCATCGACTGTATACACAGCCCGCTCATTGGGCTCATCGCGCGCTTCTTATTCAACACCGGCCTGCGCATCTCCGAGTGCTTAAACCTCACACTGGACGATGTTGATTTTGAGAAGCGCTCCATTCATGTACGCCAAGGGAAAGGGCGCAAAGACCGCATGGTGCCAATCAATAACAATATATATGGCTTGCTCCTAGATTACAGGGAGAACTGGCGCGATGCATACGAATCTGATTTCTTTTTTGCGACCAGGAAATCCGGCTCCATTTCTTATTCCTATGTCAATGGCACCATCCGTAGCGCCGCAAAGCAGGCAGGCATGAAGAAGCCCGTCTCTTGCCACATCCTGCGACACTCGTTTGCCTCAGCACTGGTGGAAAAGAACGTGAACCTGGTGCAAATTCAAAAGCTGCTCGGCCACGAGAGCCTGGCGGTAACATCGATTTATACCCATACCAACATGGAAGCGTTGTCTGAAGCGGTCAATATGTTTTAAGAAGGAGGTTTTCCCATGGCACTGGTTGAATGCAAAGAACCTGTCTTTGACCGGCAGGTGGATGAAATACTTGGTCTGCTGGAAGAGGGGATAGAACGATCGGAAATAGCGGAGAAGCTGGGTTATAAAAACCCGATGTCTCTGGATAACTACATGAGGCGGCGCAACTTCTCCTGGGACTCAAGGCAGAAGATGTTTGTGCCAGCAGCCGAGCGCTACTCGGCAAAGCTGCATAGCAATATCCTGCCGCTGCATGGTACATCGAAGGCGGCGCTTATCATCGCCCAATTCGCGCAGGACGGTGCGGACGCGAAGGAAATCGCGAGACAGGCCGGTTTTGCCAGCCACACAGAACTGGCAGGTTATATGAAGAGTAAAGGGTATGAGTGGGACTCAACAGAGAGGAATTATGTGAAAGGGTCCTCGGCCACGCCAGCAGTTGCTCTGCATATAAGCGATACTGCCGAACAGGTAGAGCCGGGTGTGGATGAAGCGCTCAAGAATATCCTGCCGCTCCTAAAGAGGCTGCAAAGCGCGGAATGCCAGCCACCCGTATCAGAGTCAAAGAGCATCCCGAGGTATCAGGTTCAGGGGATGTACGGGACGAAGGCGATGCGTATGGCTAATGTGCTGGATGAACTGGCCAGGCGCTTTAGCCAGGAGAGGAATATCAGTCAGCGGGAAATGTTTGAAGTGGCCTTGATTGAGTTTTTTATGAAATACGGGTATCGGGATGAGGTTGAGAAATATCTGCTGAAATAACTGACGGTAGTATTAAACTCTGATTGAACCAGTTGTATTAGAATGTATAGAGTCAACTACCGGCACAACCTGTATAAGCCCTGCTTGCTTTTTCACCTTATGTGGGTGGAGGGCAGGCAGGGCTTATTTTTGTATGTTATTGTTCATGAGTATTTGCCGAAGGTCCTGACAACACTCAAAATTTTGCGCAGGTTAATTAAAAGGCTCAACTGGTGGCGTTCTACCAACAGTTGAGCCTTCTTTCGCGCAAAACTTCCGATTGTCCCCTTAAAGAACCGTCCCCATGCTTCTCACGTCCCCGTGCTTCCGCAAAGCTTTAATTTCCGAGGATAAACGGATCTTCACGGGTTCCGCTACCGGAGTATGCAAATAAGATTCCCGGCAGAGTTAAAGCATCACGGACTCCTAGACTAACACCTTTTTTCGCATGATCAAATGTTCCTTCAGGAAACGAAATGAAATCTCCTCGTTCACTATTATGTTGAGTGCTTAGCCAATAGGCGCTTACGCCGGCAATTCTTAGAGAGTTCGTCCAGATTCCTCCTTCTAACTCACTTCTTGACGGGCGAGAATCTGCGTCAAGCCAAGTACCACTAACGTTGGATTCAAGTCTCATCACCCGATTATTTGCTCCTGTAAGTTTCAAATAGGTGATGCCATTGTGGGAGACAAAGCTACCGCCGGGGATACCAGTCAGAGGCCGCCGGAAGTGGGCGGTTGCCGTTTTGTTGTTGTCCATGAGCACAGTCATTTGAGAAGCGGAAGATGTGTTGGGACCGATATGCCATTGGTGAAATTGCCACGGTTCAGTAGCGGTAGCAGTTAAGGTGACGGATGTGTCTTGGGCATAGGGATGCGAGCCCACCGCCGGCGTGGTAGCACCCTCTCCCTCGCGCAGGATATTTAAGGTAAAGATAGCGTCAGTCAACACACTAACCTGGGCTGAAAGCGCTGAACCTCCGGCCAGCCCGGGGCCGGCTACCTGAATTTGACCGCTGCCGATAGTTCTTGTTAAACTTCCGGAGAGGGTGACAGTAGCAGAGGCGTTACTAGTTTCGATTACGGAAACAGTTAGCCCGGTGAAGTCGCCGCCTAATGTGATGCTGTTGATTCCAAAGCTATCGCTAAAAGTTTCATTTATCAAAGCAAGGTTGAAAGCTTGACTAAAGTTCGTTCCCGCTATCACAGAGCTTGGTGTTATCGATAAAGCATTTGGCAGGTTAAATGTTTGGCGCTCAAAGCGGATGGCAGTGCCGGTAGTGCTGCCTGTAATTGCTCTATTAAAATGCCTTAGATTTTCCAAGCGAACCTGTGAGGAGAGCGAGATGGGCTGAGCATTATTTACTGTGCCGTGAACCTGGACGGTCAGAAGATCATCTCCGCTTTTAGTAAAGTTTAGAGCAAACCGGACTTCATCAGCAATGTTCTCCGGGATGGACTTTGAAGTATTTCCTGCACGATATTCGATGGTGGTATCATTATTTAGCAAAATGTAGTGGATATTGTCGCGAATATATATCGCAGCGGGTACATCCGCAGCGTCCAGCAGCGCCACAGAGGAGGAAAAGCGGATTTCACGGTGGATAAAGTCGGTGGCCAGGCGGATGTTTTGCTGTACATCAGAGCGTTTTTCCGCAGAAACAAAAGAAGAAAATCCGAAATGCCAAAAAGAATATGCAAGAGCCAGAATAGTAGATAAAAGAGAAGCAACTACAACCAGCTCAACTAAGCTAAAGCCCTGTTCTTTAGAGATAAAGGCATTAGAACTATACTTTTTGCGGGACATTTTTATCCCCCCAGTTTAATTCCTGTGTCTTGGGATGAAGGTGGTGATAGCAGTATCATTGAGCCGAATTTCCCGTATCTCACCAAGTATTTGGACGGTGGAAGTGTCTGCGAAGGTGATTGTTAGCGGTGTAATGCTTGTAGTTCCTGAATAGATTGCTGCTTCCACCAGCTTCTGAGTTTGGTAAAGGTCAGAGCTTGTACGTCCTGCCCTAACAATTCCTGCGAAGCCATCGGTGAGCATGGCTATAAGCGGTACAAGAGCGATAGCCAAGATGAAAAGAGCAACCAGCATTTCAGCCAGGGAAAAGCCGGCTTGGTCATTTTTCCATTTTTGCAACTTCATCTCTAATCCCTCCAGGCGCTACGTCGGAAGCCTATAATAGCGGGGATTGAGCCTATGCCATGGTCAATTTGGCGAAAGTTGACGCTGCCGTTGCTTGCTCTATCGTTCTGGTTTTTTACTATCAGGTTAGCGATAATGGCGCCGTTTACAGTGCTTTGGGCTGATTGAATCCGGACTTCGGCGGTGGGGCCGTAGATGAAGGCATTGATTTCACCGTTGGCTTGAATTGTCAGGTTAGTGCTGTGTGCGAGAAAAACAAAGAGATTGTTAGGGTTGACGGAATTGACTTCCATCGGGTCGACGGGATTGACTAATAAAGGCGTCTGAAAATCGGCAGAACCGGTGATGTACAACTCAAGTCTGCCGCCGCCGATGATCGAGATGTCGCCTTTGGTGGTCAGCGAATTTACGACTATCTGTTGAGTTCTCCCTTGGTTGTCAAAAATTAACCTGGCATTAGATGCCATGCCAATGGTGTCATACTGGAAATTGCCTTGAATGGTCATGGTCGCATTATTGCCAACAGAAAGTGTACGAGGGTTTGCGGGTAGCAAATTTGGTATGATGGGAGGTGCAAAAACTCTGGCAGAATTCATCGTAACCCTGTAGGTATAACCTTTCGGCGCAGAAATGTTTCCTGCCGATTCCAGATCGCCCGTAACCGGCTTCATTTCGGTTACATCCAAATCGCCAACGGAAAAAATGGCGTTATTAAAGATTTCGCTTGCAGTCAGCGGAGTCAAATCCAACATTAATCTTTCCGTAACGCCACCGCTACTTCCATCTGAAGTAACGGTGATGAGGCTGGTCGGGTCTCCCGTAACTCTCACTCGGAAATCCTGATCGCTACCAAGTGTTCCAGTTGCACTATAGACGGCTGTCTTTGTAATCATTTCCGCTGCCCTACGCGGGTTTCTAACTAAAAACTCTGCCATGGCATCGGCTCCGGAACGTGCCAGATAATGCGCCTGCATCCGGTCTACGTCTTGCGCAACATGAATAGTGTCTGTAACGCTGTATTGCCAGACGGTAACACCAAGCATTGAGGAGATAAGCATCACAACTAGGACTAAAGGCAACGCTAAGCCTCGCTGATTGCTTGTAAACATGGCTTTCCCTTCCTCTCGTTGGAGATTAGGCAAATACTGATTCTCGCCAGAGCTGAGTATGATAGTTGAATCAGGCAACTTCGTTAAGCGGCTTATCTTTATTTTACAGGAAAACATACTAATTTTCAACAAATTTTGACAAACGAAAGCAAGGGGACGGTTCTCTTGCTTTCGTTTCAATTATGTGGTAAAATGTGGAAAAATAGTGGAGGCGATGAATATGCCGCGAGAAGCAAGAGAAAAAAGTCAAACGGGGATATATCATGTCATAATAAGGGGAGCCAACAGGCAGGAAATATTTCACGATGATGAAGATAGGATAAGGTTTCTTGATACTATTGAAAGATATAAGACCAGTTTTAAAATAAAGATATATGGTTGGTGCTTGATGGGCAACCATGTGCACTTGCTTTTAGCAGAAGGTAGCGAAGAATTATCAGTAACGATGAAAAGAATTGGAGTAAGCTATGTATCCTATTATAATTCGAAATATCAAGCCACAGGACATCTGTTTCAAGACAGGTTCAGAAGTGAGAAGGTTGAGAAAGACGATTATTTGCTGGCGGTGATAAGATATATACACCAAAATCCCTTAAAGGCTGGCATGGTAAAAAGAATAGAAGAATGGAAATGGAGCAGTTGTCCTGAATATTACGGTGAAAAATTATACCACCACGACTTGCTGGATAATGAGCTGATTCTGAAGCTGTTTGCTGATAATAATGACCTTGCTAAAATTATGTTTAAAGAATTCAATGAGGCAACAAATGAAGATACATGCCTTGAAGATAATAAGCGCATTAGATTAACGGACGAAGAAGTAGTATATGAGATTAAAAAATTAATTCCGGCAATACAAATTGCACAGGTCAAGAGCTTCCCAAAAGAAAAGCGGAACGAGGCAATAAATAGGCTTAAGGGAATAGAAGGAGTGAATCACCGGCAATTAGCAAGGATCTTAGGTGTTTCGCCTAATCTAGTATTTAAAGCCTAGGAAGCAGGAGGCGAACCACCGCTACATGAAAAACCAGCCCTCAGATTTGAAGGCTGGTAGTCAATATTTGGAAGCAAGAGAACCGTCCCCATGCTTCTAAAGCAAACAGCCCTACCTGCTTTTTCACCTATTGTGGGTGATGGGCTGGTAGGGCTTGTTTTTGTGAATGTCTGCCACCATGCGCTGTTGTGACGTGCCGCCTGCCAAAGCAAGTGAAACGTACAGGTTCGCCGCTAGCAGGGCGTTCTCTTGATCGAAAAGCTAGACAGAAGAAGCGTCCCCGCGTCTTTAGGTTCCAGCGGGTGCAGCGGGTGCAGCGGGTGGAATAATATTTACGGTTACTGCCCCAGCAGTCGTTATCGTTACAGAGTAAGTCTGCACGACAGTCGAATTCGCTTCACCCGTAACTGTTATTGGGAAGCCGGCACTGACTGGACCATGTGCATCAACGGGAACGGTGGGCCATGTTTGCAGATACTGCATTAGGGGGTTAGTGGTTCCTTCAGGAAAGGTACCTGCAGCGGCCAACCTGCCTACATTCGCTACATGCATAGTTGCTGCGCCGGCTAATGTTCTCATGTTTGCTTCATGAGCTTGGTTTGCCGCATTTCTTGTGACAGTACCAAAAATCGGCACAGCAATCGCCACAAGCACTCCAATAATCACCACAACCACCATCAGTTCAACCAGTGTGAAGCCTTTCTGGTTCCTTCTTGCTTTTTGGACAAGTTTAAACATTTTACTACCTCCTTAGAAAGTTTTGTTAGTTCCGGAAAGTTTTTCCCTACATTGGTTATACCGCCTGACTTGTTTTTTAGACAGAAAGAAACAAATTTCTTTATAAATATAGCAAATAATCCGTTAGCAAAAGCAGGAAATCTGTGAATTTTCGGAGAATTGCTAGCTTGAGGTTGGCGAGGCGATTAAACAGGGGAGAACTGGCAGGATGAGTAGCGGGCAGCAGCGAGAACTGGAAGAGCGCTATTTGCGTTACCGCCAAAGTCGTTCTGCCGAAGATTTGGCAGAGGTGGCTGTTGCCGGTCGGCGCTTGGTTAGTCATTTCGTCCGGATTTATACCGGAGGCAATAGTGAGGATGCGTTGCAGGCGGGGATGGAGGGGCTGCTAAAATCGGTGCGTCGCTATGACCCGGAGATTGGCGCTGCTTTTAGTACCTATGCAGCTCATTGTGTGATGGGGGAAATCCGGCATTTTGTGCGCAAGGAGGCGTCATACTACCGGCCGGGGTGCATCAAGGAGCTGCAGTTTAAGGTAGACCAATATGTGGAGCAAGTGCTAAAAGAGACGGAGGAGTTGCCTGCTATTGAGGAAATTGCGGCGGCGCTGAATGTGCGCAAAGATGGGGTGGTGCAGGCCATGCGGGCAGGACTTGTTGCGCTTGACGAAGTGGATTTGAGTAAAATTCGGGCGGAAAAGCATGAAACCTTTAGGTTGCCGATTGAGGATCAGCTTGTCTTGCAACAAGCTTTTAGGAAGTTGAATAAATTACAGCAAAAGGTGATTTTTTATTTATTTTATCGGGATTTGACGCAGGTTGAGGCGGCAGAAAAATTGGGAATCAGTCAGCGGCAGGTGTCGCGGGTTTTACATAAAAGTCTAAACGAGCTGAAAAAAGATTTTAAGCAGTAGGAGGGGAGAGAATAAGAAAAGATATGCAGGAGTTAGTGGAAGGGATGATTACTTTGCGGCAGGACTGTTTAATTAAGGCGAAACCAGGGGCGAAGCTGGGGAAAAGATTATGTGAGGAAGTGCTGAGGGAAATTGTATGACACTAATAGATCAGATTCTTAAAAAGATGGTGGAAATGAAAGGGTCGGACTTGCACATGGCAGCGGGTTTGCCGCCGATGGTTCGTGTGTATGGTGAGCTGGTGTCGCTTGAGATGAAGGAGCTGCGGCCGGAAGATGTGAGAGAACTGCTGTTCTCCCTTTTGGACGAGAAGCAGAAAGCAGAGATTGAAGCAGAGTGGGAGCTGGATTTTTCTTATTCGATTGCTGGACTAAGCCGTTTTCGCGGCAGCGCCATGATTCAGCGTGGGTCATTAGATGTGGTTATGCGGGTGGTGCCCTGGCAAATTCCTAAGATTGAGGATCTGGGCTTGCCAGAGATTGTCAAGGAATTATCAAGGCTGCCAAGGGGGCTTGTTTTGGTAACAGGTCCGACAGGAAGCGGAAAGAGTACCACGCTGGCTTCCATGATCGATATTATTAATGAGGAGCGTTCCGTCAATATTGTGACCATCGAAAACCCGATTGAATTTCTGCATTGTCACAAAAAATCAATCGTGCGGCAACGGGATGTAGGGCATGATACTCGCTCGTTTGCGGCGGCTTTACGGCATATGCTGCGGCATGACCCTGATGTAATTCTGATCGGCGAGATGCGCGATATGGAGAGTGTTGCTATTGCGCTGACGGCTGCTGAGACGGGTCACATGGTGTTCTCTACATTGCATACACAGACGGCACCGCTTGCAGTTAACAGGGTAGTAGATGTCTTTCCCGAATCGGCGCGCGGCTATATTCGTAAGCAGCTGGCCAGTTCGCTGAAAGGAGTTATAGCGCAGCAATTGCTGCCCCGCGCTGACGGTAAGGGTCGTGCAGTTTCAACAGAAATACTGATTGCCACGCCGGCTGTTGCAAATTTGATTCGAGAAGGCCATGAGCATCAGCTGTATACGGCGATGCAAACGGGGCGCAGCCATGGGATGCAGACGATGGATAGTGCTCTGGCGGATTTATGCTTGCGGGGAGTGGTCACCAGGGAGGAGGCGCTGTCGCGTAGCGTGAACCGTCAAGAGTTGGAGAGAGCGCTGCGCTGAGACGGCTCGATTTTTCTTCTTTATTAAGACAAATTATTAATGGAGACACAGGAAATAATGGAGAGCCTACTGTAGATCCTCCGGTGCCTCCTGTAGATCCTCGGTGCCGCCTGTAGATCCTGAAGATCCCGGTACGGAAATAGTTCTTGAGCCTGAGCAGCCTGAACTCGGTAATGATGAAGGGCAGGACGAAAACATCGTTGTTGAATTAGAGCAGCCGGGAGTCGGCGGCGGTGAGTTGCCGCAAACCAGCGGTTCAGATCTCTTGCTCTTTGGCCTAGGCCTAGTCGTAACAGCCGGCGGATTTCTGATTCGCCGCAGGAGTAAGCAGGAGTAAATAGATAAACGTTAACGAAAACCCTTTACGGGGTTTTCGTGTTTCCCTTTCTATTTTTACTTTGCCTGAAAGAGGTGGTTGCTAATGAGAGGGCAAAGGAGTAAGCTTAGTCTTTTACTGATAGCAGCCGGCCTGATAATGATGATTTTGCCTCTTTATCGGTTGTCTGTTGGTGTTTACTTTCAGCGCGTAGAGCTGGCTGCGCTTGAGAGGGCGACGCTGGAAAGAGCAGAAGCATATAATCCTGTTTTGGTGGAACCATAAGTGGTTTCTCAGACGGAGACGGTGCAGAATGTGCTTCCGGATGTGCTTCCGGAGATCAATGGGCTTTTGGAAATCCCGGAAATTGATTTGATTGCAGTAGTGATTCACGGTGTCACGGAAGAGCATTTAAGGCGTGGCCCCGGATTTTATGCGCAAAGCAGTCATCCGGAAGTCGGGAATGTCTCAATTGCGGCGCATCGAGGGGGGTATGGTTCCTGGTTTCGCAACATAAATCGTCTGATGTGCGCTACCGTTATCAGGTGCGTGAGCAGTTTGTAACACACAGCAGGGATTGGAGTGTGATTGAATCGAAAGGCCATCCTGAGCTGACGCTGACAACCTGTTTATTTACAAACAACGTTGATCGTTTGATCCTCAAGGCTGATTTGCAGGAAGTCGGGTTTGTGCCTTATTAGCCGCTACGCATTAAAAAGAATAGATTTAGAATGAGAAGAGCCGGACGCGAGTCCGGCTCTTTTTGAGGAACTATCACTTGGGGGGTGACAGTAGGTCCGCTATTCAAGTGAATCTGTCCAAGCAACCGATAATCTGCCGCCTCTGTGGCTTCCTTTAAGTGAGATATTGCTATAGTTTTGAATGATATAAAGGTTGTGAGGCAGTCTGCCGAAATAATGTGCGGAAACATTGCTTCTCGTAGGTTCAGCCGGTACCCAGCCGCGTCCCTCTAAATGAAATTCTACCCAGGCGTGCCGGAAACCCCTTAGGGCAAATGAGCCGTTTGCAGGCCAGTTATTACCATTGTCAGTGTAACCGTAAACAACCCTGGCTAGGATCTTTGCTGCTCTGGCAAGCGCTACCGCTAATTTGGCATAATCTTCGCAAACGCCGCTACGAGTCTGTAATGCTTGCAGCGCGCCCTTATTTCTGTTTGCGGCTTGATCGTCATAGCGAATGTTGGTGGAGACCCAGCGGCTGATTGCTTCGGCTTTTTCCCAGTCGGTCGTTATCTTTTCGGTAAGTTCTTGGGCTAAGATTACAATTTTGTGAACCCATCTTTTCATCGTGACTGCCTCCTTTGCGGAGGGGTCAATCGACAGCCGAACAAGTTTCTTAAAAAAGCAAAAAATCCTGCTCTTCGGCAACCAGGCGATCATAGGCTTTTGCCCTTAGACACTTAGCTTTGCGTCCCTGCCTTTCAGCAGGTTTGCCTTTGTCGGATAGGAGACCCCATTCCGAGTTTTCAATTTCCCGGCAAATGCCGGATGAACTTATTTGTAGGAGAAATTCTGTAATTTTAAAATTTTTTTTTAAGATTATTGTTAAAACTGCAAGCAGAAAATGTTGTGATTCGATTATACCATTTGTTGAGAAAAAAAGGCAATAATTTCCTAAATAATCGTCAGAAAACAGGATCAAAGTGTAGCAATTTTTTTGCGAAAATGTGATTTTATGTTAGGTAAGGCAGGAATAACGACGATTTTTGCAGAATTAAAAATCTACTAGGGTGATTGTCCCCGGCGGGAATGTTGGAGGTGATTTTAGGTGCCTTTATATGCTTATCAGGTGCTAGATCAGAGGGGTGCTCTGTCAAGCGGCAAACTGGAAGCGGAAAACGAGTTTTTGGCAGCGGCGCGTTTAAAGCGTCAAGGCTTTACACCGCTCGAGCTGAAGGAAGCAAAAGTGTCCAGATTGCAGCAGGCGCTTACTCTGAAAAAAAGGGTTGGTTTGGGTGAGATGGCTCTTTTTAGCAGGCAGATGGCTTCCATGCTGAGTGCGGGTATTCCTTTAACGCGCTGTCTGACGGCTTTGGGTGAGCAGACTGTCAATTTAACTCTGCGCAAGGCATTACTTGCCGTATCAGCCAATGTGGAGGGTGGCGGAAGTTTTTCCGAGTCTTTACGCGGCCATCCGGAGATTTTTAACGAAATGTACTGTGATTTGGTAAAGGCGGGCGAGGTGGGCGGCACGCTGGAAGTTGTTTTGTTACGCCTTTCACAGCAGTTGGAGAGCGAAAAGGCTCTCAAAGACAATATTAAGGCGGCGATGTTCTACCCGATTACTGTGCTTGTTTTTGCCTCGCTGGTAATGACGGTGATGCTTATTTTTATCGTACCAGTTTTTTTGGGCTTTTACCCGGAAGGGACGCAGCTCCCTTTTTTGACTAGCATAATAGTGCTTTTCAGTAATTCGCTGCGGATGTTCTGGTATTTCTATATCTTACTGATGATGGCAGCCGTCTTTGCAATCAAGTACTATTTGGCAAGCGAGTCGGGCAAGCGGGTATGGGACAGGACAAAATTTAGAATACCGATTTTTGGCGCTCTGGTGCAAAAGACGATAGTGGCAAGATTTTCGCGGACTTTGTCTACGCTTTTGTCAGGAGGCATTCCGGTGTTGCAGGCTTTGGAGACGGCAGGGCCGGCATCGGGGAGTATATTGGTGGCGGAGGCTGTTAAGCGGGCGGGTGAAAAAATCCAGGAGGGGCAAAGCATTGCCGAGCCGCTAAAAGAGAGCAAGCTTTTTCCGCCCACTGTTACTTTGATGGTTGCGGTAGGAGAAGAGACGGGCGATTTGCCGTCACTTTTGACGGGGATTGCAGAGTTTTACGAACAGGAAGTGGCGACCATGTCTAAGGGGTTGACCGGTCTAATCGAACCGCTGATGATAATTTTTGTCGGTGGGATCGTGGGCGTAATGGTGCTGGCGCTATATTTGCCGATTTTTTCTGTGATTACTCAAATTTAGAGGGTTTTGCAGAGCTGGAGAAAAGTTTTAAGCGGTAGGAGGGGATGAGGGCATTGTTTGCCGGTAGCGGGAGCATAGGTTTAGAGTTGGATACCGGCTATATTCGGGCGGTTGAAGTGCGGGGGAAAAACAGCAAGCTGCAAGTGGCCGCTGCGGCGGAGGTGCTGATCCCAAAAACAGCGGTGGTGGACGGAGTAGTTTTGGAAGTAGAGACTGTCAGTGAAGCATTAAATAGGTTATGGTCACAGGCAAAATTCAGTAACCGCAATGTGGTACTGGGCATGTTTAACCAGAGCGTGATTATCAGGCTGATTAATTTCCCAAAGGTACCTAAGAATAAACTGGAACAAGCTGTCAGGCTGCAGGCTGGGGAATATATCCCCATCCCTGCCGCGCAAATGCTCCTCGATATGGCACTGGTGGGTGAGGTGAACGGAGAGGACAGGCCGCAGCATGAATTGCTGCTTGTGGCGGCTCGCAGGGCACAGTTGGAACCAAGTCTTGCTGCTTTAAAAATGAGCAAGCTGCTGCCGAAGGCTGTAGATCTTGCGCCGCTTGCCACGATGAGGGTTGTGCCGCAGGAGAAATTGGTGGGGGATGTCGTGTTGGTGGATTTATCGATGGGTTTGGGCAGTGTTTTACTGGCGGTTGACGGGATGCCACGCTTTGCAAGGGTGATGCCGGTAGGTCTGAACCAGTTTCATGCCGGTTTAGTGCTGATGAAGGAGGCAGAAGAGTTTCATAAGCAGGTAGCGGCTACATTGGAAAAAGGGAGCGATGAGCAAGGGTTTGGCCGGTGGGGGAAGTCTGTTGCCGCTGAGATCCTGACCTCGATCAGCTATTTTATCAAACAGGAGAACCTTAAATCTGTAGGCAGAATTCTGCTAAGCGGGATAGGCGCACGTGCAGCTGGACTAGCCGCTTTATTGCAAGAAGAGCTGGAGGTGGTGGTGGAAGTAGTGCAGCCGCTGGCTAATCTCAAGGGCGGACAGGCAAAAGTTGAGGTGAGCGGGGCTGAGTATGCAGTCAGTATAGGTCTTGCTCTGCGCGGAATGGAGCAAAGCAAATGATTAGAATAAACTTGTTGCCGGCGGAAATGCTGGCCGAGATGAGAATTAACGAGCGGAAGTCAAAAGCGATAAAAGCAGTGGGTGCTGCTGCGCTGTTTTTGCTGGCCGCTTATAGTCTGTTCTTTGTCTTAGCACTGCAGGTTAGGGGACAAATTTTTGCTACAGCCCAGGAGAGGGTTGCAGTGGAGATGGAAGCGGCTACTTATGAGCCTTATCAACAGTTAAAGAACCGGATCGAGAGACAGAGTGGGCTGTTAAAAAAAGCGATGGGTTCACCGCTTGCCTGGCGTGATCTTTTAGCAGCTTTGGGGACTCAAATTCCGCGCAATGTCTGGCTTACTAATCTGTCGCTCTCGCAAAGCGGCGAGCTGGTTTTGCAAGGCTTGACTTTTGATCATCCTGCTGTGGCAAACTGGCTGGCTAAGCTTGCGGAAATTCCCGAAGTTACCAGCTTGCATCTGGAATTTTCCGCGGAGGAGTCGCTTGATGCGGCTACTCAGGTACGTTTTGAAATCAGAACTACGCTGGCTCCTGGATTGGAATATGCACCGCCGCAAGAAGGAGATGAATAGTGATGGAGATCAAACGTGGCGGTTTATTTGTGTCCGCCCTCGTCGTGCTTCTTATCGCAGGCTTTCTCTTAAGTTTAAATCAGTGGAATGTTTTGCAGCTTGAGCGGCGCAGGCTGCTGGAAGAGGAGCAACTGTTCTCTGCCGCAAAAGCTAGGCTTGCTGGGTTGCAGGCACTGGAAAGGCAATCCGCCCAGTTAGACGCAGATTGGGAAGTCGTGGAACAGTTACTGCCGACCTCGCCGCGGGTGGAAGATTTGCTGCTTGATTTTCAGGCAGGCGCGGATTTGGCAGAGATGAACTTTGGACAAATACGTTTTGCTGAACAAATGAATGTAGAAGGTGCTGAAGGCTTAGTAGAGATGCCTATGCAGCTTCTCTTTGAAGGCAGTTATCACCAACTGATGAATTTCCTTGATTATTTGTTGCTCTATGAACGAGCGATACGCATAGATGAATTAAGATTGTCCCAGAATCCTGATGGGATGACGGTAAATATGAGTGCCAGCGCTTTTTATGCGGCAGAATAGGAGTTGCCGATGAAGGAAAAGGGATTAGTAATATTATGCTTACTCTTCCTATTGCTGTCTGTTGGCTGCGGGGAGGTCGTGCAACCGTTGACGGAAACTGCAGCTGATGAATTGCCAGTGCCAGTGGAACAGTCGCCGGAAATTTTGGTTCCGGTTGTGCCGGGACGTGATCCGTTTAGCGCTGCCGCTCCTTATGCCAGGCAGAAAATAAGCGGGACTGTGGAAAGGACGGGGCGAGATCCGTTTTTGCCAGCGTCGCGAGAGCCGGAGCCGGAGCCGGTAAAGCCGCAACCGGCGGAGCCGGCGCCTGTAATACCGGAACCAGTGCCGCCGGGCACTGCAGAAGAGCAGCCTCTGCCGGAGGGCTTGCTTGTCGTGCTTGAAACTATTGACAGATGCTGGCTGGATGTGTTTGTCGACGGGCGGCGGGTATTGCGTAGCAATGTTGCCGATGGGCAGACGCTGCGCTTTGAGGCGGAGCGGGAAATAGTGTTGCAGCAGGTGGGACGGGAACATGCTGTGCGCTTGACGGTAAATGGTAAAGATTTAGGGTTGTTAAGCCAATTTGTTCAGCGTTTGGCGGCTGGGGAGGAACCGGGGCGGCAGGCAGGGGTACAAGTTATGTTGGAGCGGAGGCATGCGGGCGGAGTGCTGGTGGGGTTACGTTTTTTAGCGATGGATAGTCAATAGTGGAGGCTCGAGAATGAGAGAGAATATGCAGGAGTTGCTGGGGAAACGGCTGATTCAAGATGGGATTATTACGCAAGAGCAGTTGGAGGAGGCTCTCCGGCACCGTGATTTGAAAAAAGGTGAGAAGGGGCTGCTTGGGCGGATTTTGGTAAAGCTTGAATACTGCACCGAGGAGGATGTGTCCCGGATTGTAGCGGAGCGGGCCGGGGTGCAGTTTCTTTCACTGGAGAGTTACCCGCTGGATGCGGCTGCTATGCTGCATGTTTCGCCGGAAGCAGCTAGGCGTTATCGTGCTCTGCCGATTGCCTTTGCTCCAGATGGTAAACTGCTCGTAGCGATGCAGCAGCCGCTCGATATTCTGGCGTTAGATGACCTGCGCGTTCTGACAGGTTACAATATTCAGCCGGTGGTAGTAACAGACAGCGAGCTGGATGCAGCAATCAAGAATTACGGCCAGTCCTGCTTAAATATCGAGCATGCGCGCGATGACAGGCCGACAGTCGAAGCAGATGATGCGGCTACAGTAACTACCGAAGAAGGAACAGAGCGGCCAGCGGTGCAATTGGCCAATGTGATTTTGACGCAGGCGGTAACGCAAAAGGCAAGCGACGTGCATATTGAGGCGTATGAAAAGATTTTGAGGGTGCGTTTCCGGATTGACGGCGTGCTGCATGATGTGATGAGCCCGCCAAGGCAGTTGCACGGCTCACTTGTTTCGCGCTTTAAAATTATGGCTAAAATGAATATTGCGGAGCGGCGTATTCCCCTAGATGGCCGGATGTCGGTAAAAATTGAGGGCAAGACGGTGGATGTGCGAGTGGCATCGCTGCCGGCCAGCTTTGGGGAACGATTGACGCTACGTTTGTTAGAGCGTACGGAGCGAACAATAACCTTGGAAGAACTTGGCGTGGCACCAAATATTCTGGCAAGCTATAAGAAGCTGGTTAGTTTGCCCTACGGTTTTATTCCGGTGACCGGGCCTACGGGCAGCGGGAAAAGTACCACGCTTTATGCCAGCTTAGGCGCAGTTGACCGGACGGCTAAAAATGTGATTACGGTTGAAGACCCAGTGGAATATCGGATGGAAGGGATTAACCAAGTACAGATTAACCCCAAGGCGGGGCTGACTTTTGCTTCAGGGTTGCGTTCAATTTTGCGCAGTGACCCGGATATCGTCATGGTGGGTGAGATCAGGGACAGGGAAACGGCGCGCATCGCTATCGAGGCGGCGCTGACGGGACATATGGTCTTCACTACGCTGCACACTAATGATGCGGCCGGTGCGATCAGCCGCCTGACGGAGATGGGAGTGGAGCCATATTTAACTGCTTCTTCGGTGGTGGGCATTATGGCGCAGCGGCTTGCAAGGCTTTTGTGTCAACAGTGCAAGGAGTATTATCTCATTACCCGGGAAATGGCAGAGGCTATACCTGGCTTTCCCCTTAACCCAGCGGAAGAGACGGTTGCGCTGCAGAGGCCAAAAAGCGGTGGCTGTATGCGTTGTAGCGGCACAGGATATTCCGGCCGGATGGGTATTTATGAGCTGCTGGTGGTAACAGAGGAGATTCAGCGGTTGGCGCTGGAGCAGAAATCGTCGAGTGAGATTCAGCGCATGGCGGTAGCTCAAGGGATGCAGACGATGAGGCAGGACGGCTTAATGAAGGCAAAGCAGGGTTTAACATCTATCGAAGAGGTTTTGAGAGTTATTGTCTGATTGAGTTGAAACTAACACTTTGACGGAGTTAGAAAGGGTGTTGCGGTAATGTGGTGGCTGGTCTTTCTCATCAGCCTGTTTGTCGGCTCCTTTCTTAATGTCTGCATTTACCGCATTCCCCGAGGCGAGTCGGTAGTTTTCCCTCCTTCTGCCTGTCCTGGCTGCGGTCGGCGTCTAAGGCCTTGTGAGCTGATTCCGCTGTTAAGTTTTTTTCTGCAGTCGGCTCGCTGCCGTGGCTGTGGCTCGGCAGTCTCTTGGCGCTATCCCGGAGTGGAGTTTTTGACTGCGCTGGTTTTCACCGGGTTGTTTCTGCGTTTTGGTTGGCCTGATTTTTTGTTCCAGGCTGTTTTCTACGCTGTATTACTCGTGATTTTCTTTATTGACCTGGAGCACCAGATTATTCCTAACCGGCTGGTATTGGCGCTGCTAATCTATACATTGCTGCTCCGGTTTACGGAACCGACGATTCCTTGGCCGACGGCGCTGTGGGGAGGGCTGCTGGGCGGCGGACTATTTCTTCTCTTGGCAGTGGTAAGCAAGGGAGGTATGGGCGGCGGTGATATCAAACTGGTGTCGGTGCTTGGTTTATGGTTTGGGTGGGGGCATCTGTTGCTCTTACTCTTTTTAGCCTTTTTAGCAGGTGGGCTGCTTGGCGGGCTGCTTTTAGCTCTGGGCTTAAAAAAACGCAAAGATGGGATTCCTTTTGGTCCGTTTCTGGTATTGGCAGCATTTGTTGTCACCGTATGGGGCGAAAGTATTTTAGGTTGGTATTTGCGGTTAAGCGGCATTTAGTTGCACGAAGAGCTGTTGATGAGAGGCACCAGAAACGCTGGTGTCTTTTTCGTTTTTGTCATGTCGAATTATGGAGGTAAAAAATGGCAGTAAAGAGGGAATGCGGATTTTTGCTGCTGGAGTTGGTGGTGGCTTTGGCTGTGTTGCTAGTTGTGGTTGTCCCTATGCTTGGCTTACTTGGCATGGCAGCAGAGGCGCAAGGACGGGCGAGGCGACATACGGCGGCAGCCTTTCTTGCCCGGGAGACGATGGAGACGGTGCGCAGCCGAGGGTATCATCGAGCCGAAAGTGTGGCCGCGGAGCAACTGACTAGGGGAGGTGATTTTCTGCGAACGGTGAAAGTGTCTGCGGTAGCGCCTAGAATTACCGGCTTGAAGAAGGTTGTGGTGAGAGTATCGTGGCAGGAGCGAAAAAATTGGCACCAAGTAGAGTTGGTCACATATTTGGCGGGAGGTGAAACAATGGGAAGAAGGGGCTTACGCTAATGGAGTTGCTAGTATTTTTGGCGCTAATTTTGGCGGTGCTGGTGGCGGTGCAGCTATATTTGCCGCTTGGCGGTCTATTTTGGGAGCGAAACGCCTCCTTGGCTGAGGCGCAACAGCATGGGCGCATCGCCATGGAAGAATTAAGTCATGAATTGCAATATGCTTATCGTATCAATTTTGAGCAACAGAGGCGAGTGCTTACATATTACAAGCGTGTAAACGGGGTGCTAAGACGTTACAGAATATATTTACTGGGGCGGCAGCTTTTGCTCGATTTGCCAACAGGAACGGCAGTACCTTTGGCAGGCTTGATTGAAGATTTCTGGGCGGAACCGGCAGGGGAATTAGGGGCAAGAGAGCTGCTGCGCTTTGGGGTGATTGTGGCTCAAGGCGAGCAGCGCCTAGAATTACAGAAGGCCGTTTCGCCCAGAAATGTGGGGATAGAATGGTGAGCAAGCAGAATGGTTATGCGCTGCTGCTGCTGGTGTTTGCCACTTTGCTTATATTTTTGCTCAGCAGCACCTTATATTTGATCGCTTTGTCCGAATTGCGGGTCAGCCGCCATTTGTCCGAGGCTGATCGCGCCTTCTATTACGCCGAGGCTGGCGTTGAAGTGCTGAAGGCTAGCTTGCCGCGCCGTTTCAGAGAGCTGCAGGGATATCGGTTGCAGGCGGAGGGGCTGGACAGCCCTCGTTTTACCGGGTCGGTTACGCCGCTGGCGGGGGAAGAGTACGCATTTATGCTGACTGCCATAGGTCAGTTTGCTGACAAGCGGCGTGAAGTTTCAGCAGAGGCTCGTTACTTCCCCTTTGGCGGCAGTGCGGTGTTTGCCAGCAATTTTCGGACGGCTGGCGCAACGGTGCAAGGCAGTATTTACGCAGATTATTTCTTAGTCGGTGAGGGAGAGACGGTGATTAGCGGGGATCTGGCGGTTATAGAGCTGCAAGTTGAGGGGGGAAGTTATCTTTGTCTGGGACGGGAATGGCAGAGGTCAGGCCCAAAATTAGCATGGCCTGACCTTACTTGTCTGATAGCAAAGGCAAAAGCTGAAGGATGGCCTGTGCCGCTCGGCGTGAACGGAAGTTATGGGCTTGCAGATACAGCGACTGGGACTTGGTATGTCCCGGGAGATTTGCTTTTAAACGGCTGGCTGGGTAGTAATCTGCTCGTGGTAGCCGCGGGGGATGTGACGGTGAACAGTTTGCCGGCGGGTCGGGTGGTTATCTTTGCCCAGGGAGAAATTACGGTGGAAGCACGCGGAGGCGGTAATTTGAGCAAAAATCAGAGTCTAGTGCTTTTTAGCCGGGAGCGGATTACTGTCTCAGGAGATTGTTTATTGCTCCGCGGTGTTTTGCTGGCGCCGGAAGTAGAGCTTCGGGGCGCTTCATTGTTGTACTGCCACCGGGCCGCGCTCCCCTGGCTTGAGTTAGTGCCGGCGGAACTGCTGGCTTTTAAGCCAACCTTTGCGCTGGAATGGTTGGATACAAGGATAAGAAGGTGAAAGTTTGAAACCACTGTGATTTAGATGCTATCCCCAAAAAGGACACAAGAAAGCAGACCGCCTGGAAATGGCCGTCAGGCAGTATTGCAAAACGTTAAGCGGAGAGCGCTGGATGCGTAATCAGATA
>Ga0208735_100300_pt1 | contig 26294 bp, 25 predicted proteins | sample Subbio12Aug_8Aab_FD_184829 | JGI IMG/M metagenome (GOLD analysis project Ga0208735, IMG submission 184829) | Serpentinite rock and fluid subsurface biosphere microbial communities from McLaughlin Reserve, California, USA - CR12Aug_8Aab (SPAdes) | ecosystem: Environmental > Terrestrial > Deep... | reverse complement strand
TTGATGACGGGTGTGTCATCGCCAGGAAACTCGTACTCGTTTAGCAGCTCGCGAATCTCAAGCTCTACAAGCTCGAGAAGTTCGGGATCATCGACCATGTCTACCTTGTTCAAGAAGACCACGATGTGCGGAACGCCAACCTGACGGGCGAGCAGGATATGCTCGCGTGTCTGGGGCATGGGGCCATCCGCTGCCGAGACAACTAAGATAGCGCCGTCCATCTGCGCGGCACCGGTGATCATGTTCTTGACATAGTCAGCGTGACCCGGGCAGTCAACGTGAGCGTAGTGACGGGATTCAGACTCGTACTCTACGTGTGCGATAGCGATAGTGATACCGCGCTCACGCTCTTCGGGGGCTTTATCGATCTGGTCGAAGGGGGTGAAATCAGCCCACCCTTTTTCGGCAAGTGTCTTGGTGATAGCGGCAGTCAGCGTGGTCTTACCATGGTCGACGTGACCGATAGTGCCGATGTTGACGTGCGGCTTGGTGCGCTCAAACTTTTTCTTGGCCATTCAAGTCCTCCTAACGAGACTCGTCGCGGACGCCTGCCGAACCATCCGACAGTATACCGCTGCTTTCAAACCAATCCTTGGCTTCCATTACAACATACATCCAACGCGTATAACCGCGTATTGAGCTTCCTGGTAGCGGTGGCTGGACTCGAACCAGCGACTCCACGGGTATGAACCGTGTGCTCTAACCAGCTGAGCTACACCGCCGTTATCGTCGGAAAACAACGATATTCATGGAGCCCACAACCGGACTTGAACCGGTGACCTCTTCCTTACCAAGGAAGTGCTCTGCCGACTGAGCTATGTGGGCAGACTGCAGGCCAGGTCTCCCTGGCGAAAACCTGATGTGTGGTGGGGGCGCCAGGATTCGAACCTGGGTAGGCGTAGCCAACGGGTTTACAGCCCGTCCCCTTTAGCCACTCGGGCACACCCCCACAAAAAAATAAGCCCTCTTGTACTCTTTTCAAGTTGCGAAAGTCATACATTCAGGGCAGGCATAAGTATCCCGCCTGAAGCACTCGGATAATACTGTATCGGTTTCTCAAGTGTCAATGACAACAACGGTGCCGGGAGTATCTATTCCCGCCGCAACCATGAAGCGAAGGCGCGGTAATCTAACTCTTTAGTACTATGTATTCCCCTTTGCTCTCGAAAATACAGGTGAGACTGTTGTCACGGAGGCAATGGCGCTACTTACCTCCACTCGTGGGATAAGTCGAAACCACGCCGAATGATCTCCGCTTGCCACCGGCCGAGGCGTAAAAGATTCGAAGTTTTCTTCAAACCATCGGCGCAGCTCTAAAAGGGGCAATATGTGCAGCTCGTCTCTTTCAACCTGAAGTTCGGAAAAAAATACTTCGTCTGGCTCCGTGTAAAGGGCCGATATCTCCTGCTCCGTCTGAGCGAGAGCTACGAAGTAGTAATACAGCTGATCCGCCTGTGAGTTGAACATCCAGCCCGGCTCACGGGTTAAATTGTTCGATATCGCCTCAAACGCATAGTGCGACGCATCGGGTCGATAAAAACTCAGCGACCTGTCGATGATCTTTACAGGATCTACACCGAAGTAAGGATCCGGCTTGACCTTGATGCGCACTGCCTGGCTGGCACTGGTATAAGTCAGGTCAACCCCAAAGCTTTTTCCGCCCTCATTGCCCGGCATAATTTTTCTGGCATCGGAGTGCCCTGAGTGACGCAAAAACCCAAGAAGAATACGCTCAGAAACTGCCTGCAATAATGGTGCCCCAAATAGCACAAACGCCTCCTGTCCTCCGTTTGCCGTACGCCACCAAACCTCAATGCTTACCGACCAGCCTGTCTAGCGCCGATTAGCACCAGGAACATAATATCAGTATCCTGAAGAAAGCCGGAATTGGCCAAGTTTGACGTACTTGATAAAGCGACGTACTCGCAGCAACATGGAGTTGCGACTAGCGGCACTTCGACAGTGGAGCTGGCGACAGGAGTCGAACCTGCAACCTACGGTTTACAAAACCGTTGCTCTGCCATTGAGCTACGCCAGCGTGACCGAGGACCTATTGTATCCGCGTCACTGGCTGAACTCAACATGCATTACACCTATCCAGCTGAACCCTGACTTTACGCTTGATCCGCTGTAAGGCGTTGTCGATGGATTTCGTATGACGCCCCAGCCGTCTGGCAATCTCCTGGTACGAGCATCCCCCGACGTAGAGGCGCAATACCTTCACCTCAAACTCGGAAAGCGAATCACTCAAGCCCCGTCGAACGATATCGCCCTCCCAGGCCGATATAACCAGCTCGGCCGGATCACAAATCTCCCTGACCGCCAGTATATCTGTGAGCAAACGCTCGCCATTCTCCTCATACGTCGCGGGGCGATTTAGCGATATGTAGGAGTTCAACGGAGAGTGCTTGCGCCTCGTGGCGGTCTTTACTGCTGTGATCATCTGCCGAGTCACGCACAACTCGGCAAAGCTTCGAAAACTCGTTTGTCTCTGCGGATCATAATCCCGGATCGCCTTGTACAGGCCTATCATGCCCTCCTGAATGATGTCGTCTCGATCCCCGCTTGTAATAAAGTATGACCTGGCCTTACAGCGAACAAGGCCCCGATACTTCTGAATAAGCTGCGAAGATGCGTTTTCATTCCCGGCCTTTGCTGCCCTAACCAAAATCAATTCTGCTCTCCTGCGTTCTCCCGGTGCGATCAATGCGTCTGATGCAGGCATGCAAACTCCCCCTAGCTCCAGCATATCCCTACTGGAAAATTATTCCCCTTACCCCAAGAGAAACAATTCACTATCGACCTTACGAATATCTATCTTCGTATGTCAACAGAATGCCACAATCCTGAAGAAACCTGATTTAACCTGTTTTTTTATTTCTACCGAAGATCTGCTCAAGCAAGTCCTTGACCCTCGGCTCGATACGATCTTCAATACGGGAGGCCATGTGCTGCTGATGCTGATCGCCCATCACATCAGCTTGAGTGATCGCGACCTCTTTGCCAAACTGCTCGGCGGAGATTCGCGTGACACGCCTGCCCAAAGTCACCCATTGCGTCTGCGAGTCCGACGTAACCACAACGATATCAAAACCCTGGTCGCGGCGGCCTGAAACGATGCTCTCGACTGTGGCGTCTGCCTCCTCGCCATATGGAGAGTAGATCACCGATATACCAAGCACATGCTGGACCTCGCCTGTTGACTCAGGGCTTGCCCCTGCATCAAAAACCAGGTAGACATCGTCATCGTCTCTTCGCCACTGAGCCACATCATTGATTAGCTTTTCACGAGCAGATTCGATATCGCGATCCATGTGCGCTCGATACCTGCTGGAACCCCATAGCATGTTATAGCCGTCTATCACCACCAGTCGCACACGATTCACCGGCCTTTCGCTTGCCTCCGCCGAACTTCGTAGGCCAAAGCCGTGACAGCCTGTGCGACGTTCAAAGACTCGACTTTCCCGCACACAGGCAGCGAAACCAGAAAGTCGCACTTCTCTCGGACCAGCCGCGACAAGCCTTTGCCTTCCGAGCCGAAAACCAGCACGAGCCTGCCTTCGAGTGGGGCCTCCCATGCGCTGGCCTTAGCACTGGCATCCGCGCCACCCACCCAAAAGCCGGCCTTTTTCAGCGAGTCGAGTCCTCTGGCCAGGTTATCCTGCACAACAGGAATCCATGCCAGAGCCCCTGCCGAGGACTTGTACGCCGCAGGTCCTATCGCAGCCGTGCGCCGCTTAGGCACCAGCAACGCCTTCGCGCCGAAAACTTCGGCGGAACGCGCGATAGCACCGAGATTGCCTGGGTCAGTCACCTGATCCAACGCGATGATAAGACAGTGCGGCGCGTCCCCAACCTCCGAGATAATGCGGCTAAGCGAGGTGAAGCGATACTCCTCGGCATGTAATATCACCCCTTGATGGGCGCCTCTCTCGCTGCGCTGGTCGAGAATCCTCTTCGGTACCCGGCGCACAGGCACGTTCTGGCTGTGAGCCAGCATCTCGATCTCCTGGATCGACGGGGCCTCTTGCAGATCCTCGGAAAGAAGCAGCGTGTGTCCGGGCACTCCTGAGCGCAAGGCCTCCAGCACGGCGTTGCGGCCTTCAACAAAAAGTGTCACAGAAGATCACCGCCCCGAGATGCGCTTGATTCTGGCGCCATGACGAGTGTCTTCGATTGCATAGCCGAGCGTTTCCAGCCCCGCGCGGACCGCATCGGCAGCTGAGTAGTTGCGCTCGGTTCGAGCTGCGTTGCGAGCCGAGAGAAGAGCGGCTACGGCTTCTTGTGGATCGGTACCCATATAGCCCGCAAGACGCTCGGCCATAGGCACAAACTCAGTTGGGTAGGAGCTGCCTGTATCGGTGCGAATCTCTATGCCCAGCGCTCCGAGCATCTCGAGGATCCCGTCACGAGCCTGCCTGAGAACAGGGATATTCTCCCCCTCGACGCCAGGGCCAAAGTGCGACAAGAACCGATTCACGTCACGCACAAGGTCAAATACCGCCGCCAGCGCGCCGGCCGTGTTGAAGTCGTCGTCCATCTCGGCGGTGAATCTTTGTGTCGCACTCTCAACAGCCTCAACCAGCTGGGTTCGGTCCTCTGTGGTCACGCTACCCGATGCCCACAAGGACTCCTGGCCCAGAAGCTCGGTGATCGTTCGAATCGGCTCAATGAGGCGGTCGTATGCCTGCCTCGCCTCCTCCAGGCGGCTTTCAGAGAACTCGAGCGGACTTCTGTAGTGGGTCTGCAGCATCATGACCCTGACAACGGGTGCCTCATGCTCGGCTAAGACGTCCTTGAGAAGCATGAAGTTGCCCAGCGACTTGCTCATCTTCTCCTTGTTTACCCGCAGCAATCCGCCGTGTAGCCAGTAATTGGCGAGCGGAGCGCTCGTCGCAGCTTCGGATTGGGCAATCTCGTTTTCATGATGGGGGAAAATAAGGTCGCTCGCACCTCCGTGGATGTCAAACGTCACACCCAGCTCCTTCTCGGACATGACCGAACACTCAAGATGCCATCCCGGACGCCCCTCCCCCCACGGCGAAGCCCAGTGAGGCTCGCCAGGCTTTGCGGACTTCCACAATGCGAAGTCCAAGGGATCCTTCTTGCGCTCGTCGATCTCGACGCGAGCCCCGGACTCCATCTGCTCGATATCCCGTCCGGACAGCTTCCCGTAACCCGGAAAGGAGCGGACCGAGAAGAAGACGTCACCGCCCACCTCGTAGGCGTGGCCCATCGAGATGAGGCGCTGCGCCAACTCGATCATCTCGGCGATCATCTCGGTAGCTTTAGGCGCCACCGTAGGATCCGCGATGCCCAATTCCCTCATCGCCTGCTTGAAAGAGATCGTGTAATCGCTAGCCACCTCGGCCGCCGTGCGGTCTTCCTCCTTCGCCCTGAGAATGATCTTGTCATCGATGTCCGTTATGTTCTGAACGAATGTGACGTCATAGCCACGGTGCTGCAAGTAGCGGCGGATGACGTCGAAGGACAGAAAGGTCCTCGCGTTTCCGATGTGAATATGGTTATACACCGTAGGCCCGCACAGATAGATGGAGACTTTACCCTCTTCTCTTGGGCGAAACTCCTCCTTGCGACGGGTCATCGAGTTATAAACGCGTATGCTCATTTGTCGCGCTCCAGTTCGGCTACCCGCTCGGTCAATCGATCGATCCTGTTTTGCATCTGCCTGAACATGTCCACCACAGGATCGGGCAGGTCTTCGTGGTGAAGGTCGATCACATCAACCTTGTTGCCCTCTCTCACAACGACCCTTCCCGGGATCCCGACGACCGTGCAGTTGGGAGGCACATCGCTGACTACAACTGCTCCTCCACCCACACGACTACCGCGCCCTATTGTGATGTTGCCGAGAACCGCAGCTCCGACTCCCACCACGACGCAATCTTCAAGGGTGGGGTGCCTTTTCCCGGACTCCTTGCCTGTACCGCCCAGGGTTACACCCTGATAGAGAGTCACATCGTCTCCGATTACCGAAGTCTCCCCGATGACGACACCCATACCATGATCGATAAAAAATCTCTCCCCGATTTTTGCGGCCGGATGTATCTCAATCCCTGTGAAGAATCTAGCGATCTGGGAGATGAAGCGCGAAAGCCCACGATGTCCTTTCCCCCAAAGCCAGTGATTGACTCTATGAAACCACAAGGCGTGAATGCCCGGGTAGTTCAAAAGAACCGAAAGGGTTGTCGTAGCGGCAGGGTCGCGCTCCTTGACGGCCTGAACGTCTGCCTTGATCCGATCAAGCATCACTTTTCCCCCTCAGCGGCTGATGCAGATTCCAGCAACACTACCGCCTGTGCCGCGACTCCCTCGCCTCGACCGACAAAGCCCAAGCGCTCGGTGGTTGTCGCTTTCACTCCAATCTGGTCGATGCTTACACCCATTCGCAAAGCCAGCTCCCTTCGCATCTCATCGCGATACTCGGAGACCTTTGGCGCCTCGAGCAAGATGACACAATCAGCATCCACTATACGCCAGCCCTGATGACGGACTATATCTACGGTGCGCTCAAGTAAAATCATGCTTGAGGCCCCCTTGTACGCAGTGTCACTGTCGGGAAAATGGTATCCGATGTCCTGGCTTCTCGCAGCGCCCAAAAGTGCGTCCATCAATGCGTGAGCAAGAACATCTGCATCGGAGTGGCCGTCCAGCCCGAGCTCAGAAGGTATCTTCACACCGCCGAGGATAAAGTCCCTCCCGTGGACAAAACGGTGCACATCGTAGCCTATGCCGACTCTAAACCGACTCATTCGCGCTCTTTTCGGGCTCGCAAGATTGACTCTATGATCATGAGGTCCTCCGCCACAGTGACCTTGATGTTTTCTCTCGACCCCAACAGCACACCCAGCTGATGGCCGGCTTCCTCCATCAGCGACGCATCATCCGTAGTCACCCTGGCGCTTGCGAGAGCCTCAATGTGCGCATCGTGAAGCGCCGTGCGAAAGAATACCTGGGGGGTCTGCGCAACCCACAAGGCACCCCTATCCACGGTCCCGAGAACCTTGTCCCCCGCGACGCTTTTTATCGTATCGTAAACGGGGTGTCCAACCACAAGACCCTGAATGCCCTCGGCGGCAAGCAGATGTGCAACGGCAGAGTCGATTACTTCCGGGGAAACCAGAGGGCGGGCGCCATCGTGGACGACGACCACGTCCTCCGTTCTACCTTCGGCGATTGCCATCAATCCATTTCGGACTGAGTCCTGGCGCGTCACTCCGCCTGCCACAAGCTCGAACTCTGTTGATCTCGCGTAAGGCTCCACGGCCCTGCTGCCGTACTCCTGGACGCGATCGGGGTCGCACACCACAACGATTAGGCTGATGCTGCTGGCGCGATCAAACGCACGAACGGCATGGCTCAGCAATGGCTGCCCGGCAACCTCGGCAAGCTGCTTGCCGCCGAACGCTCCAAATCGCTGCCCGACTCCACCCGCCACGATTATCGCGACTGCGCCCGAGCCTTTGTGTTCACTGGTCAATGCTGTCACCTGCAGGCTGAGCTGCGGCCCGACGCTGGACGAACATCATCCTGCCGCCCCCGGTCTGAAGAACCGATGTGACCTGGGCAACGATCTCCTTTCCGATGAAGTCGGCTGAATCAATAGCGATCACCATTGTGCCATCGTCCAGATAGCCAACCCCTTGATCCTGCTCTTTGCCGGGCTTCACAAGACGAACCTTTATTTCCTCGCCGGGAAGATACGATGGCCGCAGTGCAAGCGCGATTTCGTTGATGTTGAGGACCTCGATATCGCGAACACGCGCGACTTTCGTCAGGTTCATGTCGAGAGTCATAATTGCAGCGCCGGTTTCTAAAGCCAGCTCCATAAGCTTGCTATCGGTTTCGGTCAGATCGGGCACATCCGCCTCGAAAACCTCGACCATGCGTTCCGCGTCGTGAAGTCTGGCGACAAGATCAAGGCCACGCCGCCCACGAGCCCTTTTGATGTCATCCGCAGAGTCGGCAAGCGTCTGTAACTCCGCGAGCACAAATCGCGGGACACGCAGCCAATAATCCAGATATCCCATCGAGTGCAGCTCCACGAAGCGACCATCGATCAGCGCCGATGTGTCGAGAAGCAGCATCTTTTCTCGGCTGGTATCCGCAGCCGAGAAGCCTGCCTTTCCGAACAGAATCCTGGCGACCTCATCACGCTTGAGTAGCGCAACTCTGACCGCCACGTATCCGAATAGCAGTGAGATGTTGACGGCCAGCAAGACCGCCACCCACGCTGGCTCGACCAGCCGCAGCGGCCACGCGATGATGAGCGACGCGAGTAAGCCGATGAACAGCCCTACAGCCGACAAAGCGAGATCCATCGCCGAGAGACGACTCAATCGGGTCTCGATATCGAGGATAACTCGACTCAGCTCGCGGCCAACTATTCCGCCGATTACATACCCTATCGACCAGCCAAGAACCACCGAAACGAGGGTCAGGAGATTCTCGGACAAACCCGTGATCTCGACCCAATCGGCCATGCGCAAGATCGAAAGTCCGCTAATTACTCCGAGAGCAACCGAAATAAATCTTGTTACGTGAACAATCATCGCCCGCACCAGGATGAAGCGGCCACGGAGCCCACTCGACTCCTCACGCGAGCCAGCCCGTCGCTTATCGTCTTTGCGCGCCTGAGCCCGACACCGTCGACCCTGTCGAGATCTTCAGCCGATGCACTCAATAGCGCCTGGAGCGGCCCTAGGGTATCCACGACGCCATCGATAACAAAGCCGGGCAACGAGCGAATCTGGCTGAGGATTCGCAGCCCCCTGGGTCGAACGGCTTCTTCCGCCGAGTCCATGGCTCCGGCAAGCCCCAAAACTTCCAATACCCCGGTGGGTTCCTGAAGCGACTCCCTGGTCTTGCGAGCTAGCGCCTTTAGCGCCTTTTGTGCGTTCTCTCGGCCGGAATCCAAGGCATAGTCCCTGATGACCAGGGAGTAGTTCGTCTCCAGGCCAGAGGTCAACTCTGAGAGCTGCATTCGAATCAGCCTGCCCTCGGTACCAAGCTGAAGTCCAAAGCGCGAGACCTCCTCAGACATACGGCGGACTTCTTCGAACTTGGCGATAATCTCGGCAAGATCCGCAAGGGTTACAAGGTCTTCAAGCTCCAGGAAGGTGAGTTGCTCGAGCATCTCGTCGAGTTTCGAGCGAGATCTATGAAGCGCCTGGAGTGCGGCATCAGCTTTTGCGAGGATGACCTCAATGTCCTCGAGGGTAATCTTGTGGCCTTTGAAGTAGAGGCTGACAACATTCCTTCTCTGCGAAATGGAGATCACGAGCGCGTCGGTCTGCCTGCTGACACGCTCGGCTGTCCTGTGCCGCATGCCGGTTTCCTCGGTGGGTAAACCAGAGTCGGGAACCAAGTGCACATTAGCCAGCCTAATCACCGACGCGTCGTCGCTGAGGATGATCGCGCCGTCCATCTTGGCTAGCTCGGAGAGTCGCTGGGCGGTCAGCGGCATGTTGATGGCGAACCCGCCATCACAAATATCGGCCAGACCGGAAGCATCTCCCAACGTAATGAGCGCTCCGGTTCTAGCCGAGAGAATCTGTTCCACCCCGTCGTGCAGTGGAGTGCCGGGCGCTATGCTCCGGAGGCGAGTGCGAATAGCTTCTGACTCCCTAGACACCCTCTGCTCCACCGAGTGCGGAGTCACCACGCCTACTCCGGGGCTTCTTCTTCGGAGGCGTCGCCTTCGATGCGCCGCCATCAGCCGGAATCACAACCGTAGCGGGCGAGCCGTCGGCCACTTTACGAAAAACGATCTCTTTTCCTTTGACCGCTACCTCGATCACATCACCCGCGCTCCACTGACCGGCGAGAATCTGCTCGGAGAGCGGATCCTCCAACAGTCGCTGTATCGCGCGGCGCAAGGGGCGCGCACCCTGAGTTTGATCGTAGCCGCTTTCAGCGAGCAGCTCGCGAGACTCGGCGGTCAACGTCAAACCGATGCCGTGATGCGCGAGGCGGTCGCGAAGATGCGCCACCATAAGATCGACGATGGCTCTGATCTCCTCGGCGGTAAGGTCGTGAAAGACGATTACCTCGTCGACGCGGTTGAGAAACTCCGGGCGGAAGAGTTTTTTGAGCTCGTCTGTCACCCTGGTCTTTATGTCCGCATAATCGATGCCCGTTTTTTCGCTGCCGGTAAAGCCCAGACTCTGCCCTTTCACGATATCGCGAGCGCCGACGTTGCTTGTCATTATCACCACGGTGTTCTTGAAGTCCACCTTGTGGCCCTGGGCATCGGTCAGGCGGCCTTCCTCAAGAATTTGCAGCAGCACGTTGAAAACGTCAGGATGCGCCTTCTCGATCTCGTCGAACAAAATGACGCTGTACGGACGCCTGCGCACGAGCTCGGTCAACTGTCCGCCCTCGTCAAAGCCGACATAGCCTGGCGGCGAGCCGATCAGCCGGGATACTGTGTGCTTTTCCATGTACTCGCTCATGTCGAGCTGCAACAGAGCTTCCTCACTGCCGAAGATAAACGCTGCAAGCGCCTTGGAAAGCTCTGTCTTACCTACCCCACTAGGTCCGAGGAAGATGAAAGACCCCGCAGGCCGGCGTGGATCCTTGAGTCCCGCACGGGCGCGCCTGATCGACTTGGAAACCGCCGATACTGCCTCATCCTGTCCAACTATGCGCTCATGAAGAGAGGACTCCATACGAAGCAACTTCTCCGTCTCCTCCTCCGTAAGCGCGGTTACCGGAACTCCGGTCCACATCGAGACTATGTCGGCTATCTCGTTTTCGGTGACCTCTATGATTCGCCGATTGTCCGGTTTTAGCCACTCCTCTTCCATCGCGCGCTTCTCTCCGAGAACCTGCTTTTCCTTGTCGCGCAGATTCGCGGCTTTCTCGAACTCCTGAGCCTCGATGGCGGCTTCCTTCTCAGCGCGCACTCTACGCAGGCGATCTTCGACTTCTTTGATGCCCGGAGGCGCGGTCATCATCTTGATGCGCATCTTGGAGCCGGCCTCATCGACCAGGTCGATAGCCTTATCGGGCAAGAAGCGATCGGAAATATAGCGATCCGCCAGAACCGCCGCCGCCTCGATGGCCGCATCGGTTATGCTGACCCGGTGGTGCGCCTCGTAGCGGTCACGCAGGCCCTTGAGTATCTCGACGGTCTCGGCCACACTGGGCTCGCCGACCATGATGGGCTGAAAGCGCCTTTCGAGCGCCGAGTCCCTCTCGACATACTTGCGGTACTCATCAAGCGTGGTTGCGCCTATGGTCTGGAGCTCTCCCCTGGCAAGCGCAGGCTTTATGATGCTCGCGGCGTCGATCGCGCCTTCCGCGGCGCCAGCTCCCACAAGCGTGTGCATCTCATCGACGAAAAGGATGATGTTGCCCCTCTCGCGAATCTCCTTCATCACCTTTTTCAGCCGGTCCTCGAACTCGCCCCTGTACTTGCTTCCCGCGACAAGAGCGGCCAGGTCGAGCATGTAAAGCTGCTTTGCCTTGATCGTCTCCGGGACCTCATCAGCCGCGATGGCCTGCGCCAAACCCTCGGCGACAGCGGTCTTTCCGACTCCAGGCTCGCCAATAAGCACTGGATTGTTCTTTGTGCGCCGAGAAAGTATCTGCATGACGCGCTCGATCTCGGCGTGCCTGCCGATAACAGGGTCGAGCTTCCCCTCCTCGGCGGCTCGCGTCAGATTCCGCCCAAACTCGTCGAGCAGAGCTCCCGATGCGCCAGACCTTCTCTCTTCGCCAGATTCGGAGTGCTTGCCGTAGTGCCCGGAGAGCAGCTGGATTACCGCGGAGCGCACCCGCTCCAGGTCAGCGCCGAGATTGAGCAGCACCTGAGCGGCGACGCCCTCTCCTTCCCGGATCAGGCCGAGGAGTACATGCTCGGTGCCGATGTAGTTGTGGCCCAGCTGGAGAGCTTCGCGCAACGACAGCTCCAGGACCTTCTTCGCCCTGGGAGTAAACGGTATGTGTCCCGTCGGGACGAATGTACCCCTGCCGATGAGATCCTCTACCTGCTGGTGGACATCCTCAAGAGAGATGTTGAGGGACTCCAGAGCCTTGGCTGCAATCCCGTCCTGCTCCCTTATGAGGCCGAGCAACAGATGCTCGGTGCCGATGTAGTTTTGATTGAGCATCCGGGCCTCTTCCTGGGCGTACACTATCACCCGGCGGGCCTTCTCGGTGAATCGTTCAAACATTTACACACCCCTTATACAGATCGGCAGCAAGTTCGTGCCGTAGACTTTCAAATACGCGCCTGGGTACAGTATACCCGCGAATCGCCTTCCGGTGCGATGCTTACTCGCTTGGACGGGCCTCAGGACGCATGTGCGGAAAGAGCAGGACGTCGCGGATCGAGGCTGAATCCGTCAAGAGCATCACCAGGCGATCGACTCCGATGCCTAAACCTCCAGCAGGTGGCATGCCATACTCCATCGCGCGAAGGTAATCTTCGTCGACAGGCATCGCCTCCACATCACCCGCGGCCTTGGCGGCTGCCTGCTCGGCGAATCTAGCCCGCTGATCGATCGGGTCGACCAGCTCAGAAAATGCGTTGGCGATCTCGCGGCCCATCACAATCAGCTCAAAGCGATCGGTAAGCTGTGGTTCGCCGTCGCGCCTACGCGCAAGCGGAGAGGTCTCGGCAGGATACCCTGTTACGAAAACGGGACCCGCTAAATTAGGCTCGACCAGCTTCTCGAACAGCTCGGTGATGAGCTTGCCCTTTCCCCACTCAGGCTGCGTCGGTACCGAGTGCACGGCACATATTTGCCTCACTTTTTCAGCAGGCAACGCGAAGGATACTTCCTCGCCCGCTACCTCGCTGACCAAATCAAGCAGCTCACGCCTGCTCCACGGCGACGTCAAGTCAATCTTTGAGCCCTGGTAATCAAGTACAAGATCGCCGAGCACCTCTTTGGTGACGTGAACGATCATCGACTCGGTGAGCTCCATCATGCCGTCGATGTTGGTGAACGCCTGGTAAGCTTCGAGCATCGTGAACTCGGGGTTGTGCCGAGGGGACATACCTTCGTTGCGAAAGCTGCGGTTGATCTCGAAGACCCGCTCGAATCCGCCGACCAGCAATCGCTTGAGATACAACTCCGGCGCGATTCGAAGGTACAGGTTCATGTCGAGCGCATTGTGGTTGGTCACAAAGGGGCGGGCAGCAGCCCCGCCGGCAATCGGGTGCAGCATCGGGGTCTCCACCTCAAGAAACCCTCTGCCCTCCATAAAGCGCCTGATCGAAGAGAGTATGCGGAACCTGATCTCGAAAACTTCCCGTACCTCGGGATTGGCTATCAGGTCGACATATCGCTGCCGATAGCGCGTCTCAATGTCTGTAAGCCCATGGTACTTCTCGGGCATGGGGCGCAACGACTTTGAGAGCAGCGTAACTGCCGATGGATGAACAGACAGCTCGCCTCGGCGCGTGCGCATGACGTTCCCCTCGGCGCCGACCCAATCTCCGGGATCTAGCGCAGAGATAAAATCGAACGCCTCCTGCCCGACGGTATCGACTCGGCAGAAAAGCTGAATTTCGCCTGAGCCGTCACGAATGACAAGAAAGGCGATCTTACCCTGGTCGCGCTTGGCAACGATTCTGCCGGCAACCCGCACCGTCTCAGCCACTTCGGAGCCCGCAGCCAGTTCTGAGTGTTCTTCGGCCAGCTGCAGGGCTGTTGCCGTGACATCGAAGCTGTCGGGATACGGGCTGATTCCCGCATCCATCAGTGATTGCAGCTTTAGCCGGCGCACCTGTACAGGGTCGTCCTCAGGTGGCTTGACATGACCCGAGTCCTCAATGCCGTCTGAGTCGCGCATGGCTATTTGGATATCTTCAATATCCGGTACTCGATTATCCTGCCCGAAGGTGTCGATACCTTCACGAGTTCACCCTTCTTCGAGCCTATGATAGCGTGCCCGACCGGCGACTCATTGGAGATGCGATCGTTGTCGGGATCGGCTTCCGCCGAGCCCACCAGCCTGTACTTATGAACCTCTTCGGTTTCAAGATCCTGAAGCTCAACGAGGCTTCCCAGGCTCACGCAATCACACTTCTTTGGTATTGCAATGATTATCGCATTTGAAAGAATCAGATTGATCTCCGCGATACGGCCTTCTACCCAGGCTTGTTCGTTTTTGGCATCATCGTACTCCGAGTTCTCGGAGATGTCCCCGAACTCCTTGGCCTCCTTGATACGATCGCCAACCTCCCGGCGGCGAACCTTCTCAAGGTATCGAAGTTCTTCTTCGAGCTTTTCAGCCCCTTCGCGGGTAAGCGCAATTTCCCTTTGCATCGCGCGGACTCCTATTTACCTAGCCGACCACTTTGCCCAGTTCCGGGAGAGCGACCGTAAGCGGACGGGCCGCCTAAACAATGGCAGCCCGAAAGTTCCACGAAAGTATACCCGAAATTAGAAATCAGGCAAGATGTTTATTGAGATTATCCGTCCTTCCTGGACGAACCCTCTGAAGTCTCCTCGGAGTTCTCTACATCCTGCTTGCTGGCGTTGGCGACAGTGGTATCTTCTTCGCCCTTGTCACCTTTGTCGCCCTTACCTTCAACTCCATCACGGATAGCTCTGACCGTCTTTCCGAGAGATTTCCCAAGCTGCGGTAGTCTTTTAGGGCCAAACAGCAGCAACACGATCACAAGCACAACCGCAAGTTCCATAGGTCCAAAGCCAGGAATAAGCGCCATTTCCGCTCCTCTTACACTAGTAGTACACTTTCCCGATTATCCAAATGCCGGTCAAATTCTCACCAATGATACACAACACGCTTCAAGACTATCACCACGTTGAATCTTACGCTACACCTTCGGCACGTGACAGATAGTACAGCGTATGCATCAACTCACGCACAGGATCCGTGTTATGCACGACAACACCGTCCGCCACCCTGACTATCATCGGCGAATAATTCAGGATCACCCTGATTCCTGCCGCGCTCATTAGGTCGGCCACCTCCTGGGCCGCCGTCGTCGGAACCGCAATGATGCCGATTCTGATCTTTTGCGCCTCCGCGGCTCGGGCAAGCGTCGAAACATCCTGCACCACGATGTCGCCGATACGATTGCCTATCTTAGCTGGATCGCTGTCGAAGATCGCAGACACAATGAATCCTCTTGCGCGCAAACCGTTATATGAGGCGATAGCTGACCCGAGATGTCCTGCCCCGACCAGGGCCAAGCGATGCGTATGGTCAGAGCCAAGGATGTTCTGCATCTTATCGATGAGCATTATCACTTCGTAACCGACGCCTCGCCTACCAAAGGATCCGAAATACGAAAGATCCCTACGGATCTGGGCGGAGTTTACCTCGGTCAGCTCACTTAGCTTCGCCGAGGAAACTGTGCCGCTTCCTTCATCACGAACCTGCATCAGGGCGTTGAGGTAAACAGGAAGTCTCTCTATGACACCTTCAGGAATGCTGCTTGATGTGTGCCCGGCCATAGCCTGTCCTTAATTGCCTCTAGCACAGATATAGTAACTGCTGTTACAAGCATACACGATAACTTCGGTCCTGTCTTCTCATAAATCCACTCCTGTGCGGTGCAGGTAGGCGATTATGTCCGCTCGCGTTACGATTCCTGCAAGGTGCCCGTCTCTCTTTACGATAAGCGCACTGGAGGTGCCCCTCCCAAGCCTGTCCAGCAGCTTGTCAGCGTGCTCATCCGCATCGACCAGCAGCACGCTCAGGTCCTTGGCGGTGATCTCCTCCACGTTTATCCGGCTCCACTCTTCACGAGGAGTGGCCTTTGCCGCATCCAAGGTCACAAGACCGACGACCGCGCCATCTACAACCACTGGATACCGCGTGTGAGGTCCATCCACGAAATAATCGAAGACTAGCCTCTCAACGGTGATATCTCCCGGCACCACCATTACATCTGTTGATGCAAGGGAACCTACGTTTTGGCGATTAAGCGTACTCCGCGCCAGCTGCTGCCGATAAGCGGTATCCGCAAGCACCACTATGAACCAGCCCACAAGCCCCATCCACAGCATATTCAGCGCGCCCTGCAAAACTCCAAATACTGCAAATGCCACGAGCCCGTAGCCTATTACTTGACCGCTGTTACTCGCCCACCGGGTAGCCCAGAGCTTGTCTCCTTTGATCTTCCAAAGCAGGGCGCGCAATACGCGTCCTCCGTCCAAGGGGAAGCCTGGAAGCATGTTGAAAAGAGCAATAGCGACGTTGATGATACCCAGGTACTCCGCGGGACCCCACCAGTAGTCCGAGATGCCTGCCCGATGCATGACAGCTGCGGCAGATGCGAAGACCGCCGCTAGGAAGATGCTCGCTGCCGGTCCGGCAATCGCCATAAGAAACTCTCGGCCTGGCGTGGATGGGTCCTCCTCCATCTGCGCTACTCCACCAAACAGAAACAGGGTCACCCTATCGACCTTTATTCCGCCTGCCCTGGCAACGAGTGAGTGGCTCATCTCGTGAAAAACAATCGACGCAAAGAAAAGCAAGGCAGTGATCACTCCGGCGGTCAGATTCACTCCAAGTGCCCAATCGGGAAAGGCCGACGGAAAATAGCTGAACGACAACGATGCCGCGACCAGCACGAATATGGCCAGCCACGTAACATTCACCTCAATAGGGATGCCAAACAAGCGCCCCATTCGAAATGAGGGGGTATTAAACACGGCGACCTTTCCTCTGCGTCGAAAACGGATACACGTACAACCGCAGCGCCTAGAACTGCGCGCCATCCAGTGCGCTTGCACAGGAGCACTCTCTAGTCGAGGGCAACTGCGGAATCATCCTGTATAGCAAATCCTTTACCTTTGCGTTGTTCTCGAGAAAAACCCTCACCACCTCGTCGTTCGTGACTGGTTTTGCTCCCTCGGCACCGACATCGTGATCGGTGATCAACGATATGTTGCAGTAACAAATCTCAAGCTCCCTCGCGAGGTAGCACTCCGGATACTGGGTCATGTTGATGACCTCCCAGCCCTGCGACGCAAACCAGCGTGACTCGGAGCGGGTCGAAAACCTCGGACCCTGAATCACGACCACGGTTCCGGTTGGATGCGCGGTCACACCTACCTCTCCTGCTGAGCGAAGTGCCACTTCCCGCATCACCGAGCAGTAAGGATCCGCCGCTGAAACGTGAGTGGTCGTGGGCCCATCGAAAAAGGTGTCTTTCCTTCCGCTGGTTCTGTCGACAAACTGGTCGCAGATAACAAAGTGGCCGGGCTCGATATGTGACTGCAGTGAGCCACATGCATTAGGACCGATTATCTGTGAGACGCCAAGCTCTTTCATGGCCCAAAGATTTGCCCTGTAGTTGATCATGTGGGGCGGCAAAGAGTGATCTTTACCATGACGTGGCAGAAAAGCAACGCTTCTGCCGCCAATCTGGCCATACATGACCGGCGAAGAGGGGGGCCCGAATGGGGTATCCACCTTGAACTCCTGTGGATCATCGAGCAGCTCATAAAAACCGCTTCCCCCAAAGACCCCTATTTCCGCTTGTGGGTAACGCATACTTTTTCTCCTTTTCGTTATCGAGACATACCAGCTACGCTAAATCTATGTGCCCTGCGATATACGCACAGCCGTCCCGGGCTCGATTCCATACTTCTCCGCGGCGCTGCCCCTCCTTATCGCCAGGCACAGCCAGCCGGAAGAGTCCACCAGGGCTACAGGCTTTCCTTTCTCCACATCGGAAAAAGTCCGCCCAAAGGGAACATCCACCGTCAAATGCCCCAGACTAAGCTGAAGTTTATCTCGGCGCAGTTGATGAGCTTCCATATCTTGCGCAGTCGCATTGATGCGAATCGAACCGAACCTATCAATATCTACAACTTCACAAGTTAGCACGCCTCCCTCCATTCTGCATGGCCCAAAGGGCGCAGGCGCCAATGACTCGGGATCGATGGCAGTGCCGAGAAATCTTGGCTCCACGCCACATGCCAAGGCCGCGGCGGCCGGTGCCAAAACATCTCTGGCGTGAAACGTTGCCAGCGGTGCCCGGTGATCCATCTTCTTCGGATCCAACGCATAAACCTCAAGAACTCCTCCTGCCCGTTGTGCGGCAGGTAAAAGTACTCCGTTGTCGGGGCCCACAAGCCTGGTGCCAAACTTTGTGACAACACAAAGGTCGCTCCGGCCTCCTCCTACACCGGGATCAACCACCACAAGATGGATCGCATCCGGGAGCTGATGAACTCCAGCCGCAGCCACCGCTGCACCCTTCCTGATGTCAAACGGCGGAATCTGGTGGCCAAGGTCAACGACTCTTGCATGCGGACAAGCACGATAAATAACAGCATGGCAAACTCCGACCCATGTGTCGTCCAGGCCGAAATCGGACACAAAACCAATTATACTTTGCACACTGCACCTCCCAAACGCGCCCTTGCCAAATGCGATGACAGGCTTGAAGCTGCTCAAATACAGAATACGCATTAACTCGATGGGTTACTATGTGAATATTGCACTATCCAAGGGGGTATGCCGATGAAAACGAAGGCCGCCACATACGTTTTACTGTTTGCGCTGCTTATCGGCGCAACTGGACTCTTGGGCTGCGCCGAGGAGGCCGGCTTCACTTATGAGGATCTGGGCCGAGAGCTGAGTTCTGTTGAAGCTCGCGACGTCCATGCCGAGATCGCCAGGCCGCCGTTTATCGGTGCACCGGTAACAGAAGCGCCCGAGCTAAGGCATTCAGCCTTGATCTCACTGAGAGAACAAGGCGCCGAGCAGGCAGAGCTTGCAAATCTGCTGACAGAGATGTTTCCGCAAGAAGCGCGATCTGTTCCTTACTACGCCGAAGCAGCCACCGTGGATGGCACGAGTGTATGGATTGTGCTGGAGGCATGGGGCACTGAAAGCGAATCGCTCGATAACGGCAGAACGTGGGTTTTGGATCGCAACTCCGGAGAAATAATGACCTCCGTCACGTACAAACTCCAGTAAGAAGCGGCGTCGCCGGGGCGGCCGTGAGTACCTCAATGCCTACTACTGGGGCTGTCCTAGCTCAGTGATTCGGCAATCCTGGTTAGCCAAATCCGAGCGCTCGAGGCCAAAAACAGTTGCAGCACGGCAAATCCCAGGGCCGCCAGGATAGTCGGAATTGCCTGCGATACTCTCGCAACTTTCCTTTCAAATATCGGAATCAGGGTCACCAGAACCAAATTTACCGAAGCAAAGGTGAAGATTATTGCGCCTGCAATTAGCCATGGGTAAACGACCCCGGCAAGCGGCGCAAGTGTCCATAGCGCAAAGTAGGCAACCGGGACCGCAACTACAAACCCCGCGATTTCGACAGGTCTATCCAATACTCGTCCGGGGGTGGATGTGCGCCATAGCTGTCCATTTATCAGCGGGAAGACAAGCGCCGCCAGCGCAAATCCCGTAGTCAGCCCAGTTATCAAGCGCAGTTCATTGGTTGACTCCCGCAACATCATGTAGGAAGTTCCCCCATCGACAACCATCACCAGCACGAACAGTGCGAGCAAAGGCATGACCTTCATCGGCGGAAGGCCGGCGGGCCTTTTCCCCCAATGGAAAACTAGAAAAAGGAGAAATCCGAGCAGAAAACCAGCGTATATTCCGGTGTCTCGCGCGCAAACCGGAACCTGGATGCCTCCTCCGAAGAAAGAACGCTCAGGCAGCTGATGGCAAAGCCCAAAACCGATCCATTGAAGAATATCCGGCACTAAAAAGCCCTTTCACATTGGAAAGCGGGCTGGCTAAAGCAAGATCTTGAGTATTCGTCACAAATGGTCGGGATGGCGGGATTCGAACCCACGACCTCTGCGTCCCGAACGCAGCGCTCTACCAAGCTGAGCCACATCCCGACGAAGCGGTATGATACACGGTCACGCCAGCCGAGAAAAGCCCTCGCACATGCGCCGCATCGCTTACCGCAGAACTTATTGCTGACTTTAAGGGGTAGCCTCTATCCCCTGAGCGACGTGGCAATCCGCACAGAACCGCTCAGTGTGGCACTTCTCGAGGCAGCCAGTAGCGCCACTCTCAGCGACGACCGCATCATGAACCCTGACCCATGGAGTGCCGTCGATGGCTCCCTGGTGATGGCAATCGCTACAAAGCTCCCTGAATGTATGGCAATTCACACAAGCCTGACGCTGCTCGACTCCCTGCTTGACGTGGAACTGCCTGAACTCCTGGGCATGCGGGACGTCAAGTACATGGCAGTCAACGCAGAACTCGTTGTCGTTGATCATTCCTCCGCCATGGCAAACCTCACAAGCCCTTGGCTGAGCGTTATACATCTCTGCATGTGTGCCGATTTCGGCTGCAGGCTTCCGCAAGAAGTCCGCCGCAAGGTGTGAAGTCGGTACAGGGTCAACCCTGTTGTGACAGTCCAGACAGAACTGCATGTCATGGCATCTTTCAAGGCATCCATCTACACCATTGGCGACAACAGTTTGGGCATGCTGAATGTCCAGATCTACCGCTGGATCAAACTCCCAGTTGGATTCTGGTCCATGGTGGCAGGCGCTGCAGAATAGCATCTCGTCGGCTGTCTCACCTGCAACAGCATGGCATGTAAGGCAGGTGGCCGGATCGAGCTCTCCGTGCTCCTCAAGGAAGCCTGCGGGATGCGGCATCTCCATGCCATGACAATCGCTGCAGAAGCTCTGCGCGTGGCAGGTGTAGCAGTAGTTGATCTGATTGGCTGGAGGGATATCTGACCACTCATTTTCCTTGCTTGATGCGGCGTATGCCCTTTCTGGGCCAGTTGACGCCATGTCGATTGTTGTCCCGCCGCCATCGGCCTTTTCAAGCCTTTCCATCCTGGCTTTGGCCTCATCTACCCTAGCGTACTCTTCCATGGCAAGATCGGCGTGAACCTCGGAGACGAAGTTTTCGACCTTATGATCGGCCGGCACCAGATCGAAGTCGGCCGGATGGCAGGCCGCGCAAGCTCCTGTGGCTGCAGCTCCCTCTTCTTGGCTGTGGCACCTAAAGCACCCTGGCTTTTCCATCCAGTCATCGAGCTTCCAGCCTACCTCACCTGTGGTGGGATCTTTGGCGACAAGCTCGAAGTCTTGTATGTGGGCGATCCTGTTATGACAGTGCGTGCACCTTACGTTGTTTTCTGTGTGCGCCTCATGATCGATGATGAGGCCCGGTCTCGGGGTTACCTTGCGGTTTGCGGTGTGACATTGCGTGCAAAGGTAATCATCGAAGTCGTTTAGCGCGACGCTTTGATCGGCGTTTAGAGGCTGGGCGTATTGACCCGTGAGCGTTTTGTACGCCTTAGGTAACGCCTCGACTTTCTTTAGCAGAAACTCAGCGGGATTCATGTTGACAGACATGTGACACGAAACGCAGGAGACGTTTGCGTGGGTGGATCTTTCCCAAGCCATAACGCTATCTACCTGAACGGCGTGACAGATATCAGCGCAAAACCAGTTGGTGGAGGTGACCATGAGCGCGAAAAGGATAAAACCTGCCAGGAAGAAGGCCGCTGTCGCTGTCCAGATGATATAGCGTGGCCGTCTCTTCGGATCCTTGAATCCGGCAAGTGATATTTTTTGCATACAAGCCCCTCTTCAATTGACAACATCGCCGCTGGCAAGTGAAATATCGCACAAAACTACTGACTCACACGATAACCTATGCTAGTAGCGCATTCAATAACTTGTCCGCAAAATCTCCACAAATCGAAAATACACTTGCGGTGGCCGTAGTCCTTCGCCCTCAGGCACTCAGTGTGCCGTCGTGCTAGGCAGTGTGCCGTCGTGCTAACTTGATCAACAACGAATCGGCTACCCTATTCAGGTCCTCGATAGCAGTAGATATTTGGCGCGACGTCTCGGCGGCCTGTTGGCTTACCTGAGCGACCTCTCGCATCGACAATACAACTTGATCTGATGCGGTACGTTGCTGCTGAGTCGCGATCGAAATCTGCTTGGCGGCATCGGTGGTACCCTCGGCCCGACGCACAATTCGATCCAGGCATTCAGCGGTGCGCTGAGCCAGCATTTTACCCTCGTCGACCTTGTGGGTTGTCCGCTCCGTTGACATGACTAGCTGAGAGGACGAGGTCTGGATCTCATGAACCACGCGACCGATCTCCTGCGTCGAATCCGTGACCGAATCGGCGAGCTTGCGTATCTCTTCGGCCACGACCGCGAATCCCTTGCCCGCCTCTCCCGCCCTTGCCGCCTCGATAGCAGCATTCAGCGCAAGGATTTTCGTCTGCTCGGCGATATCATCGATGATAACTAGTACGCGGCCGATCTCCTGGCTGCGCTCTCCAAGAACCAATATTTTGTCTGACACCTGTTGGGTGCTGATTCGTATTTCCTCGATGCCTTCCGCAGTGTCCAGAACCGAACGCATGCTATCTTCCACGGTCGCCAGCGTGCTCTCAGCCGCTGTGGCGACTGTGGAAGAGTTCTCCGCAATCTGCTTTGAAGTTTGCGCAAGCTCTTCTACGGTAGCCGAAGTTTGACTGACCGCTGCTGCCTGCTCTGCGGCGCCGGATGCCTGTTGCTCGGTAGCCGCAAGAATTTGTGCCGTCAACGCTCGTATATCCGTGTTTGCCGAAAGCGACTGATCTAGCAGATCATCGACTTTGGTAAATAGCTTCAGGGCCTCTTGCTGAATATCGTCAACGGATCCTCCTGAGATACTGGCATCAAGTGCCCCTCGTGCACCGGCGGTCTCCAGTAGGCCAGACAAAAGAGATCTGCTTGTACTGACGGTCACGTACGTGCACACCAGCCCTAGCACTAGCCCTGCCGCTATACACAAAGCCCAAAAAGCCACGTGGAGCATATCGCTTTTGGGGGTGACGAGTAGGGATGCGACGAGCGAAAAAATCACTCCGATGGCGGTACCGGCAAGCAGCATTTGAATTAGAAGTCGGCGCCCCGTAACTGAACTTATGATAGCTCGCAAGGTGATCTCCTGTCCTTATTGCCTAAGTAGGCTAATCTTACCAATTGACGCTCGGGCATGGTTAGAGTGCGTGACTATATTGTATAACCATACCCTGTAGGGTATACTGCTGCCGTGTTCAACCCTGGCCTTATCCAACGTTAGTTACCTGCCGCTTAGTAGAGGGAGCCGCCATGTCTCAAGGATTACCGGTGACCGTCGAGGTGTTTGATCGGCCTTCTGGCAATGCCTGCGCTCAGCTCGGTTGAGGTCCTTCATGGTCTCCGGAGGAGATCGTCTCCATTATCGCCCAGGAACTAAAAAGTCGCTTCGGCAGTGCTGCCCAAATCATCTACCGCGACCTGTCTGACACAAACGTGGCAAAGTCACACGTAAAAGCTGCCGAGGAGATCGAGGTAAAAGGGCTTTTCTTTCCAGTAACATTCATCAACGGATCTCCATTAAATGACGGCTCGGTGTCGTACCCCTTAATCCTCAAAACCGTTACAGGCATGCTAAACAACCTAAGCGATTGAATGCGCGAACCCCTTTTTCCCATTCAGCGCCGTAATTCGCCTCTCACCTTTTCAAGGAACAAACCCACGAGGCCTTCCTCCATAAACTTATCCCAGGACGATACCTCGTCTGCCGCAATGCGTGATCTATCATACTCCTTACGCTTTTCCGGATTACCGAGAACTGCATACGCCTGATTTATGCGCTGCATTTGCCTGTTCGCCTCGTCAGCATCGATCCCGTTGACCCGATCAGGATGATACTTCAAAGACAAGGCTTTGTACGCCTTACTGATGACCTCAGGCTCGGCCGCCGGATCAACCTGCAATACCTTGTAGTAGCTCAATCTAGCATCCTGTCATCTACGCCTAGTGCACCGTACATACGCCACTCGGTACATCCTCGGCCTTCAAATAGATTTCTTGAGGATCCGGACAACCAGCCACCGCGATTCTAGCGGACTGAGGACATATGGTCACTGGTTGCAATGCGGCTGCCGCCTCGGTGGCTGGCACACTTTCGCCCCCCTCCGAAGTTGCGACGCCACTACCTTGTGCTGGAGCTATAGGTTTTTCGTGAACGAGAATAGCTCGAGAGACGAAGCGGTTCCATATCTGAGCAGGAAGGCTGCCACCGCTTACTGGCGCACCCCTGACATTGGTCATGTCAATCTGGCCCTCTCTGTGCCCAACCCAAACGCCACACACAATATTGTCGGTATAACCGACAAACCAGGCATCGCGATAGGACTGGGTTGTTCCGGTCTTACCGGCGACCCAAACGCCTGGAATATTCGCCGCCGCCCCCGTTCCGGCCTCTACGGTACCCCGCAGCATAGAGGAGGTCAGTCGCGCCACAGATTCTTCTACAGCGCGCTCCGGAGAGGCCGTCGGCTCCCAAATCAGGTTCCCCTCGCTGTCGGTAACCTTTGAGACCACAACTACAGGCATCCTGGTTCCGCCGTTGGCAAAGGTTCCATACGCCGAGGTCATCTCAAGCGGAGAAACCCCAATCTCCAACCCGCCGAGCGCAATAGCGGGATTAGCCTCCAAAGGGCTGGTAATCCCGGTGCGCCGCGCCATATCTACGACACTCTCTGCGCCCATGCTCATGATCAACCGAGCGTATACCGCATTTATCGACCAGTTGGTCGCGGCCCGGAAGCTAACGCGAGGGGCGGTAGCCTCATTTTCGTAGTTGTTGACGACCCATGTTCCGTCGGTCACCTGAACCGTATATGGGGTGGCATCAAATATCTGATCGGGGTTAACTCCCCGCTCCAATGCCTCGGCAAGTACGAATGTTTTGAACGCCGAACCCGGCTGACGGCGACCCTGCGTGGCGAGGTTGAACTGGTTTTGCGCGAAATCGCGGCCGCCCACCATGGCCAGCACCCGCCCGGTGCTGTGATCGATTGCGACAATCGCGTATTCCGGATCACTGACCCCTCCGAGCAAACTCTGCGCGGCGGTTTCCGCTTCTCGTTGGAGCGAAGGCTCAAGCGTAGTATGCACGCGAAGCCCACCTGTAAAAACTTGGTCTTTCCCAATCTCATCTATGAGTGTCCGTTTCACGTGCTCGACAAAGTACGGGGCAACACTCGGGGCATTCACCTGTGGCGCAAGTGTGATCGGCTCTCCACTAGCAGTGCTTTTCGCCTCCGACGAGATATATCCAAGCCGCTCCATGCTCGACAGAACCCGATTGCGCTGTTTTAGGGCGGCTTCCGGCTCGTTGATCGGCGAGTACCGCGCCGGTGAATCTATAAGTCCTGCGAGAACAGCTGACTGAGCGAGCGTCAGCTCCGATGCCGGGACGCCAAAAAAGCGACGTGCCGCCGCTTCGACTCCGTAGGCGCCGTGGCCGAAGTATACGGTGTTCAGGTACATGGCAAGCACATCTGACTTCTCTACCCGAACCGATAACTCATACGCAAGCATCACCTCTTGTGCTTTCCGCACGAGGGTGCGCCTCTCCTCAGGAAAGAGCATCTTCACTACCTGCTGGGTGATCGTACTGCCTACGATATCCTGCGCGCTGTCATCCGCCGAAGATCCTCCCAGTCCAATCGACGAGAGGATAACGTCGATGCTTACTCCATGATGCTCGAAAAAATATGGATCCTGAGTGGCTACGACCGAATCGCGAAGCGACTCAGTCATCGACTCGAGCGGCACTACCGTCCGATCCTCGCCGGCATGCCACCTTGCAAGCACCGAGCCGTCAGCCGCATATACGACAGAGGTCTGGGCTGTCCTGAATACCTCGGGGCCATCCGCAAAATCAGGCAATGTTGTGGACAGCTGATACAGATATACCCCCGACGCGGCAAGGAAGAGGGCCACTGCGACAACTACCGCAAATACGACTTTAAGCACAATCTCCATGCGCCTGGAGGCGGTCACTTAATCCCTCCTGCATAGCGGCGAATCGGGTAAACTAAACGCCCGGAAATACTCTCGACCACACGATCTCTTTCGATACGCTCGATGCCCGAGAAGGATGCCCTGAATTATGTTACCACGGCATGCGCCCAAACGCCTGATTCATATCGCACCCAGAGTGCTCCTCTGGATGCCGTCGTTTCTTTGGGCCGGGGTAATCTTCTGGCTGTCTTCCATCCCTGGAACCGATCTGCCTCCAACAGGTTTTAGCTCGCTGGCGCATGTCGTCGTTTACCTGATCTTGTCGGCCTTGATTTTCATCGCGCTCAGGCCCGGAGCAGATCGTGCCTCTGCGATATGCCTGGCGATACTGTTGGCCTCGGCCTATGGAGTGACCGATGAGATTCACCAGTCTTTCGTCCCAAACCGGACACCAGATATTGCCGATTGGGGATTCGACACTATAGGCGCTGCAATTGGAGCCTGGCTAGGCAGACTCGTGGATGAAAG
>Ga0208735_100298_pt1 | contig 26413 bp, 22 predicted proteins | sample Subbio12Aug_8Aab_FD_184829 | JGI IMG/M metagenome (GOLD analysis project Ga0208735, IMG submission 184829) | Serpentinite rock and fluid subsurface biosphere microbial communities from McLaughlin Reserve, California, USA - CR12Aug_8Aab (SPAdes) | ecosystem: Environmental > Terrestrial > Deep... | reverse complement strand
TGGCCACGTCGTCGATCTCCTCGGCCAGCCGGTAGCTGGCGTCGAGCTTGTCGAGGCGCGGGTCGTCGTGCTTGAGGCGCTCGAGCTTGTAGTGCGGCGTGTCGAGCGATTTGTTGGGCACCAGCAGAACATTGATGCGCTGGCGCAGTTCGATCTTGGTGATCTCGGTGCGCTTTTCATTGAGCAAAAAGCTCGCCACCTCGACCGGAACCTGCACGAACACGGCGGCGGTGCCGTCTTTGAGCGATTCTTCCTGGATCACGCGCAAAATTTGCAGCGCCGAGCTCTCGGTGTCGCGGATGTGGCCCGAGCCACCGCAGCGCGGGCAGGGAATGGAGGCGCCTTCGGCCAAGGTCGGGCGCAGGCGCTGGCGGCTCATTTCCAGCAGGCCGAATTTGCTGATGGCGCTGAACTGCACCCGGGCGCGGTCTTGACGCAGCGCATCGCGCAGGCGGTTTTCCACATCGCGCCGGTTGCGCGATTCTTCCATGTCGATGAAGTCGATCACCAGCAGGCCACCAAGGTCGCGCAGCCGCGCCTGGCGCGCCACTTCGTCGGCGGCTTCAAGGTTGGTGCGCAGCGCGGTTTCCTCGATGTCGCCGCCCTTGATCGAGCGCGCCGAGTTCACATCGACAGCCACCAGCGCTTCGGTCTGGTCGATCACGATCGCGCCGCCGCTGGGCAGTTGCACCGTGCGGCTGTAGGCGGTTTCGATCTGGTGTTCGATCTGGAAGCGCGAAAACAGCGGCGCGTCGTCGCGGTAGCGTTTCACCCGATGCCCGTGTTCGGGCATCACGTGGCTCATGAACTGGTGCGCTTGCTCGTAAATGTCGTCGGTGTCGATCAGGATTTCACCGATCTGGCTGTTGAAATAGTCGCGGATGGCGCGGATTACTAGGCTCGATTCCTGGTAAATCAGGAACGCGCCCTTGCCGGCTTTGGCCGCGCCGTCGATGGCGTTCCAGAGCTTGAGCAGGTAGTTCAAATCCCATTGCAATTCGCCCGCCTCGCGGCCAATGCCGGCGGTGCGCGCGATGATGCTCATGCCCTGCGGATACTCAATCTGATCCAGCACCGCTTTGAGCTCGGTCCGCTCATCGCCTTCGATGCGCCGGCTCACGCCACCGCCGCGCGGGTTGTTGGGCATCAGCACCACATAGCGCCCAGCCAGGCTGACGAAGGTGGTGAGCGCCGCGCCTTTGTTGCCGCGCTCTTCTTTTTCGATTTGAACCAGCAGCTCCTGGCCTTCTTTGATCACGTCCTGGATGCGCGCCTGCGAGGGCGAGGCATTGCCCTGGAAGTATTGGCGCCCGATTTCCTTGAAGGGCAAAAAGCCCTGGCGGTCTTCGCCGTAATCGACGAAACAGGCTTCCAGCGAAGGCTCGACGCGCGTCACCACGGCCTTGTAGATATTGCCTTTGCGCTGCTCACGCCCCTCGATTTCGATTTCGTAGTCGAGCAGTTTTTGCCCGTCTACGATTGCCAACCGCCGTTCTTCGGACTGGGTGGCGTTGATCAACATGCGTTTCATAAAAATTCCTCGGTCTTTTGCACAACATGCCCCAAAGTGGGGCGCACGGCCAGCGGCCAACGTGCGACGTGCGAACGAGGAGGAATTGCCGGAGATCCCGGGCTTGGGTAGGGCTGTGCGGACGGCTGCTCAGGCAGCGGCCGCGCAGACTCAGACCTGCCAGGGCGTGGGCGCGTGGAGGGCGGTGATCAAAGGGGGCCAGTGGGGGGCTGTCACAGCGTCTGCCAGTGGGGCTTTGGTTTCACTTTGGTCCGCGTCCAGCCCGGCGCGGCGTGCGTGGGCTGGACGTTTGGGGTATTCCGTATCGGGTTCGTTTCGACGACGTTGACTGATCCTGCGGTTCGTGCGGCCGCTGTGAGCGGCTTCGTGGCTGCCAAGGCGGGGCGGCACGAAAGGGCAGGGCTGGCAACTGGTTACCGAATCGGGGGCGGCGGCGCGTGCCCTTAAAATCCTAGCTAGATTCCAAGGCTGCTCAAACACCAACCCATCGACTCTGGTGACGACCATTATAAACAATTCCAGTGCTGGCGTGCGCCAACTCGTGGTCGATGCCGAATCCGACGGCCAGCGGCTCGACAACTACCTGCTGCGCGAGCTCAAAGGCGCGCCCAAAAGCCTGATCTACCGCGTCATTCGCTCCGGTGAGGTGCGGCGCAACAAGGGCCGGGTGCAGGCCGACAGCCGGGTCGCAACGGGCGACGTGCTGCGCATACCGCCGCTGCGCCTGGCGGCCACGGATCGGCCAGAGCAGGCCGAGGCGGTGCCGGCGCGCGAGTTTCCCGTGCTCTACGAGGACGATGCCTTGCTGGCCATCGACAAACCGGCCGGCGTGGCGGTGCACGGGGGCAGCGGGGTCTCGTTTGGTGTGATCGAGCAGTTGCGCCGCGCGCGCCCCCAGGCGCCGCTGCTGGAGTTGGTGCATCGGCTGGACCGCGACACCAGCGGAATTTTGCTGGTGGCCAAAAAACGCAGCGTGCTGCGTCTGTTGCAAGACCAATTGCGCCAACGCAGCATGGGCAAAACCTATTTGGCGCTGGTCAAGGGGGGGTGGCCGGCACGGCTGAAAGTGCTCGACTGGCCCTTGCATAAATATTTGTTGCCCGATGGCGAGCGCCGGGTGCGCGTCACCGACGAGCACGACCCGCAGGGCATGCGCTCGATCAGCCTGGTGCGGGTGCTGGGGCAACTGGCTTTGGGCGACGCTGATGAAACGGGTGCGGCACAAATGAGCACGCTGCTGGCCGTGACGATTAAAACCGGGCGCACGCACCAGATCCGGGTCCATTTGTCGCACGCCGGACACCCGATCGCGGGCGATGACAAATACGGCGACTTTGGCTGGAACCGCTCCTTGCAAAAACTGGGCCGCAAGCGCATGTTTTTGCATGCCTGGCAATTGCGTTTCGTGCACCCTTTGCAAGGGCAGGAGTTGCAACTGCAAGCGGCTTTGCCGCGCGATTTGTTGGATTGGGCCGATTGCCAGCGTTTTTTGTGATTACAATCGAGCTTCTCGCAACATTTCCGTTAAAGGAACCACGATATGGCAACCTACGCCGAACTCAAAGCCCAAGCCGAGGCCCTGATGCTGCAAGCCGAGCAGGTGCGCAAGCAGGAATTGGCCAATGTTATTCTGGGCCTCAAGGCCACCATGAAAGAGCACGGCATTACGCTCGAAGACTTGGGTGCTGCCGTGCGCAAAACCGGTGCGCGCGCCAAAGCCCCGGCCAAATTCAAAGGCCCCAACGGCGAAACCTGGTCTGGCGGTCCGGGGCGCAAGCCCGAGTGGGTGCGGGCTCTGCAAGCCGAAGGCCAAAACATCGAAAACTACCGCATTTGAGCGCGCTGCTGCGCTGGCGCAGCCGTTCTGCGATAATTCGGGGCGTGCCGCAGCTTGCCTTCGGGTGCGCTGATAGTTTTTGATCCAAAGGGCGCGTGCTGCGCCCTTTGTCGTTGTGGCGCCTCTCGCAGCCTCGCCCCTTCGGAGAGTCGCCCCCCTTTTTTTTGTTTTACGTCCCATGCGCCCGCGCCAATTCGACCTCATCGCCTTCGACTGGGACGGCACCCTGTTTGATTCCACCGCGCAAATCGTGCGCGCGATCCAGGCTGCGGTGCGCGACGTCGGCGGCCAAGTGCCCAGCAACGAGCAGGCCGCTTGGGTGATCGGCATGGGCCTGATGCAGGCATTGGCGCATGTGGCCCCTGATGTGCCCCCCGAGCGCTATCCCTTGTTGGGGCAGCGTTACCAGCAGCACTACCTGGCGCAGCAGCACGAATTGAGTTTGTTCGACGGGGTGCTGCCGCTGTTGGCCGAACTGCGCCAGCGCCAGCACCTGCTGGTGGTAGCCACGGGCAAAAGCCGCCGCGGCCTCGACGAAGCGCTGCAGTCGGTGCAGTTGCACGGGGTGTTCGATGGCTCACGCACCGCCGACGAGACCGCAGGCAAGCCGCACCCGCTGATGCTGCATGAGCTGATGCAAGCTTTTGACACCGCGCCCGAGCGCACGCTCATGATCGGCGACACCACGCACGATTTGCAGATGGCGCGCAACGCCGGCTGCGCCAGCGTGGGGGTGAGCTACGGCGCGCACGACCATGCGCATTTCGAGGCCCTGCAGCCCCTGCACGTCGCGCACTCGCTGGCCGAGTTGCGCGCCTGGCTGGCTGCGCACGCCTAAACGCCGCGCACCAGAAAGAACACAATATGGCGGTGCAATGGTTTCCCGGGCACATGCACGCGACGCAAAAAGCGATCGCCGAGCGCCTCAAGTCCATCGACGTGGTGATCGAGATGCTCGATGCACGGCTGCCGGGCTCGAGCGCCAACCCCTTGCTTTTGCGCCTGATCGGTAGCAAGCCGACGCTAAAAATTCTCAACAAGCAGGATCTGGCCGACGCCGGGCGCACCCAAAGCTGGCTGGAGCACTACCAGGCTCAGCCGCGCACACGGGCCATCGGCCTCGATGCGGGCATGGCAGGGCCAGCGCGCGCCCTGATCGGCGCCTGCCACGAACTGGCCCCGCAGCGCGGCGGCCTGGCCAAACCACTGCGGGTGCTCATCGGTGGCATTCCGAACGTGGGCAAATCGACTCTCATCAACACCCTGGTGGGCAAGCGCGCCGCCGCCACGGGCGACGAAGCCGGCATTACGCGCCAAGAGCAGCGCATCTTGCTGGCCGACGATTTTTATCTCTACGACACCCCGGGCGTGCTGTGGCAAAAAATCATCGTCCCTGAAAGCGGCTACCTGCTGGCTGCCAGTGGGGCCGTGGGGCGCAACGCTTACGATGAGCAGGAAGTGGCACTCGAATTGCTCAAGACGCTGCGCCAGCCCTACGGAGCGCAGTTGCAAGCGCGTTACCAGTTGAAGCAAAGCGTGCCCCAAATCGCCAGCCTGCCCGAAGACGAGCTGCTGCAAGCCATTGGCCAGCGCCGCGGCTGCCTGCTGCCGGGCGGGCGCCTGAATGCACAAAAGGCGTCCGAAATCGTGCTCACCGATTTTCGCAGCGGCGTGCTCGGGCGCATCACACTCGAAACGCCGCAGCAGTTCACACGCTGGCTGCGCGCTGCGCAGCGCCTAGAGGCCGAGCGCCTGGCGCTGCGCCAGACAGGCAAAGGTGCGGCGGCGCCAAGTGCGCAAGCCACCGGTTCGGCAGCCCAAAGTCCAGCGGCCCATCATCAGCCCGAAGCGGGCCGCGTTGAGGCCCTGCATCCGAATTCACACCAAGGCAACTGAAGTTCGTATGGACGTTTTTTTAATCGCCTTTCTTCTTGGGCTGGGCTACTTCACGCTCAAGGGCCGCAGCGAGCGCGAGCGCATTGCCTTGCTGGGCAGCCACTTGCGTCGCTACCAGATTGAAAAGCTGATGGAGCAACTCAACCACGGCTACCTGCGCGCCCTCGGTGAGCCCGAGGCCGAGCGCCGCGCCCCGATGTGGGCCGCGCTGGGTGAGGCCGAAGCGCAACTGCTTGAGCAGTTGAGTGCCTTTGCCGCCGACATCGGCCGCTTGCCGGCCGAGCAAACCCGCCTCTGTCGCTTCAGTTTGCCCATGATCGATCGCTGGTTGCCTCAGTCCACGCTCGACTTGCGCGCCGTCTTGCGCGTGCATGCCGACGCCCTGCAGGCCGCCGTGGCCAACCACGGGCAGCGCAGCGCCAAAGCACGCGCCCATACCCTGATGGCCGAGCTGATGCTGTTTCAGCACACCTGTCACTGGTTTTGCAAGTCGCGCACTGTGGCCTCGATCCGCCTGCTGGCGCGCCACCGCACCGCCTATGAGCAGGTGCTCGATGCCATCGCCCCCGCGACCCGGCACGCCTATCTGGCGCTGCTCAAGGGGAGCCCGCGCGCGGCTTGAAGACACTAAAATCGTTCGCTTGCGCCCCGATGGTGAAACAGGTAGACACAGCGGACTTAAAATCCGCCGCTTGCTGCATAAGCGGCGTGCCGGTTCGATTCCGGCTCGGGGCACCACACCGGTATGGACGATTCATGGAGTTTGCATGTCAGTCATAAAAATGGTTCCCCTGGGCCAAAGCGGCCTGCAAGTGCCCGCTATTGGCCTGGGCACCATGACTTTTGGCGAGCAAGTCGGGGCCGCGGATGCCTTTGCCATCATGGACCGGGCGCTCGAGCGCGGCGTCAACTTCTTTGACACCGCCGAGATGTATTCGGTGCCGCCGCGTGCCGAAACCTTTGGCGCCACCGAGCGCATCATCGGCCAGTGGCTGGCGGCGCGCCCCGGGGTGCGCCAGCGCCTGCTGCTGGCCACCAAAGTGGCCGGGCCGGCACGCGGCATGAGCTGGATACGGGGCGAGCACACCGGGCTCACAGCACCCGAGATCGTGGCCGCCTGCGAGGGCAGCCTGCGCCGCTTGGGCACCGAAGTCATTGACCTCTACCAGATCCACTGGCCCGCGCGCAACGTGCCCATGTTTGGCACGCTCTACTACGATCCGGCCAAAGACCGGCCCTGCCCCTCGATCCTGGAGCAGTTGCAGGCGCTGGCGCAACTGGTGCAGCAGGGCAAGGTGCGCGCCATCGGCTTGTCCAACGAAACCCCTTACGGCGTGCACGAGTTCGTGCGCCTGGCCGAGCAGCACGGCCTGCCGCGGGTGGCGAGCGTGCAAAACCCCTATTGCCTTATCAACCGCAGCGCAGAAAACGGCCTCGATGAATCCCTGCACCGGCTCGGGGTGGGCTTGCTGGCGTATTCGCCGCTGGGCTTTGGCCTGCTTACCGGCAAGTACGACGCCAGCGGCTTCGAGGGTGCCGACCCTGCGCTGGGCCGCATGGCGCGCTTTGCCAGCATGCGCCAGCAGCGCTGGGGCCGCGCCGCCGCGCTGGATGCGGCACTGCGCTACAACACGCTGGCGCGCGAGCACGGCCTAGAACCCACCCAAATGGCACTGGCCTTTTGCTACACCAAGTGGCAGGTGGCCAGCACCTTGATCGGGGTCACGTCGCTGGCGCAGCTCGACCAGTGCCTGAACGCCTGGGGCACGCAATTGCCAGCGCCGTTGCTGGCGGCGATCGATTCCATTCGACTGCAGATGCGCGACCCGGCGCACTAAAGCGCCTTGTTTGTGTACACCTCATGATGACAGACTGGCTCTGGTTGCCAGCCCTCGTGCTGGCCTATTTGATTGGCTCTTTGTCTTTTGCCGTGCTCGTGAGTCGGCTCATGGGCCTGAACGACCCGCGCACCTACGGCAGCCAAAACCCGGGTGCCACCAATGTGCTGCGCTCGGGCAACAAGGTGGCGGCGGCCCTGACGCTGCTGCTCGACGCCTTCAAGGGCTGGTTGCCGGTGTGGCTGGCGCTGCAGTGGGGGCCGCAGCTGGGCTTGGGCTGGACCACCGTGGCGCTGGTGGGTTTGGCGGCTTTCCTTGGGCACCTGTATCCGGTTTTCCTGCGCTTTCAGGGTGGCAAAGGCGTGGCCACCGCTGCCGGCGTGTTGCTGGCCTTTGAGCCGTGGCTGGGTTTGGCGGTGCTGGCGGCGTGGGTGCTCACCCTCGTGGGCCTGCGTTACTCGTCGTTGGCCGCCATCGTGGCGGCACTGTCGGCGCCGCTGCTGTACTGGTTGGGTGGTGCCATCACCCTGTGGCAGGTGCAACCGGCCGTGGGCATTGCCATCACCGCCATGAGTGCGCTGCTGCTGTGGCGCCACTCGGGCAACATCCAGCGCTTGTTGGCGGGGCAAGAGAGCAAGGTCGGCAGCAAAAAAACCTAGTGCGCCAGCGCGATGCGCGACAGGTGCAGCAGCCGGGCGTGGTTGAGCCGCACCCGCACCGTTTGCGCCACCAAAGCGGCGGCAATGCCGCAACCATCGATACGGGTGTCGATGAGCGTGGGCTCGGCCAACGGCGCCCCGGCTGCATCGAGCACGCTCGCCACCCACGGCGCGTCCGGCCGATCGCTGCGGCGCAGCACCACGGCGGTGGATTCGTCCTCGAGGCGCACAAAGCTGCCGGGCGGGCAAATGCCCACCGTGCGCAGCAGCGCATGGCCGATGGCGTTGACCGCACCCTGAGAGTGGTCGACGACAGCCTGCCGGCCCGAGTCGGTGACGCAGCGGCCGGCGCGGCTTTCACGCGGGCTGATCTGCGCCGCGTAGCGGTCCACCGCTTGCAGCAAGCGGGTCGGGGTGTCGAGATCGTCCTGGAGTTCGTGGTGCAGCTCCACCATATGCAACCAGTCGGCGTCGGTGACACCCAGTTCGCGCAGCCACTGGGCGCTGCGGGCGGCGTGGGTGTCGATGGCGGCGCGCTGCTCGGCGCCGGGTTCGTGGGGCTGCTCGGCCAAGGTGTTTTGCAACTGCGTCATGGCGATGTTCATCGTCAGGGCGGCGTGCGCCAGGCTGAGCTGCTGCGCGGGCGGGCAATCGAGGCCTGGGGCCACCAGGCGGGACAAGGCCCAGCACACCAGCGCGTGCGAGCTGCTGTAGCCGATGCTGGTGCTGGCGGCGAGTTGCAGCAGCCAGTACAGGCTGGCATCGGGGTCGATCTGCAACAGGCCATGCGCCTGCTTTTGCAGCGTCTGCAAGCGGGTGCAGAAGTGGCTGTCGGCGTGTGGGTGCAGCAGCAGGCGTGCCAGATCGCTTTCAAGGTCGGACCAGCGCTGCGTCCAGTCGCGCATGAGTGCGTAGGCGGGGTCGGGTGCAGCGGCAAAGGTCATGGTGCTGAAACCGGTTTGGGTAGGAGGGGGCAACGGTTCAGATCAAGGGGGGCGTTGCAGCCGGTATCTGGCCAAATAGGGCGGCGCGTTCAGTCGCGGAAATTATTAAACGACAAGGGCAAATCGGGCAGTGCCTGGCGGATCAGGGCCATGCCAGCTTGCAAGTCGTCGCGCTTGGCACCGCTCACGCGCACCGCCTCGCCCTGGATGGCGGCCTGCAGTTTGAGCTTGCTGCCTTTGATGGCTTGCTGGATTTTTTTGCCGTCTTCGCTGGCGATGCCTTCGCGCACCTTGAGCACTTGGCGCACCTTGTCGCCGCCGATTTTCTCGATTTTACCGGCATCGAGGAAGCGCACATCGACGCTGCGCTTGCTCAGCTTGGCGCGCAGAATGTCGTCGATCTGGCCGATCTGGAAATCGCTGTCGGCGGTCAGGAAAATTTCCTTCTCTTTGAGCTCGACGGCGGCGGCGCTGCCCTTGAAGTCAAAGCGGGTGCTGATTTCTTTGCTGGTTTGCTCGAGCGCGTTTTTGATTTCAACCAGATTGGGTTCGAGTACGGTGTCAAAGGAGGGCATGGGCGGGCGTTTCGGTGCGTGGATGCGACAATCCCCGCATGTTAGTCGAGAAAAGCGTGGCCTTGCAGCCCTACAACACATTTGGTATTGCGGCGCGGGCGCAGCGCCTGCTGCGGCTGCGCAAAGCCGACTTGCTGCCCGACTTGATCGGTCAGCCGGGCTGGCGCGCCGATCAGGTGCGCGTGCTCGGTGGCGGCAGCAACATCGTGCTCACCGGCGATGTCGAGCCTTTGGTGCTGAAAGTCGAGATGCTGGGGCGGCGTTTGCTGCGCGAGACCGAGGCCGGCTATCTGGTGGAGGCCCAGGCGGGCGAGAACTGGCACGATTTCGTGGCCTGGACACTGGACCGCGGCTGGCCGGGGCTGGAGAACCTGGCCCTCATTCCCGGCAGCGTGGGCGCGGCCCCGGTGCAAAACATCGGCGCCTATGGGCTGGAATTGCAAGACCGCTTTCATTCGCTCGATGCCGTTGATCTGCACAGCGGACAGGTGTTCAGCCTTGATGCGGCGCAGTGCGGCTTTGGCTACCGCGATTCGGTGTTCAAGCACGAACGCGCCGGCACGCAGGGCTTGGGCTTGGCCGGGCGGGCGCTGATCACGTGCGTGCGCTTTTGGCTGCCACGGCGCTGGCAGCCGGTGCTGGGCTACCTCGAGCTGGAACGCAAAATGGCCGAGACCTGCCTTGCGCAGCCTTCGGCGCAGCAGATTTTTGATTGGGTGTGCCAAATTCGGCGCGCCAAGCTGCCCGACCCGGACGCAATCGGCAACGCCGGCAGTTTTTTCAAAAACCCGCTGGTCAGCTCCGAGCAGTGCGCCGATATCATCGCGCGCGACCCGGCCGTGGTGCACTACCCGCTGCCCGATGGGCGCGTCAAGCTCGCAGCGGGCTGGCTGATCGAGGCCTGCGGCTGGAAGGGCAAGACGCTGGGCCATGCTGGGGTGTACGAGAAACAGGCGCTGGTGCTGGTCAACCGCAGCGACGCCCAGCACCCGTGCAGCGGCGCCGAGGTGATGACGCTGGCCGCCGCCATCCAGACCAGCGTCTATGAGCGCTTTGGCATTCGGCTCGAAATCGAGCCGGTGGTGTGGTGAGCCCACCCAAGTGCTTGGCGCCTTGGGTGCGCAGCAATCCGTCATGTGCGGTGTGTAGGATGCCGTTCTTGTGCCAACCCCAAACAGTGCCTTTTTGCTCATGAGTCCACCCCCCATCGTGTTCGAACCCGCTCCCGATCTGGGCCCCGTGCTGCGCCCCGGCGTGCGCCGCCGCGAGGCCTTGGGCTGGGCCATGTTCGATTTTGCCAATTCGGGCTACACCACGGTCGTGATCACGGCCATTTATGGGGCCTATTTCGTCTCGGTCGTGGCCGGGGGCGCCACCTGGGCCACGCTGGCTTGGACCGCGGCCTTGGCTTTTTCCAATCTGCTGGTATTGCTCAGCGCCCCGGTGCTGGGGGCCTGGGCGGACGTGAACGCGGGCAAGAAGCGGCTGGCGGCGCTCACCACCATCGGCTGCGTGCTCACCACGGCGGCGCTGGGCTGGATCGGGCCGGGCAGCGTGGTGTTGGCTTTGGCGCTGCTGGTGCTGTCGAATGCGTTTTTTAGCTCTGGCGGCAATCTGGTGGCGGCCTTTTTGCCCGAGCTGGCGCGGCCGCAGCGCCTGGGCACGCTGTCGGGCTGGGGCTGGGGCTTGGGCTACATCGGGGGCTTGCTGTGCCTGGCGCTGTGCCTGGCCTACATCCATTGGGCGCAGGCGCGCGGGCACACGGCCTCGGAGTTCGTGCCGGTCACGCTGCTCATCACGGCGGGTCTGTTTGCCCTCACGGCCTTGCCGTTTTTCATCTGGGTGCGCGAGCGCGCGCAGCCGCAGCCGAGGTCCGGGGTTTCGGCCTGGGCGCAGGTGGCCAAAACCTGGCGCGAATCGGCCCGCTTCCAGGACATGCGCCGTTTCCTGATTTGCATCGTGTTTTACCAGGCCGGGATCATGACCGTGATCGCCCTAGCGGCTATTTATGCCCAAGAGGTGATGGGCTTCGATACCGCGCAAACGGTCATGATGATTTTTGTCGTCAACATCACCGCCGCCATCGGAGCGCTGGGCTTTGGCTACCTGCAAGACCGCATCGGGCCGGTGCGCGGCATTGCGCTCACGCTGCTGGGCTGGATTGCGATGGTGCTGGTGGCTTGGTCGAGCGAGAGCGCGGCCAGTTTTTGGCTTGCGGCCAATCTGGCCGGGCTGTGCCTGGGGGCGAGCCAATCGGCCGGGCGCGCGCTGGTGGGTTACTTGGCACCCGATGCCCAGCGCGCCGAGTTTTTCGGGCTCTGGGGGCTGGCGGTGATGATGGCTTCGATCGTCGGGCCGCTCACCTACGGGCTGGTGACCTGGCTCACCGGCGGCGACCACCGCAGCGCCATGCTCGTCACCGGGCTGTACTTTGTCATCGGGTTGCTGCTGCTGCGCGGGGTGAATGCCGAGCGCGGCTACCGGGCGGCGCAGGCCGTGCTTTGAGGGTCTGCGCTCTCGCGCTCGGGCCCCGTTCGGCTTCAATCCAGCGCCTGCAGCGCAGCCGATTCAGAATCAAGCTCGGAATCGGAATCGGTTTCGGTGCCCTTGTCTAGGCGCTCCATGTTGGCTAGCAACTTGACTAGGTAGTGCGCCGTGTGCACCAGATCGGTCGTGGAAAAACCGTCGAGCGCATCGGCGTAGAAGCGGTGAATTTTGGGCAGGGCCAATTCGCGCCAGACTTGCTCACCCTCCTCGGTCATGCGGACCAGCCGGGAGCGGCGGTCGCGCGGGTCTGGGTCCACCCGAATGCGCCCGTCGCGTTCCATGCGGCCGATCACCCCGGTCAGGTTTTGCCGGCTCACCAGCAGGTAGCGGGCCAGGTCGCCTACGCTCATGCCGTTTTGGGCCTCGCTGCGCGTCAAGGCCCCCAGCACCGCCCACTGCTGCGTGGTCAGGCCCTCGCTTTCCACCGCCTTGGTGCCGGTCTTGTGCAGCAGGTTGGCGCACTGGTAGAGCTTGAAAAACAGGCGGTTGGCAATTTCCATGCGTGCAACACGGGTGCGGCTCTCTGACTCTGACATGGGACGGTCTCCAATCCAAGCAATGCGGATAATGTAACAATGTATTGCCTTACAGGCCGATGTCCGGCCCCTGCAACAAATATTGCACAGGCTCAACCCCGGAGGCAGCAACGATGAAAGCGGTTTACCTTACAGGACACGGTGGCAACGAAGTGGTGGCGGTGGGCGACAGGCCCGTGCCCGAGCGCCAGCCGGGCGAGGTGCGGGTGCGCATGCACGCCGCCACGCTCAATCGGGTGGATTTGTACATGCGCAACAGCGGGGCAGGCATCACCCACCGCCTGCCCCAGATCATGGGGCTGGACGGGGCCGGCGTGGTGGACGCTGTGGACACCGACGACCCTTGCCTGCAGCCCGGCCAGCCGGTGGTGTTACACGCCGGCTTGGCCTGCGGGCGGTGCGAATTTTGTCAGCGCGGCGAAGGCGTGCTCTGCACCCGCCTGCAACTGCTGGGCGAGCACCGCGACGGCACGTTTGCCGAATGGGTGACCGTGCCGGCACAGAACGCCTTTCCCATGCCGGCCGGATTGAGCTTTGTGCAAGCCGCCGCCTTGGGCGTGAACCACCTCACGGCGTGGCGCATGCTGTTTACCAAGGGTCGCCTGCAACCTTGGGAAACGGTGCTGGTGTTCGGCATAGGCGGCGGCGTTTCGCTGGCCGCGCTGCAACTGGCCAAGCAGGTGGGCGCGCGGGTGATCGTGACCTCGCGCGATGCCGACAAGCTCGAACGTGCGCGGGCCTTGGGGGCCGATGGCCTGATCGACGGCAGCCGCGAAGACATTGCGAAAGCGGCGCTGGCCCTGACCGGTGGGCGCGGCGTGGACTTGGTGATAGAAAACGTGGGCGAAGCCGTGTGGTCGGCGGCCCTGAAGTCGCTGGTGCGCGGCGGCCGCCTGGTGACCTGCGGCGCCACCAGCGGCGACCAGCCCCCGGCCGATTTGCGGCGACTGTTCATCCGCCAGTTGCAGGTGATCGGATCAACCTACGGCGATCTGAAAGAGTTTGCCGACCTGCTGCAGTTCGTCGGCCGCACCGGCCTCAAGCCCGTGATCGACAGCGAATTCGGCATGGACGACGTACACGCAGCCCTGGAGCGGCTGGAGTCGGGCCGCCAGTTCGGCAAAGTGGCCCTGCGCATTTCGTCTGGCTGAAGCGGTCCCAGATCAAGTGCGGGGCCGAGCCGAGGCAAGCACTGGCTTCAATCCGTGCCAGCCCAGACCCGGGCTTTTTCGAGCACAAAGTCGATCAGCGTGCGTGTGGCCAAGGTCTGATAGCGGTCGGGCATGCGCAGCAGGTACAGCCGGCTGCCGAAAATGCTCAGACGCCAGTCGTCGAGGGCCCGAACCACGCGACCGGCGGCCACGTCTGGCGCCACCACGTAGTCTGGCACCAGCCCGACTCCTAAGCCGGCCAGTATGGCCGAGTGCAAAAACTGGAAATTCTCAGAGGCCAGCGTGGGGCTCAGGGTGACTTCGTGGCGCTGCGCACCTTGGTAAGCCGACACGCGCAAGGAACGCCCGACCACCGTGGACGTGATGATGGGCATCTGCGCCAAATCCTGCACGGTCTGCGGCATGGGGTGTTGCGCCGCGTAGGCCGAAGAGGCGCAGGCAATGTGTCGCATTCGGCTCAGTTCGCGCGCCACCATATTGGGTGGTGGCTCTGACAGCACCCGAATCGCCAGGTCCACCTCATCGCGCAGCAGGTCGTCCACCCGGTTGTCAAAAATCAGCTCCAGGCTGATGCTCGGGTGCCGGTGCTTGAACTCGATCAGCCAATGCGACATGACCAATTGCCCAAAGCCGGTGGGCACTGCCAGACGCACCGAACCGTGCAGGCCCTCGCGCAGGCTGGACACCGACTCCTGTGCCGCCAGCAGTTCGTCGCGCAGCGTGCGGCCATGTTGGTACAGTTTTAGGCCGGCCTCGGTCGGGTCGATCCGGCGTGTGGTGCGTCGCACCAGTTGCATGCCCAGGCTGCGCTCCAGTTGTGTGAGGTGGTAGCTGATGTTGGCCCGGCTCATCTTGCGGTTGCGCGCGGCCTGGCTCAGGTTGCCCGCGTCCAGGATGTCAACCAACAGCAACAGGGCGTTTGCGTCCATGGCTTTTGTTTGTTAAAAATTTTGAGACAGTCTGTCAACTTCCATGCGTATTGTCAAACACAGCCTGCTGAAAAATAATCGGGTTTTGCAGTTTTAGGGGCAACATCTTGATTTTTTACGCCATGCAAGGCGATGTGGCCGTGGTGAGCTTGGCCCATCCGCCGGTAAACAGCCTGAGCCTCGTGCTGCGCCGCTTCATTGTGCAGGCGCTGGATGCGGCCGAGTCCGACCCGGCCGTGCGCGGCATCGTGCTCACGGGCAACGACAAGGCCTTTTCGGCCGGTGCCGATGTGGCCGAACTGGGCACACCGGCCCAGTTGGCTGAACCCATCTTGCCTACCGTGCTGGCGCGCGTGGCGGCTTGCCGCAAGCCGGTGCTGGCCGCCCTGAGTGGGGTCGCGCTGGGTGGCGGGCTGGAACTGGCCATGAGCTGCCACGGCCGCGTGGCCTTGGCCAGCGCCCAGGTGGGTCTGCCCGAGATCAACCTGGGGTTGATTCCCGGCTCTACCGGCACGCAGTTGCTGCCGCGCCTGGTGGGCGTGCCCCGGGCGCTGGGCCTGATGCTCAACGGCCAGCCGCAAAGCGCCCAGGCTTGGGCCGACAGCGGCCTGTTCGAGCTCGTGGTGCCCGATGATGTGGTGCGAGCGGCCTGTGCGCTCGCGCGCCAGTGGGCCGAACCCGGTGCCTTGCCACCGGGCATCCGTGAGCGCACGCTCGATGCCGCCGCCGTGGCCGAGCAGGTGGCCGCCGAGCGCGCCAAGCTCAGCCCGCGCCAGCGCCTGCAACCCGCCTATGGCGCACTCTTGGACGCGGTGGCCGCTTGCGCGCTGCCCTTTGACCAAGGTGCCCAGCGCGAACGCGAGCTGTTCCTGCAACTGCTGCCCAGCAACGCCGCCCGGGCGCTGCGCCACCAGTTCAAGGCCGAGCGCGAGGCCACCAAGCTGCCGCCCGAGGTGCAGGCCAAGCCACGCCCGGTGCAGAGCGTGGCCGTGATCGGCGCCGGCACCATGGGCGCGGGCATCGCCATCTGTGCGCTCGACGCGGGCCTGAACGTGCTGCTGCTGGAGCAGAATGACGCGGCCCTGGCCCGTGGCCAGCAGCGCGTGACCGATCACTACAGCGGCCGCGTGGCCGCGGGCAAGATGAAGCCCGCCGTGACCGATGCCGCCCAGGCGCGGCTTACCGCCAGCATCGACTGGGCTTTGTTGGAGCGCGCCGATGTGGTGATCGAGGCCGTGTTCGAGGACTTGTCGGTCAAGCAGCGCGTGTTCCAGCAGATCGACACCCACGCCCGAGCCGGCGCCGTGCTCGCCACCAACACCTCCTACCTGGACGTGGACGCCATCGCCCACGCCACGCGCCGCCCGCAGGACGTGCTGGGCCTGCACTTCTTCAGCCCCGCCAACGTGATGAAGCTGCTGGAGGTGGTGCGCGGCGCGCAGACCGCGCCCGACGTGCTGGCCACCGGCATGGCGCTGGGCAAGGCGCTCAAAAAACTGCCCGTGCTGTGCGGCAACGCCTTTGGCTTCATCGGCAACCGCATTTACAACGCCTACCGCAAGCAGTGCGAGTTCATGCTCGAAGACGGCGCCTGGCCCGAGGACGTGGACCAAGCCCTCACCGGCATGGGCTTTGCCATGGGCCCATTTGCCGTGGCCGACCTGTCGGGCCTAGACATCGCCTGGCGCATGCGCAAAGCCCAAGCTGCCACGCGCGACCCGCGCGAGCGCTACGTCGGGATTCTGGACCAGCTCTGCGAGCAAGGCCGCCTAGGCCGCAAGACCGGCGCCGGCTACTACAGCTACACCGACGGCAAACAGGCCCAAAGCACCGATGCCAGCGTGCGCGCCATCATCGAGCAAGCCAGTGCGGCGCGCGGCATCACCCGCCAGCCGCTGAGCGCGCACCAAATCTGCCGCCTAGCCCTCTTGGCCATGGTGAACGAGGCCGCGCTGTTGCTGGCCGAGGGCGTGGCCGCCCGCGCCAGCGACATCGACGTGGTGCTGGTGCAGGGCTACGGCTTTCCGCGCTGGGAGGGCGGCCCCGTGTTCTGGGCCCGCCAGCAGGACCGTGCCGCGCTGGAGCGCGACTTGCAGACCCTGGCGCAGTCGGCCGGCTTTGGCTTTAGGCTGGGCCAGCTCGACCCCTTGCTGGCGTGAGCTGCCCCGGCGCGCAGCAAGCCGCTAAGCTGTGCCCACCGCGCGCTTGACCCGTTAACCGTTCAGTTGCACCAACCCCACCCGGAGACCCCCCCCATGAACCAAGCCTTTATCTGCGACGCCATCCGCACCCCCTTTGGCCGCTACGGCGGCGCCCTCTCTGGTGTGCGCACCGACGACCTCGGTGCCATCCCCTTGAAGGCGCTGATGGCGCGCAACCCGCACGTGGACTGGGCCGCCGTGGCCGATGTGATTTACGGCTGCGCCAACCAAGCCGGCGAAGACAACCGCAACGTGGCCCACATGAGCAGCCTGCTGGCCGGCCTGCCGCTGCAAGTGCCCGGTGCCACGCTCAACCGCCTGTGCGGCTCGGGCCTGGATGCCATCGGCACCGCCGCGCGCGCCATCAAAGCCGGTGAAGCGGGCCTGATGATCGCGGGCGGTGTGGAGAGCATGAGCCGCGCGCCCTTCGTCATGCCCAAGGCCGAGTCTGCCTTTGGCCGCAACAACGCGGTGTACGACACCACCATCGGCTGGCGCTTCATCAACCCGCTTATGAAAGCGCAGTACGGCGTCGATTCCATGCCCGAAACGGCCGAAAACGTCGCCGCCGATTTCAAGATCGAGCGCGAGGCACAAGACCTCATGGCCCTCAACAGCCAGATGCGCGCCGTGGCCGCCATCGAGGCTGGCCATTTGGCGCGCGAGATCTGCCCCGTCATCCTGCCGCAAAAGAAGGGCGATCCGGTGCTCGTCAACGCCGACGAACACCCGCGCAAGACCAGCCTGGACGCGCTGGCCAAGCTCAAGGGCGTGGTGCGGCCCGACGGGTCTGTGACCGCCGGCAACGCCAGTGGCGTCAACGACGGCGCCTGTGCCCTGATTCTGGCCGACGAAGCCACTGCCGCCAAAAACGGCCTGACCCCGAAGGCCCGCGTGGTAGGCATGGCCACGGCTGGCGTGGCGCCGCGCATCATGGGCATCGGCCCGGTGCCCGCCACGCAAAAAGTGCTGGCGCAAACCGGCCTGACGCTGGCGCAGATGGACGTGATCGAGTTGAACGAGGCTTTTGCAGCCCAAGGCTTGGCCGTGCTGCGCTTGCTCGGCCTGAATGACGACGATGCCCGCGTCAACGCCTGGGGCGGCGCGATTGCCCTAGGCCACCCGCTGGGTGCCAGCGGTGCGCGTTTGGCCACCACCGCCATCAACCGCTTGCAGCACACCGGTGGCCGCTACGCGCTGTGCACCATGTGCATTGGTGTTGGTCAAGGCATTGCGCTGGTGCTCGAGCGTGTCTGAATCCGCGCAAGCAAGGCGCAAGCATCGCTGCTGCTACCCACCCTGCAGCCCCCAGCCCCCGCCCTACGTGCCAGGCCGGGGGCTTTTTTTGTCCACCGCTCTGTCGGATAAAAGCAAACATGTTTACTTGAATAATCTTCGCCTAGAAAGCGGCATCTACAATTGGCTGCTGAAAAATAAGGATTTACTAGGGTAAACACCTATGCGTTTGGCCTCTCTGGGTGTTGAAATAGGTAAACATGTTGTCTAAAATCGGGCATGGGTTCGGTAAATATGAGGCGTCGCTTAGGGGCCTCGACTTCAGCAAAGCAAGGAAACAAGCATGAGCAAGTTGCAACACAAAACAGCGATCGTCACTGGTGGTGGGGGCGGCATAGGTGGGGCCACGTGCCACCGCCTGGCGGTCGAAGGCGCCAAAGTGGCGGTGTTCGATCGGGACTTGGCCGCCGCCCAAAAAGTGGCGGCCGACATCAACGCCGCGGGCGGCACCGCAGCCGCCTTTCATTGCGACATCACCCATCGCGCCCAAGTGGATGCCGCCGTGGCTGCAGCCCAAGCCCAGTTGGGCCCCATTGCCGTGTTGGTCAACAACGCCGGCTGGGATGTGTTCAAACCCTTCGTCAAGACCGTGCCCGCCGAATGGGAGCAACTGATCGCCATCAACCTCACGGGTGCGCTGCACATGCTGCATGCGGTGCTGCCGGGCATGGCCGAGCGCCAGTACGGCCGCATCGTCAACATCGCATCCGACGCGGCCCGTGGCGGCTCATCGGGCGAGGCGGTGTACTCGGCCTGCAAGGGCGGCCTGGTGGCCTTGTCCAAAACGCTGGCACGCGAACACGCGCGCCACAACATTACCGTCAACGTGGTCTGCCCCGGCCCCACCGACACCGCCTTGCTGGCCAGCGTGGCCGAGGGCGCGCGCGACCCGGCCAAGCTGCTGGAGGCCTTCCGCAGCGCCATTCCGCTGGGCCGCCTGGGCCAGCCCGAGGATTTGGCCAGCGCCATTGCCTTTTTCGGCAGCGACGACGCCGGCTTCATCACCGGTCAGGTCCTGTCGGTCTCGGGCGGTCTGACCATGCACGGTTGAGTGCTTGCCCCCTCATTGAACCAACAAGGAATTCCCATGAACTTTGAAGACATCCTGTACGAAGTCCGCAACGGCGTGGCGTGGATCACCATCAACCGCCCGGACAAGATGAACGCCTTTCGTGGCACCACCTGCGACGAGATCATCAAGGCCCTGAACAAAGCCGGCTACGACCGCGAGGTGGGCTGCATCGTGCTGGCCGGCGCTGGCGAGCGCGCCTTTTGCACCGGTGGCGACCAATCCGCCCACGACGGCAATTACGACGGCCGCGGCACCATTGGTCTGCCCATGGAAGAGATGCACACCGCCATCCGCGACGTGCCCAAGCCGGTGATCGCGCGCGTGCAGGGTTTCGCCATCGGGGGCGGCAACGTGCTGTGCACCATCTGCGACCTGACCATCTGCTCCGACAAGGCGGTCTTCGGCCAGGTTGGCCCCAAGATGGGTTCGGTGGACCCGGGCTATGGCACGGCCTTTCTGGCCCGCGTGGTGGGCGAGAAAAAGGCGCGCGAGATCTGGTACCTGAACAAGCGCTACTCCGGCCAAGAAGCGGTGGACATGGGCCTGGCCAATATCTGCGTGCCACACGACAAGCTGGACGAAACCGTGCAGGAGTGGGCCGAAACCATCTGCGAACGCAGCCCCACGGCCATCGCCATTGCCAAGCGCAGCTTCAACATGGACACGGCGCACCAAGCAGGCATTGCCGGCATGGGCATGTACGCGCTCAAGCTGTACTACGACACCGAAGAGTCGCGTGAAGGCGTGAACGCGCTGAAAGAAAAGCGCAAACCCGATTTCCGCAAGTACGCCAAGTAAACCGGAGAGTGCCGCGATGAACCCAAACCCCTATATCGATGCAGACCTTCAGGCGCTGGCCGAAACCGCGCGCCGCTTTGCCGAGGAGCGCGTTAAGCCCGGTTTCCTGCAGCGCGACCAGACCCGCGACCTCGACCGTGTGCTGTTGCGCGAGATGGGGGAACTCGGGTTCATCTGCCCCGAGCTGCCCGAAGCTTTCGGTGGCATGGGGCTGGGCTGCCTGGCCGCGGGCGTGATCCACGAAGAGATCGCCCGCGCCGACCTGAGCTTTTCCTACCTGAACCTGCTGGCCTCGCTCAACAGCCAGATCCTGTCCAAGTACGGAAACCCGGACATCGTCGCTCCCTGGCTGAAGAAGATCGTGCAGGGCGAGGCAATCTGCGCCATTGCGCTGACCGAACCGCGTGGCGGCTCCGACGCGGCCAATCTGCGCCTGCGCATGGAGCGCGATGGCGATTGCTACGTCATCAACGGCGAGAAAACCTCCATCTCCGCTGCCGACCAGGCCGACATCACCGTGGTGTTTGGCCGCACCGGCACGCCGGAATCGGGCGCCCACGGCGTGACCGCGCTGCTGGTGCCCATGGACACCCCCGGTATCACAACCAACCGCTTCGATTGCCACGGCCAGCGCGCCATCGGCCGCGGCTCCATCTTTTTCGAGAATGTGCGCGTACCGTTGAGCCACCGCCTGGGCGACGAGAACAAAGGCTTTGTGCAGGTCATGCACGGCTTTGACTTCTCGCGCTCGCTCATCGGCCTGCAGTGCCTGGCCGTGGCGCGGGTGGCGTTGGACGAAACCTGGGAATACATCACCCAGCGCCAAGCCTTCGGCCAGCCGCTGTCGGCCTTCCAAGGCGTGACGCACCCGCTGGCGCAGTTCGATACCGAAGTCGAGGGCGCGCGCCTGCTCTGCCTGCAGGGCCTTTGGCTCAAAGACCAGGGCCTGCCGCACTCTGCCGAGGCCGGCATGGCCAAGTGGTGGGGCCCCAAGCTGGCCTACGACGCGATCCACCAGTGCCTGCTGTGCTTTGGCCACGGCGGCTACGACCGCGGCCCGATGGAGCAGCGCCTGCGCGACGTGCTGGGTTTCCAGATCGGCGACGGCACGGCGCAAATCATGAAAACCATCATCGCCCGCACCCGCGCCGGGCGCAAGAACGTACCCGCCTAAACCCCGCACCACAAACCGGAGACTTGCATGGAATTCGACGCCGTACTGCTGCCCCCACGCCGGGCGCGCATGATCGCCCAAGGGCTCTGGCACGACCGCACCATCAACCACGAGCTAGATGCGTGTGTGGCCCAGTGCCCCGACAAACTGGCCTTGACCGCCTACCGGATGGAGTCTGGCGCCGTCACGCGCTTGACCTACCGCGAGTTGGCCCGCCTCGCAGACCGCGTCGCGGTGGGCTTGCACCGCTTGGGCGTGCGCAAAAACGACATCGTGGCGTGCCAACTGCCCAACTGGTGGCAGTTCACCGTGGTGTACCTCGCGTGCTCGCGCATAGGCGCCGTGATGAACCCCTTGATGCACATCTTCCGCGAGCACGAGCTCAACTTCATGCTCAAGCACGGCGAGGCCAAGGTGCTGATTGCACCCAAGACCTTCCGGAATTTCGACTTTGAAAAAATGGCCAAGGGCATACAGCCCAACTTGCCGCACTTGCGCCAGATTGTGGTGGTCGATGGCGCCGGACCCGACAGCTTTGAGGCCTTGCTCAGCGGACCAGAGTGGGAAACGGCACCCGATGCCGAAACCATTTTGCATGCCAACCGCCCGGGGCCCGACGACATCACCCAGATCATTTACACCTCTGGCACCACGGGCGAGCCCAAGGGCGTGATGCATTCGGCCAACACCACCATGGCCAACATCATCCCGTATGCCCAGCGCCTGCAACTCGACGCGGCGGATGTGGTGCTCATGGCCTCCCCGATGGCGCACCAAACCGGCTTCATGTACGGCCTGATGATGCCCATCATGCTCAAAGCGAGCGCGGTGTTGCAAGACGTGTGGGAGCCCAAAAAAGGGTTGGAGGTGATCCAGCGCGAGGGCGCGACCTTCACCATGGCGTCCACGCCATTTTTGTCTGACATCACCAAAACCGTGGCCGAGTCGGGCGCAGCCATCCCGACCTTGAGGTCGTTTTTGTGCGCTGGAGCCCCCATACCCAGTGCCCTCGTAGAGCAGGCGCGCAAGGTATTGCCCACCAAAATCGTATCGGCTTGGGGCATGACCGAAAACGGCGCCGTCACCCTGATTCGCCTAGACGACCCAGACCAGCGCGCCTTCAGCACCGACGGCCTTCCCCTGCCTGGGGTGGAGCTCAAGGTGGTGGGTGTGGATGGGCAAACGCTCCCCCCTGGCCACGAGGGCCAGTTGCACTTGCGCGCCTGCTCCAACTTTGGCGGCTACCTCAAACGCCCGCACTTGAACGCCACCGATGCCGACGACTGGTTTGACACCGGCGACCTGGCCCAACTTGACGAGCAGGGTTACGTGCGCATCACCGGGCGCAGCAAGGACGTGATCATCCGGGGCGGCGAGAACATCCCGGTGTTCGAAATCGAATCCCTGCTCTACAAGCACCCGGCCGTGGCCCAAGTGGCCATCGTGGCCTATGCCGACGAGAGGCTGGGTGAGCGCGCCTGTGCGGTTGTGGTGCCCAAGAGCGGCGCCAGCCTCGACCAAGCCGACATGGTGGCGTTTTTGAAAACGCAGCAAGTGGCGCAGCAGTACATCCCCGAGCGCTTGCTGGTGCTCGACGCAATGCCCGCCACCCCATCGGGAAAGATTCAAAAGTTCAAGCTGCGCGAGATGTTGCGCGCCGCCAGCTAATAGCCATCAAACGCGCACACAGCCCAACCGGAGACAAACCCCATGAAGACCCCAATCCATTTGATGCCAACCCCATTGAGCCGGCGCACGCTGCTGGCTGCCGGCGGCGCGCTCGGGCTGCTGAGCGCCAGCGGCGCGGCACTGGCCCAAGCCACCTGGCCAACCAGACCCGTTCGAGTCGTGGTCGGGTTTGCGGCCGGCGGAAGCACGGACGCGATGGCACGCGCCCTAGCACAGTCGCTCATGGAAATTCTCGGGCAACCGTTCGTGGTCGAAAACCGGCCCGGCGCCAGCGGCAACCTCAGCGTGGGCGAAGTCGCCAGAGCGCGGGCCGATGGTTACACCATCATGGTGGCGCCAACCTCGGTCCAAACCGCCAATCCGCACCTGTTTACGCGCGCTGGCGTGCAACCCGCGCGCGACCTCACACCTGTGATGGGGATCGCCCGCACGCAAATGTACGTGATTGCCCGTCCCACGCTCCAAGCCGAAGGCATCCGGGACTTGATCGCCCTGGCCAGGGCACAGCCCGGGCGGGTGAGCTATGGTTCCGCTGGTATCGGCACGCCGCCGCACTTGGGGGTCGAGTTGTTCCAGCGCAGCGCGGGCATTTCGTTCAACCACATCCCGTTCCGCGGCTCTGCGCCCGCTCTGCAGGCCGTGATGTCGGGCGAGGTCGATTTTGCCTTTGATCCCGGAATCGCCTTCCCGCACATCCAGGCTGGCAGGGTGAAATTGCTGGGTGTGGCCAGCGATCAGAAGTCGCCGTTCACACCCAATGCGCCAACTTTTGCCGATTTGGGCATCCGAAACGCCAGCCTCGACATCTGGTTCGGGGTTTGGGTGCCCAACAACCTGCCCGCGCACATCAGCGAGCGTCTGGCGCAAGCGCTGACGCGCGCCTTGGCGGCACCGGCAGTCAGAGAGCGCTTCCAGGCCTTGGGCGCCGAGCCGAGCCCGTTGGCAACGGCGGCCTTTCGCACCCTGCTGGCCGAGGAAGAGCGGGCCTTGTCGGGCCTGATCCGGGAACGCAACATCGTCGTGGAATAAGCAGGCACATCATGGCACTTGATCCCGAATCGTTCGACCTCTTGCTGGCAGCGGTGCAGCGCTTTGTGCGCGAGCGCTTGGTGCCAGCCGAAAATCACATCGAGGAGCACGACGAAGTTCCTCCGGCATTGGTCGAGGCCATGAAGGAAATGGGTCTGTTTGGCCTGACCGTGCCCGAGGCGTTTGGCGGCGTGGGCTTGTCGGTGAGCCAAGAGGTGCAGGTCAACTTCGAGTTTGGCCAAACGGCGCCGGCTTTTCGCTCCACCTTTGGCACCAACATCGGGATCGGGTCGCAAGGCATTTTGATGGATGGCACGCCCGAACAACAGGCCCAGTACCTGCCGCGCGTGGCCAGTGGCGAGCTGGTGATGTCTTTTGCGCTCACCGAGCCGGATGCCGGGTCCGACGCGGCTTCGCTCAAGACGCGCGCCGAATTGGACCGGGACGGCCAGCACTACGTGCTCAATGGCACCAAGCGCTATATCACCAACGCGCCGCGGGCTGGGGCTTTTACCTTGATGGCCCGAACCGGCGGCCCAGGTGCATCCGGCGTCTCGGCCTTCATCGTTCCGGCGGGCTTGCCCGGCATCCAGCTGGGCAAAAAGGACAAGAAAATGGGCCAGCGGGGCACGGCGACTTGCGATGTGATCTTGGAAAACGTGCGCGTGCCAGTGGCCAACCTGATCGGAGGCAAACCCGGCCAAGGCTTCAAGACGGCGATGAAGGTGCTCGACCGTGGGCGGCTCAACATCTCGGCCGTGGCCTGCGGCATGGCGCAGCGGGTGCTCGACGAGTCGGCCCGCTACGCGCGCGAACGCAAGCAGTTCAACAAGCCCATTGGGGATTTTCAGCTTGTTCAAGCCATGCTGGCGGATTGCCAAGCCGAGTTGTTGGCCGGCTGGGCCTTGGTGCGCGAGGTGGCGCAAGCCTTCGACCGCAAGCCGGCGCACGCATCGGACCCGGCGCTCTCGATGCGCGTGGCCTGCGCCAAGCTGTTTTGCACCGAAATGGTGGGCCGCGTAGCCGACCGTGGCGTGCAGGTGCACGGTGGCGCCGGGTATATTAACGAGTATCCGGTCGAGCGCTTTTACCGCGACGTGCGCTTGCTGCGTTTGTACGAGGGCACATCTCAAATCCAACAACTGGTCATCGGGCGCGAACTGATGCGCCGCAACTAAACACACAGGAGTTCACCATGGCCGCTTCCTCCCCCCGCTTCGATTGGTCCGACCCGCTGGCCCTGAGCGCGCAGCTCAGCGCCGATGAGTGCGCGATCCGCGACGCCGCCTACGCCTACTGCCAAGAGCGGCTCGCACCACGCGTGATCGAGGCATTTCGCCACGAACAGACCGATCCGGCGATCTTTAGAGAGATGGGCGAACTGGGCCTGCTCGGGCCCACCATCCCCGAAGCCTACGGCGGTGCCGGGCTGAATTATGTGGCTTACGGCCTGATCGCACGCGAAGTGGAGCGCGTCGATTCCGGCTACCGCTCGATGATGAGCGTGCAATCGTCGCTGGTGATGGTGCCGATCTGCGAATTTGGCAGCGAGGCCATGAAACAAAAGTACCTGCCCAAACTCGCCTCCGGGGCTTGGATAGGTTGCTTTGGCCTCACCGAGCCCAACCACGGCTCCGACCCCGGCAGCATGATCACCCGCGCCAAGAAGGTGCCCGGCGGTTACTCGATCAGCGGTGCCAAAACGTGGATCAGCAACAGCCCGATCGCCGATGTGTTCGTGGTCTGGGCCAAGGACGATGCAGGCGCGATCCGCGGCTTTGTGCTGGAAAAAGGCTGGAAAGGCCTGAGCGCACCCGCCATACACGGCAAGGTGGGGCTGCGCGCCTCGATCACCGGTGAAATTGTGATGGATGAGGTGTTTTGCCCCGAAGAAAACGCCTTCGCCGATGTGCGTGGCCTCAAAGGCCCGTTCACCTGCCTCAACAGCGCCCGCTATGGCATCGCCTGGGGTGCGCTGGGCGCGGCCGAAGACTGCTACGCCCGCGCCCGCCAGTACGTGCTGGACCGCAAGCAGTTTGGGCGCCCGTTGGCCGCCAATCAGCTCATTCAGAAGAAGCTGGCCGATATGCTGACCGAAATCAGCCTGGGCCTGCAGGGCTGCCTGGCGCTGGGCCGCATGAAAGATGCCGGCACCGCGCCGGTGGATGTGACCTCTATGCTCAAGCGCAACAGCTGCGGCAAGGCACTGGACATTGCCCGCAGCGCACGGGACATGATGGGCGGCAACGGCATCAGCGACGAATACGGCGTCGCGCGCCACCTGGTGAACCTGGAGGTCGTCAACACCTACGAGGGCACGCACGACATTCACGCCCTGATCCTCGGCCGGGCCATCACCGGCATTGCGGCCTTTGCCAACTGAGCCGCCCATGCGCCCCGCTGATCAAGCCGATGAACGCCGATGAACGCCGACAACGGATACGACATCGAGGACTTGCGCGTGGGCATGAGCGCGAGCTGCACCAAGACCAGAACGACCAAGTGGTGATCGAGGGTGTGGCCTTGCACCGCAATGTCTTCCAACCCGATTGAAAGTCAAGACCATGAAAATTCTCGTCCCCGTCAAGCGCGTGGTGGACTACAACGTCAAGGTGCGCGTCAAGGCCGACGGCACGGGCGTGGACATCGCCAACGTCAAGATGAGCATGAACCCCTTTGACGAAATCGCC
>Ga0208735_100274_pt1 | contig 28156 bp, 21 predicted proteins | sample Subbio12Aug_8Aab_FD_184829 | JGI IMG/M metagenome (GOLD analysis project Ga0208735, IMG submission 184829) | Serpentinite rock and fluid subsurface biosphere microbial communities from McLaughlin Reserve, California, USA - CR12Aug_8Aab (SPAdes) | ecosystem: Environmental > Terrestrial > Deep... | reverse complement strand
ACCCCCGCCGCAATTCGGCGCACTGAGCGGCGAGGCCATCAAGCTCGCGCTGGCCGAACGCAATGCGACGGTCGGCAGGATCAGGCTGGCGGGTGGCCGCGTCCAGGCGCTGCGCGGGGCCGACGGCAGCATCGATTTGCAGGATGCGCTCAGGCGCCTGGCGGGCGACGGGTCGGCGGACGAGAAGGCGGCCGCGCCCTGGCGCTACCGGGTCGACAGGATCGAGATCGCGGAAACCGGGCTGGTTCTGCGCCAGGCCGCGCCGCAGCCGGCGCTGGAACTCGCGCTGGACAACATCGCGGCGCAGACCGAAGGCGTCAGCAACGACCTGTCCGTTCCCCTGCCGGTGCGGCTGTCCTTCGAGGTGCGCAGCGGCGGCCGTTTCGAGGCGGCTGGCCGGGTCACGCCCGCCCCCGCCGCCGCCGACCTCCGCTTTCGCCTGGACGATCTCGCCCTCCAAGCCGCGCAGCCCCTGCTCGACGCGAGAACGACGCTGACGCTCGCGGCCGGCCGCCTGTCGCTCGAGGGGCGCGTCACCCACAACGAGAAGGGGCCGGACCTGCGCGGCGCTTTTGCCGTGCGCGACCTGCGCCTGATGGAACCCGGCGGCGAACGGCCTCTGCTGGCCTGGAAATCCCTCGTCAGCCGCGATCTGCGCCTGACGACCAGAGCGCTCGATCTGGGCGAACTGCGCCTCGACGGCCTCGACACCCGGGTGCTGATCGACCGGGACAAGAACCTCAATTTCAAGCGGGTGATCAAGCCGTCCGCCGCGGCAGCCGCCGTCGCGCCAGCGCCGACTTTCGGCGTGAACATCGATCGCCTGCGCTTTGCCGGGGGCGGGCTGGACTTTGCCGACCGCTCGCTGATCCTGCCGTTCGGCACCCGCATCCACGAATTGCGCGGCAGCATCGCCGGCCTGTCGAACCGGCCCGGTGCGGTCGGCCAGGTCGAACTCGAGGGCGTGGTGGACGACTACGGGCAGGCGCGCGCCGCCGGCCAGGTCGAACTCGGCAACCCGACCAACAGCCTGGATCTGCGCGTGCAGTTCCGCAACGTCGAGATGACCCGCCTGACACCCTATACGGCGCATTTCGCCGGGCGCAAGATCGACTCGGGCAAGCTCTCGCTCGACCTGCGCTACCGGATCAGGCAGCGCCAGCTGGAGGGCGAGAACCAGGTGATCATGGACCAGCTGACGCTCGGCGAGCGCATCGAATCCCCGGCGGCGCAAGACCTGCCGCTCGATCTGGCCCTCGCCCTCCTGCGCGACGCGTCCGGTCGCATCGACCTCGGCCTGCCCGTCGCCGGCAGTCTCGACGACCCGCAGTTCAGCTACGGCGCGATCATCTGGAAGGTGATCGCCAACCTGCTGACCAAGATCGCCACCGCGCCGTTCCGCGCGCTCGGCGCGCTGTTCGGCGGCGGCGAGACGATCGAGGAGATCGCCTTCGAGCCGGGGATGGCGCGGCTGGCGCCGCCCGAGCGCGAGAAGCTGGCGCGACTGGCCGAGGCGCTCGGCAAGCGCCCGGGCCTGATCCTGGCCGTCGGCGGCGTGCATGCCGAGGCCGATCGCGCGGCCCTGCAGGACCTTCAGCTGCGGCGCAACCTGCTCGTCCGCGCCGGCCAGCGCGTGCCGGAAGAGGGCGATCCCGGCCCGATCTCGACCCAGCAGCCGAAACTGCGCGAAGCGCTCGAGGCGCTCTACAAGGAGCGTTTCGGCGCGGCCGCTCTGGCCGCCCTCAAGGAGGGCTTTCGCGCCGCCAACCCCGGTCAGATGGAGGAAGGCGCCGCCGGCAGGATGATCTCGCGCCTCGCCGGCCTGCTGGGGGAGAGGAAGACCCTCGACGCAAGCGAGGTGGCGCAGCTGAAAGGCGTGGATTTTCATGGCTTGCTGTTCGAACGTCTGCGCGCGCAGGAGAGCGTTGCCGCTGAGCGCCTGCTGGCGCTGGCGCGCACGCGCGGCGAGGCCGCGCTCGAGGTTCTCGGTCAGGCCGGTCTCGCGCCCGAGCGCATGCAGCTGCTGCCGGCGGAAAAAGGCGAGGACGCCGACGGGCGTTTTGAGGTACCCTTGCGCATGGCGCTGGAACCCGCAACGTCAAAATAGGCCCGCCACGAGGAGATCTCATGGTCAGCACCCCCACCCCCGTCTGCGATTTCGGCTGGAAGGCCCTCGACTTCGACCTGCCCGGCGTGGACGGCAAGCGCCACACCCTGGCCGCCGCGCGCGGCCCGAACGGCTTGCTGGTGATGTTCATCTGCAACCACTGTCCCTACGTCAAGGCGGTGATCGACCGCATCGTGCGCGACACGCGCGAGCTGGCCACGCTCGGCATCGGCAGCATCGCGATCATGAGCAACGATCCGACCGACTACCCCGAGGATTCCTGGGACAACATGGTCAGGCTGGCGCAGGACAAGGCCTTTCCGTTTCCCTATGTGCTGGACGACACCCAGCAGGTCGCCAAGGCCTACGGCGCCGTGTGCACGCCGGATTTCTTCGGCTTCAACGGCAAGTTGGAGTTGCAGTATCGCGGCCGGCTCGACGCGTCGCGCAAGGAAACCGCTCCCGCGGACGTGCGCCGCGACCTGTTCGAGGCGATGCGCGAGGTGGCGCTGACCGGACACGGCCCGCGCGCACAGATTCCCGGCATCGGCTGCTCGATCAAGTGGAAGGCCGGGTAACGGGGCGAGTCGGACAATGAGCCTGCAGGCGGTGATTTTCGACGTCGATGGCACCCTGGCCGACACCGAGGAGGCCCACCGGCAGGCTTTCAACGAGGCTTTCGGGGAATTCGGCCTGCCCTGGCGCTGGGATGCCGGGCTCTATGTCGAGCTGCTCGCCGTGGCCGGCGGCAAGGAGCGCCTGCGCCACTACTGCGACCGGGTCGATCCGGCGCGCTTGCAGGCGCCCGGTGGCGCGGCCTTCATCGCGCGTCTGCACGAGCGCAAGACGGAGCTCTACAACCGCCGCGTCGCGCGGGGCGAAGTCTCGGCCCGTCCGGGCGTCAAGCGTCTGATCCGCGAGTTGCTCGATGGCGGCGTGCGCCTGGCGATCGCCACCACCACCTCGCGCGCCAACGTCGATGCGCTGCTGGAGACGAGCTTCGCCGACCTGCCGGCCGGGAGCTTCGGCGCGATCGGGGCCGGCGAGCAGGCGGCCGCCAAGAAGCCGGCGCCCGACATCTATCGCTGGACGCTGCGGGAGCTCGGCCTGGCCGCACACGAGTGCCTTGCCATCGAGGATTCCGGCAACGGCGTGCGCGCCGCCGCGGGGGCCGGGATCGCGGTGATGGTCAGCGTCAACTCCTGGACCCGCGCCGACGATTTCACCGGCGCACTCCGGGTGCTGCCCGATCTCGACGGCGTCGATCTCGCCCTGCTCCGGCGTCTCGTGCGGTAGGTCGCTCTAGCCCTTGCGCGACAGCAGGACGGGCGCCTCGGCGATGAGAAATGCCCGGAAAGTCTCGGCGACCGGCAGCAGCGCCTTCTCGGCGCGGTGCACGACGAACCAGCGCCGGATCACCGGCATCCCGGTCACGGGCAGGATCGCCAGGCGGCCGACCTCGCATTCCAGGCTGACGGCGTGGGCGGAGATGAAGGCAAGGCCCAGACCGGCCATCACCGCCTGCTTGATCGCCTCGTCGCTGACCAGCTCCATGCTTTGGCGCGGCGCGATGCGGGCATCCGAAAAATAGCGCTCCATCGCCGCGCGCGTGCCGGAACCCGGCTCGCGGATGATGAAGGTTTCCTCGTTGAGCAGGCTCGGCGCGACCTTCTTGCGCTGCGCGAGGGGATGATCGGGCGCGCCGATGATGACGAGGGGATGATCGGCGAAGGCTTCCGCAACGGTGGGGAATTCCAGGGGCGGCTGCCCCATGATGGCGAGGTCGACCTCGTTCTCGGCGAGCTTGCGCACCACCGTTTCGCGGTTGTGGACACCCAGTCGAAGCTCGATGCCCGGCTGGCGCCGGCGGAACTCGGCGAGCAGGTGCGGCGCGAAGTATTTCGCGGTGCTGATCACGCCGACCGACAGGCGGCCCCCGCGCACGCCCTTGATGGCGTCGAGCGCCTCGCCGGCCTCGCGCAGCTGCTGGGCGAGCAGGCGCGCGTGCCGGGCGACTTCTTCGCCGGCCTCGGTCAGGTAAACCTTCTTGCCGATCATCTCGGTCAGGGGCAGGCCGGCTTGCTCCTCGAGTTGCTTGACCTGCATCGACACCGCCGGCTGGGTCAGGTGCAGTTCCTCCGCGGCGCGCGAGAAGGAGAGATGACGCGCTACGGACTCAAAGACCTTGAGCTGGCGCAGGGTGACGTGTTTCATGCAGCACTCCCGGTGGCGTGGGCGGCAAGCCCTGTTTTCGCCTTGATCTTATCATCCCGGCGGATGATGGCCGCTGCAGCTTATGAACGGGAGCGTGGGGGCGATGAGGCCGGAAACGAAAACGCCAGCGCCGGAGATCGGCGCTGGCCGGTTATTTCGTGGGTGCGGTGCTGCCTGAGGATGCCGGCGCCGGTTTCTTGGTCGTGGTCCTGGCCGCGGGCTTGGACGGGGCGGGCGCCGGGGCGGGCGCGCCGTCCACCTGCAGCCTGCCGCCGGTTCCCAGACCCTGTCCCTGCACCTGCTGCGCCTTGTAGCTGCGCAGTGCGCGGATCATCTGGTTGTAGGCGTCCGTGAAGGCCGCGACGACGACCTTGCCTTGCGGAGTGTTGGAGTATCCGCCCAGGCCGGCGCCGGCGCCGCCGCCGATCAGGACGCCGCCAAGGCTGAAGTCGGTGTTCTTCGAGGCGCCCTGCGACGCGGCGATCTGGACGCCGGAGCGATTGTCGATCAGGGTCAGCATGGTGGCCGCCTCGTTGGTGCGGATGCCGCCGGCGATGGCGCCGACCAGGCCCAGACCGCCGCCCAGTCCGCCCAGCGCACCACCCACCCCGCCGGTGTTCCGGCCGGAAACGAGCACTTCAGGCGTGATGCTGTAGTCGGCCGCGACCATCTGGCCGCCGCCGAAGTTGCTGCCGGCGCGAGCCTGTCCGGCGCCGGCGATCTGACGCTCGCGCTCCATGGCCTGGAAGGCGCGGCCGCGCTCGACGACGACAAAGCAGTTGCTCTGCTGCATCAGCAGGCGCAGCACCGGCGTGGTGGAGCCGAGTTTGTATTCGGTGGTGAAGATGCGATACCACTCGGCGGAGGTTTCTTCCACCAAGGCGGCGGTGCCCAGAGGGCTGTCGCATTTTTCGAGCTGGGTGTTGGCATGCTGCGCGGAAGCGCCGGCGGCGGAACCGGTGGCCACCGTTTCGGCATCCTTGGAGCCGATGGTCGGTCCGGTGCTGACGCAACCGGAAAGCAGGGCGGTCAGGGCGGCGGCGCCGAGAACGGAAGGTCGGGTAGCGAGTCGCATTGCGGTATCCTGTTTCGTGGTTGGCGGAAGCCCGATTCTATAGGGCAAATCCGTCACTGACAATGCCTTCTGCATGGTCGCCGGAGGGCGCGGTCGGCTTCGGCGGGTATTGACATGGAATGCTGCATGGCAATAATAAAATGCTTATCATGACTATAAGAAAAAGTGAATTGTTCTTATGGATTTCGCCAATTAGAGTCACGATATTCTGTGTGACGACGCGCGGTTCGGCGCAACCGGTTTCTCCACTCCCTCTGGCGTTTTGCCAGGTTCGCCCGCCCCTGCCTTGCGGCAGGGGCGGGATTTTTCTCGGGGGCGTGCGAAAATGCGGGTCGCACAGGCCAACAACAAAGCATCCACTGGCTGCCAGAACATAGGAGGGGAACATGCACGAAGGGCGCATTACGCTGACCCAGTTCATGAACGGGGAGCAGCGGAGCGTTCCCGGCGCAACGGGCGACTTCACGGGGCTCATCAACGATATCGCCACGGCGAGCAAGATCATCGCCAACGCCGTCGGCAAGGGCGCGCTGCTTGCCGGCGGCAAGGACATCAACCAGAAGATCGAGACCCTGGCCAACACGGTGATGCTCGAGGCGGGCGTCGCCACCGGCCACCTCGCCGCCGTGGCATCCGAGGACATGGAGGGCATCACCCAGGCCCAGCCGCGCGGCAAGTATCTCCTGACCTGCGATCCGCTCAATGGCTCGGGCAACCTCGACATCAATTTCCAGAGCGGCACCATCTTTTCCGTGATGCGGGCCCCGGAGCCGAAACACAAGCCGAAACCCGCCGATTTCCTGCAGCCGGGCAAGGAGCTGTTGTGCGCCGGCATCGTCCAGTATGGCGCCTCGACGCGCTTCATCCTGACCACCGGGCTGGGCGTGAATGGCTTCACCCTAGATCGCGACATCGGCGAGTTCGTCCTGACCCACCCCGCCATCCGGATTCCCGAGGAGTCCTCCACCTTCGCCATCAACGCCTCCAACGAGAGATACTGGGAGCCGCCGGTGCGCCGTTATGTGCAGGAATGCATGGCCGGCAAGGAGGGCGCGCGCGGCAAGGACTTCGGCATGCGCTGGGTCGCGTCGCTGGTGGCCGAGGCCTACCGCATCCTGACGCGCGGCGGCGTCTTCCTTTATCCCCACGACGAGCGCACCCGGGAAGCGGGCGGGCGTCTCGGGCTGATCTACGAGGCCAATCCGATCGCCTTCATCATCGAGCAGGCCGGCGGCGCGGCGATTACCGGGCGCAACCGCATTCTCGAAATCACACCGACCGAACTGCACCAGCGCGCGCCCTTCATCTTCGGCTCGAAGGACGAGGTCGAGCGCATCCGGCGCTACCATCAGGAATACGTCGAGGGCAAGGATCTGGACAGCTACGACCTGCCCATCTTCTCGTCGCGCTCGCTGTTTCGCTGAGTTCTTTCACCTTTCGGAGACGATCATGTCGGTCAAGTATCCCGTCATTGCCATCACCGGGTCTTCCGGGGCCGGCACCTCGACGGTCACCAGGTCATTTCAGCATGTCTTCCGGCGCGAAAAACTCAGCGCCGCGATCATCGAGGGCGACTCCTTCCACAAGTATGACCGCAAGGCCATGAAGGAGGCCGCCGCCGAGGCCGCCAAGCAGGGCAACAACCATTTCAGCCATTTCGGCGCGGACGCCAACGAGCTCGAACTGCTCGAGGCATTGTTCAAGGAATATGGCGCAAAGGGCAGCGGCAAGCGCCGCTACTACCTGCACAACCTCGAGGAAGCGGCGCCCTGGAAGCAGGAGCCGGGCACCTTCACGCCCTGGCAGGACCTGCCCCCTTCCGATCTGCTGTTCTACGAGGGGCTGCACGGCGGCGTGGTGACCGACAAGGTCAATGTCGCCCAGCATGCCGACCTGCTCGTCGGCGTGGTGCCGATCATCAACCTCGAGTGGATCCAGAAGCTGATCCGCGACAGGGGCGCGCGCGGCTATTCCACGGAGGCGGTGGTGGACACCATCCTGCGGCGCATGCCGGACTACATCAACTACATCATGCCGCAGTTCTCGCGCACCCATGTCAATTTCCAGCGCGTGCCGACGGTGGATACTTCCAACCCCTTCATCGCCCAGGACATCCCGACGCCGGACGAGAGTTTCGTCGTGATCCGTTTCGCCAACCCCAAGGGCATCGACTTTCCCTACCTGCTGTCGATGATCCACGACTCCTTCATGTCCCGCCCCAACGTCATCGTCGTGCCGGGCGGCAAGATGGAAGTGGCGATGCAGTTGATCTTCACGCCGATGATCCTGCGCCTGATGGAGAACAAGCGCCGCGCCGCGGCCCTGTAGCCAAAAGCTTCAACAACCACGAGCATGGGGAATCGCGGATAATGCCGGGCTTCCCCGGGAGAGAACTTATGTCCGCCACTTTCAGCGATTTCGAGCCACCCGTGTTCAACAACCTGACCAGCGCGATCCGCGCCCTGGCCATGGACGCCGTGCAGAAGGCCAATTCCGGCCACCCCGGCGCGCCCATGGGCATGGCCGAAATCGCCGAGGTGCTGTGGAACCACCACATGCGCCACAATCCGGCCAACCCCAAGTGGGCCAACCGCGACCGCTTCGTGCTGTCCAACGGCCACGGCTCGATGCTGATCTACGCGCTGCTGCACCTGACCGGCTACGACGTGTCGATCGACGACATCAAGAGCTTCCGCCAGCTGCATTCGAAGACCCCGGGCCACCCCGAGTACGGCTACACGCCGGGGGTGGAGACCACCACCGGCCCGCTCGGCCAGGGCATCACCAATGCCGTCGGCATGGCGATGGCCGAGAAGCTGCTGGCCGACCAGTTCAACAAGCCCGGTCACGAGATCGTCGATCACCGCACCTGGGTGTTCCTCGGCGATGGCTGCCTGATGGAAGGCCTCTCGCACGAAGCCTGCGCGCTGGCCGGCACCTGGGGGCTGGGCAAGCTGACCGCCTTCTGGGACGACAACGGCATCTCGATCGACGGCCATGTCGAAGGCTGGTTCACCGACGACACGCCGAAGCGTTTCGAGGCCTACGGCTGGCACGTGATCCGCGACGTCAATGGTCACGATCCGGAGGCGATCCACCGGGCCATCGAGGCCGCCAAGGCGGTGACCGACAAGCCGACCTTCATCCAGTGCAAGACCGTCATCGGCGCCGGTTCGCCCAACAAGGCCGGCACCCATGACGTGCACGGCGCGCCGCTGGGCGACATCGAGATCCAGCTGACGCGTCCGCACATCGGCTGGCACTTCGGTCCTTTCGATATCCCGCAGGAAGTCTATGCAGCCTGGGATGCGAAGAAGAAGGGCGTCGAGCTGGAAAGTGCGTGGAACCAGAAGTTCGCCCACTATGCCAAGGCCTTCCCCGCCGAGGCCGCCGAATTCGGGCGCCGCATGGCCGGCGACCTGCCCGCCCACTGGGCCGAGTTCGCGCAGAAGGCCATCGCCGCGATCAATGACAAGGGCGAAACCGTCGCCACCCGCAAGGCCTCGCAGATCGCCATCAACGCGCTGGCCCCGGCGCTGCCCGAATTCCTGGGCGGTTCCGCCGACCTGACCGGCTCCAACCTGACCAACTGGGCCGGCTGCAAGCATGTCTTCCAGAGGGAGCCCGGCAACTACATTTCCTACGGCGTGCGCGAGTTCGGCATGGCCCACATCATGAACGGCATGGCGCTGCATGGCGGCCTGCTGCCTTTCGGCGGCACCTTCCTGATGTTCTCCGAGTACATGCGCAACGCGATCCGCATGTCGGCGCTGATGAGACAGCGCGTCATCTACGTGTTCACGCACGACTCCATCGGCCTCGGCGAGGACGGCCCGACGCACCAGCCGGTCGAGCAGATCGCCACGCTGCGCCTGATCCCGAACATGGACGTCTGGCGTCCCTGCGACACGGTCGAGACCATCGTCGCCTGGACCCAGGCCGTCGGGAAACAATCCGGCCCGACCGCGCTGTGCCTGTCGCGCCAGAACCTGCCCTTCGTCAAGCGCGACGCGGCGACCCTTGCCGACATCGCCAGGGGCGGCTATGTCCTGGCGCCGGCCAAGGGCGCGGCGCGCGCGGTGATCATCGCCACCGGTTCGGAGGTCGACCTGGCCCTCAAGGCCCAGGAAGCCCTGGCGCAGCAGGAAATCCATGTGTCCGTCGTCTCGATGCCCAACACCAACGCCTTCGACCGCCAGGACCAGGCCTACAGGGACAGCGTGCTGCCCAAGGGCCTGCCGCGCGTGGTCGTGGAAGCCGGCGTCACCGGCGGCTGGTGGAAGTATGTCGGCGGCGAAGGTACGGTGGTCGGCCTCGACCGCTTCGGCGAGTCCGCACCGGCCGGCGTGCTGTTCAAGGAATTCGGCTTCACGGTGGCGAACGTCGTGAAGGCCGTCGAGCAATTCATCTGATCAATCAAATACAAGGAGAACCACTCATGACCATCAAAGTCGGTATCAACGGATTCGGCCGCATCGGCCGCATGGTGTTCCGCGCCATCGCCAAGGATTTCCCCGAGCTCGAAGTCGTCGGCATCAACGATCTGCTCGAGCCCGATTACCTCGCCTATATGCTGCGCTACGACTCCGTGCATGGCCGCTTCAACGGCGCCATCGCCGTCGATGGCAACAGCATGGTCGTCAATGGCAAGAAGATCCGCCTCACCGCCGAGAAGGACCCCGCCAATCTGAAGTGGAACGAAGTCGCCGCCGATGTCGTCATCGACTGCACCGGCTTCTTCCTGACCACCGAATCCTGTCAGGCCCACATCGCCGCCGGCGCCAAGAAGGTCGTCCAATCCGCCCCGTCGAAGGACGACACGCCGATGTTCGTGTATGGCGTCAACCACGACGCCTATGCCGGCCAGACCATCGTCTCCGCCGCCTCCTGCACCACCAACTGCCTGGCGCCGGTCGCCAAGGTGCTGCACGACACGTGGGGCATCAAGCGCGGCCTGATGACCACCGTGCATGCCGCCACCGCCACCCAGAAGACCGTCGATGGCCCGTCCAAGAAGGACTGGCGCGGCGGCCGCGGCATCCTCGAGAACATCATCCCGTCCTCGACCGGCGCCGCCAAGGCTGTCGGCAAGGTGCTGCCCGCGCTGAACAAGAAACTGACCGGCATGGCCTTCCGCGTGCCGACTTCCGACGTCTCCGTGGTCGACCTGACCGTCGAGCTCGACAAGCCCGCCTCTTATGAAGACATCTGCAAGGCGATGAAGGCGGCCTCCGAAGGCGCCCTGAAGGGCGTGCTCGGCTACACCGAGGAGAAGGTCGTGTCGACCGACTTCGTCGGCCACAGCGCGCCGTCGACCTTCGACGCCGAAGCCGGCATCGCGCTCGACTCGACCTTCGTCAAGGTCGTGGCCTGGTACGACAACGAGTACGGCTACACCTGCAACATGCTGCGCCTCGTCAAGCACGTTGCCCAATGAGCCCACCCCGAAATCGCCGCGGCGCGGCGATCTGTGCGGCAAAGCCGCATCCCGCTTCGCGGGACCAGCCTTCGGCTGTCCTGCGGCCTGCGGCCTGGTCCCCTCAAGGGGCAGAAACACTCGGGCGGCCCTTCGTGTTTCTTGAGCGCCAAGTAAGCGGAGATTGACGATCCAAGCATTGCGCCGTCACATTGGCGCAATGCTTCAGTGGTTAATTTCCAAGAAATAGCCGGGAGCAAGCACATGCCTAAATTCATCCGCATGACCGATCTCGACCTCAAGGGCAAGCGCGTCTTCATCCGCGCCGATCTGAATGTGCCCGTCAAGGAAGGCAAGGTCACCTCCGACGCCCGCATCACCGCCTCGATGCCGACCATCGAGCACGCCATGAAGGCCGGCGCCAAGGTGATGGTCACTTCCCACCTGGGTCGTCCTACCGAAGGCGAGTTCAAGCCGGAAGACTCGCTGCAGCCCGTCGCCGACGTGATGGCGCAGAAGCTCGGCAAGCCGGTGCGCGTGATCCGGAACTGGGTTGATGGCGGTTTCGAGGTGGCCGCCGGCGAGGTCGTGCTGCTCGAAAACTGCCGCGTCAACAAGGGCGAGAAGAAGAACGTCGAAGAGACCGCGAAGAAATACGCCGCGCTGTGCGACATCTTCGTCATGGATGCCTTCGGCACCGCGCATCGTGCCGAAGCCTCGACTTACGGCATCGCCCAGTTCGCCCCGGTCGCCTGCGCCGGCCTGCTGCTGACCGAGGAACTTGACGCGCTCGACAAGGCGCTGGCCAATCCCGCCCGGCCGATGGTCGCCATCGTCGGCGGCTCGAAAGTCTCGACCAAGCTGACCGTGCTCGAGTCGCTCTCCGAGAAGGTCGACCAGCTGGTGGTCGGCGGCGGCATCGCCAACACCTTCCTTGCCGCAATGGGCAAGAACGTCGGCAAGTCGCTGTGCGAACACGACCTGCTCCCTGTCGCCCGCGCGCTGATCGAAAAAATGAACAAGCGCGGCGCCTCGATTCCGATCGCCGTCGATGTCGTCTGCGGCAAGCAGTTCGACGCCAACGAGCCCGCCGTCCTCAAGGACGCGGACCAGGTTGCCGCCGACGACATGATCTTCGACATCGGCCCGAAGTCCGCCCAGCAGCTCGCCGACATCATTGCCAAGGCCGGCACCATCGTCTGGAACGGTCCGGTGGGCGTGTTCGAGTTTGACCAGTTCGGCGCCGGCACCAAGACCGTTTCCATGGCCATCGCCAACGCCAAGGGCTTCTCGCTGGCCGGCGGCGGCGACACCATTGCCGCGATCCAGAAGTACGACATCTACGACAAGGTCTCGTATATCTCGACCGCCGGCGGCGCCTTCCTCGAATACCTGGAGGGCAAGGTTTTGCCGGCGGTCGAGATCCTGGAAAAACGCGCCCGCGGCTGACCCGCCCCCGGAAACGGGCGGTGACCGAAACGGCCTGATCCTCGCCAATGCAACGCACCACCAAGATCGTCGCGACCCTCGGCCCCGCGTCCTCGGCTCCGGATACCATCGACATGCTGGTCGACGCCGGTATCGATGTCGTCCGGATCAACTTCTCGCACGGCACCGTCGAGGATCATCAGGGGCGCATCGAATTGCTGCGCCAGACGATGCGCGAACGGGGACGCACCGTGGCGGTGATGGCCGATTTGCAGGGCCCGAAGATCCGCGTCGGCAAGTTTGCCGGCAGCAAGGTCGTGCTCAAGCCGGGCCAGCATTTCATTCTCGCTGCCGACTGCCAGCTTGGCGATTCCGGGCGGGTCGGTCTCGATTATCCCGAACTGGTCGACGACGTCGCCCCCGGCGATACCCTGCTGCTCGATGACGGCCGGGTCGTCATGGACGTCGAGCGCGTCGAAGATTCCGAAATTCACTGCGTCGTGCGCCACGGCGCCGAGTTGTCGAACAACAAGGGCATCAACAAGCAGGGCGGCGGCCTCTCCGCGCCGGCGCTGACGGCCAAGGACATGGCGGACATCGAAACGGCCGCCCAGCTGCAGGTCGACTACATCGCCGTGTCCTTTCCGAAAACGGGTAGCGATCTGCGCCTGGCGCGCAAGCTGGCGCACAAGGCGGGCTCCCATGCGCTGGTGGTGGCCAAGATCGAGCGCTGCGAGGCGATCGGCAACCTCGAGGACATCCTGCAGGCTTCCGATGGCGTCATGGTGGCGCGCGGCGACCTGGCGGTCGAGGTCGGCGACGCCGCCGTGCCCGCGCTGCAAAAGAGGATCATTCGCGCCGCGCGGGCTCACAACAAGTTCGTCATCACCGCCACGCAGATGATGGAATCGATGATCAACTCGCCGGTGCCGACGCGAGCGGAGGTTTCCGATGTCGCCAACGCGGTGCTCGATGGCACGGATGCGGTGATGCTCTCGGCCGAAACCGCCACCGGCAAGTATCCGGTCGAAACCGTCCAGGCCATGGCGCGCATCTGCCGCGAGGCGGAGAAGTCGATGGATCCGGCGGCGCTCGACCGTCATTTCCTCGACCTGGTGTTCACCCGCATCGACCAGTCGGTGGCCATGGCGGCGCTGTTTACCGCGCATCACCTGCAGGTCAAGGCGATCGCGACCCTCACCCAGACCGGCTCCACCGCGCTGTGGATCTCGCGCCTGAGCTGCGGGGTGCCGATCTATGCCTTGACGACCGACGTGCGTACGCGCTACAAAGTGAATGCCTATCGCGGCGTCTATCCTCTCATGACCCGCTATGCGGGGCACGACCGCGAGGAACTGCTGTTCGAGGCCGAGGAGGAGCTGCTGCGCGCCGGCGCCGTCGAGGTCGGCGACCTGATCGTGATCACCTTCGGCGAACCGATCGGCCAGGCCGGCGGCACCAACACCATGAAGATCGTCCGGGTCGGCGAACACCGTCCCGCCTAGTTTCAGTCCGCAACCCTTACCGAGAAGAGGAGACACCATGCCACTCGCATCCATGCGCCAGCTGCTGGACCACGCCGCCGAAAACGGCTACGGCCTGCCCGCGTTCAACGTCAATAACCTCGAACAGATCCAGGCCATCATGGAGGCCGCCGAGGAAACCAACAGCCCGGTGATCATGCAGGGCTCGGCCGGCGCGCGCAAATACGCCGGCGAGGCCTATCTGCGCAAGCTGATCGAGGCCGCCATCGAGACCCATCCCGACATCCCGATCGTCATGCACCAGGACCACGGCGCCAGCCCGGCGATCTGCATCCAGTCGATGCGCTCCGGCTTCTCCAGCGTGATGATGGACGGCTCGCTGATGGAAGACGCCAAGACCCCGGCGAGCTTCGACTACAACGTCAAGGTCACCCGCCACGTCGTCGATATCGCCCACGCCATCGGCGTTTCCGTCGAGGGCGAACTGGGCTGCCTCGGTTCGCTCGAGTCCGGCATGGGCGAGAAGGAAGACGGCCACGGCGCCGAAGGCGTCCTGTCGCACGACCAGCTGCTCACCGACCCCAACGAAGCCGCCGAGTTCGTCAAGGCGACGCAGGTCGACGCGCTGGCCATCGCCATCGGCACCAGCCACGGCGCCTACAAATTCACCCGCCCGCCCACGGGCGCGGTGCTGCGCATCGACCGCATCAAGGAGATCCACGCCCGCCTGCCCAACACCCACCTCGTCATGCACGGCTCCTCCAGCGTGCCGCAGGACTGGCTGAAGATCATCAACGAGAACGGCGGCGAAATGGGCGCGACGTATGGAGTTCCCGTCGAGGAAATCGTCGAAGGCATCAAGAATGGCGTGCGCAAGGTCAACATCGACACCGACCTGCGCATGGCGTCCACCGGCGCGATCCGCCAGTTTCTCAACAAGGACCGCAAGAACTTCGACCCGCGCAAGTATCTGGCCGAGGCGCGCAAGGGCATGAAGGCGATCTGCAAGGCGCGCTACGAAGCCTTCGGCTGCGCCGGCATGGCCGGCAAGATCAAGCCGATCCCGCTCGAAGCGATGGCCAGCCGCTACAAGAAGGGCGAGCTCTCCGCCGTCATCAAGTAAGCCGTCACCGCTTCAGCCAAAAGGGCCGCTGCATGCGGCCTTTTTGGCGCGCGAAAGTCGGCGCCGGCGGGACGGCGGCTAGAAGTCGAACAGCCGTGCCAGTTCGGCACCCGGGGAGGGGGCACGCATGAAGGCTTCGCCGACGAGGAAGGCATTCACGTTGTGCTGCTTCATCAGGGCGACATCCGCCGGGGCGAGGATGCCGGATTCGGTGACGACGATGCGGTCGGACGGGATGCGGTCGAGTTGCGACAACGTCGTGTCGAGGCTGACTTCGAAGCTGCGCAGGTTGCGGTTGTTGATGCCCATCAGCGGGGTCTTGAGGCGAAGGGCGCGGTCGAGTTCGCCGGCGTTGTGGCTTTCGACCAGCACCGACATATTGAGCGACAGGGCGAGGTCTTCGAGTTCGGCCATCGCGCCGTCGGCGAGCGCGGCGACGATCAGCAGGATCGCGTCGGCGCCCATCGCGCGGGCTTCGTAGACCTGATACGGGTCGATCATGAAGTCCTTGCGCAGCACCGGCAATGTGCAGGCGGCGCGGCCGGCTTGCAGGTATTCCGGTGCGCCCTGAAAGAACTGCCGGTCGGTAAGCACGGAGAGGCAGGCGGCGCCGTGCTTTTCGTAGTCCGCCGCAATGTTGGCTACGGCGGCGGGGCTGAAGTCCGGGCGGATCACCCCTTTCGATGGGCTGGCCTTCTTGATTTCGGCGATCACCGCGGTACCGGGCGCCGTCCCGCCAGCGCCGACCTTCATGCGGATCGCGCCGGCGAAGTCGCGGGCCTTGGGTTGCGCTTCCGCCTCGGCGCGGATCGCGGCGAGGGGCTTCGCGGCCTGTGCGGCGGCGACTTCCTCGTGCTTGACCGCAAGGACCTTGTTCAGGATATCGCTGCTCACAGTTCCTTGGTCACTTTCACGAACTCGGCGAGCTTGGCGCGCGCCTTGCCGCTCTCGATGGTCTGGCGGGCAAGGCGGATGCCCGCGCCGATGTCGGCGGCGAGGTTGGCGGCGTAGAGCGCCGCGCCGGCGTTGAGGCAGACGATCTCGAGCGCCGGCCCGGGCTGGTTTTCCAGCACGCCGAGCAGGCGGCCCTTCGATTCGGCGGGGTCCGCCACTCTCAGGTTGCGGCTGGCGATCATCGACAGCCCGAAATCCTCGGGATGGATTTCGTATTCGCTGATCTTCCCGTCCCTGAGCTCGCCGACCATCGTGGCGGCGCCGAGCGAGATTTCGTCCATGCCGTCCTTGCCGTGCACCACGATCACATGCCGGGCGCCGAGCTGCTGCATGACGCGCACCAGGATGCCGACCAGGTCGGGGTGGAACACGCCGAGCAGCGTGTTGGGCGCGCCGGCCGGGTTGGTCAGCGGGCCGAGGATGTTGAAGATGGTGCGCACGCCCATTTCCTTGCGCACCGGCGCGACGTTCTTCATCGCCGGGTGGTGGTTGGGCGCGAACATGAAGCCCATGCCGGTTTGCCTGATGCACGCCGCGACCTGTGGCGCCTGCAGGTCGATCTTCGCGCCGAGCGCCTCGAGCACGTCGGCGGCGCCGGACTTGGACGAGACGCTGCGGTTGCCGTGCTTGGCCACCGTCGCGCCCGCCGCCGCGGCGACGAAGGCCGAGCAGGTGGAAATGTTGAAGGTGTGGGAGCGGTCGCCGCCGGTGCCGACGATGTCGACGAAATTCGCATTGTCCGGGACGTCGACCTTGGTGCACAGCTCGCGCATCACCGTCGCGGCGGCGGCGATCTCGCCGATGGTCTCCTTCTTGACGCGCAGGCCGGTGAGGAGGGCGGCGGTCATCACCGGCGAGACCTCGCCCTTCATGATCAGCCGCATCAGGTGCAGCATCTCGTCGGGGAAGATCTCGCGATGCTCGATGGTGCGCTGGAGCGCCTCTTGCGGGGTGATCATCTCATTTCCCTTTGAGGAAGTTGTCGAGCAGGGCGTGGCCGTGCTCGGTCATGATGGATTCGGGATGGAACTGCACGCCCTGGATGGGGTATTCCTTGTGGCGCACGCCCATGATCTCGCTCATTTCGCCATTATCGTCGGTCCAGGCGGTGACCTCGAGGCAGTCCGGCAGCGTCTCGCGGCGGATCGCCAGCGAGTGGTAGCGCGTCGCGGTGAAGGGATTCGGCAGGCCGGAGAAGATGCCGACGTCGGCATGATGCACGGACGAGAGCTTGCCGTGCATCAGCTGCTTGGCATGCACGATCTCGCCGCCGAAGGCATAACCAATACTTTGATGCCCGAGGCAGACGCCGAGGATGGGCAGCTTGCCGGCGAACTCCTGGATCGCGGCGACCGAGATGCCGGCCTCCTTCGGCGAGCAGGGGCCGGGCGAGATGACGAGGAAGTCGGGCGCCATCGCCGCGATCTCCTTGAGGGTGATCGCGTCGTTGCGGAACACGCGCACGTCCTGGCCGAGCTCGCCGAAATACTGCACGAGGTTGTAGGTGAAGCTATCGTAATTGTCGATCATCAGCAGCATAGCGGCGCCTTGTCACTCGAAACGCGTGTCGAGGCCGGACTCGGCCATCTCGGCAGCCCTGAGCTGCGCCTTTGCCTTGTTGAGCGTTTCCTGCCATTCGCTGTCGGGGTCGGAGTCGGCGACGATGCCGGCGCCGGCCTGCACGTGAATCCGGCCGTCCTTGAGGACGGCGGTGCGGATCGCGATGCACAGGTCCATGTCGCCGTTGAAGCCGAGGTAGCCCACCGCGCCGGCGTAGATGCCGCGCTTGGTCGGCTCCAGCTCGTCGATGATTTCCATCGCCCGCACCTTGGGCGCGCCGGACACCGTGCCGGCCGGAAACGTGGCCTTGAGTACCGAGACCGGGCCTTCGTCGTCCTTCAGTTCCGCTTCGACGTTGGAGACGATGTGCATCACGTGCGAGTAGCGTTCGACGGTGTATTGGTCGGTGACCCTGACCGTGCCGGTCTTGGCGATGCGGCCGATGTCATTGCGGCCGAGGTCGAGCAGCTGCAGGTGCTCGGCGCGTTCCTTCTGGTCGGCCAGCAGGTCGGCGGCGAGCGCCGCGTCCTCCGCCGCGGTGGCGCCGCGCTTGCGCGTGCCGGCGATCGGCCGCACGGTGACCTTGCGTTTTCCCGCCTCGCCCTCGAGGCGCACGAGGATTTCCGGCGAGGCGCCGACCACCTGGAAATCGCCGAAATCGAAGTAGAACATGTAGGGCGAGGGGTTGAGCGTGCGCAGCGCCCGGTAGAGCGCCAGCGGGCTGGCCGCGTAGGGCTTGCTCATGCGCTGGGCCAGCACCACTTGCATGATGTCGCCATCGACGATGTATTGCTGGGCCTTCTTCACCGCGGCCTTGAAATCCGCTTCGGGAAACTCGAAAGTCGGCGCCGACGGGACGGCAGGCTGGTCGACGGGAAGCGGGACCGGTGCGCGCAGCTTGGCCAGCAGCTCCTTGAGGCGCGCCTGCGCATGCTGCCAGGCGCCGGGGAAGCCCGGCTCGGCGAAGACGACGAGGGTGAGCTTGCCCGAGAGGTTGTCGACGATCGCGATCTCTTCGGAGAGCAGCAGCAGGATGTCGGGGACGCCCAGCGGGTCGGGCTTGCGGGCGTCGGCAAGCTTCGGCTCGATGCAGCGCACCGTGTCGTAGCCGAAATAGCCGACCAGGCCGCCGCAGAAGCGCGGCAGGCCGGGCAGGTCCGGCGCCTTGAAGCGCGCCATGAATTCCGAGACGAAGGACATCGGGTTGGTGTGCTCGCGCCGCTCGGCAACGCGGTTGCCCGAGAGCAGCAGGATCGTCGAGCCGGTGACGGCGATGCGCGTCGGCGTGGTCAGGCCGATGAAGGAATAGCGGCCGAAGCGCTCGCCGCCCTGCACCGATTCGAGCAGATAGGAATGGGGGCCCTCGGCGAGCTTGAGATAGATCGACAGCGGCGTGTCGAGATCGGCGAAGGTTTCGAGCGTGACCGGAATGCGGTTGTAGCCCGCAAGGGCGAGGCGGTCAAATTCGGCCTGATTCATTGGGGACGATGATCCGTGCGGCTGCCAGAAGGCTGCCGACTATAGCATCGGCCGCCAGGCCCCGCACGTCCTGCCCCTCGTTGTAGCCGTAGGGCACGAGGAAGACCATGCAGCCGGCATTCTTGCCGGCGTGGAAGTCATGCACCGAATCGCCGACCATCAGCGTGTCGGCGGGCGAAACGTTCATCCGGCCGCAGGCCCAGATCACCGGCATCGGGTCGGGCTTCGGTTTCGGCAGCTGGTCGCCGGAAACGGCGACGCTCAGGTAGGGCAGCAGGCCGGTGCGCTCGAGCAGCGGCAGCGTGAAGGCCTGCGCCTTGTTGGTGATGACGCCCATGGGCAGGCCCATTGCCTTGAACGCTTCGAGCCCCTCGACCACGCCGGGAAAGGGTTTCGCCGCCCGGCCGTTGAAATGCTCGTAGTGCTTGTTGAAGCTGGTCAGCGCAGCGGCGGGCGGCGGATTGGGATCGTCCGCCGCTTCCAGCGCGTCGGCGAGCACGCGCTTGACGAGATTGGGGATGCCGCGGCCGACATAGGCGCGGATGTCCTCGACCGCGACCGGCGGCCGGCCGAGGTCGGCGAGCATGCCGCAGGCGGCGGCGTGCAGGTCGAGCACGGTGTCGAGCAGCGTGCCGTCCAGATCCAGCAGGACGGCCCGAACGGCAAGCATCAGGCGGTCGCGAGGGCCGCGCGCATTTCGCGGATGATGCTGTCGTAGCGGTGCGGATCGCTCTCGTTGCGCTTGCCGAACACGGCCGAGCCGGCGACGAAGGTGTCGACGCCGGCGCGCGCCACTGCGGCGATGTTGGCCGGGCCGACGCCGCCGTCGATCTCCAGCTCGACCTTGAGGCCGCGCGCGTCGATCATCTGGCGCACGGCGCGCGCCTTGTCGAGCACATGGGGAATGAACTTCTGGCCGCCGAAGCCGGGGTTGACCGACATCAGCAGCACCATGTCGAGCTTGTCGAGCGTCCATTCGAGCGCGTCGAGCGGGGTGGCCGGGTTGAAGACGAGGCCGGCCTTGCAGCCGTTTTCCTTGATCAGGCCGATGGTGCGGTCGACGTGCTCGGAGGCTTCCGGATGGAAGGTGATGTAGGTGGCGCCGGCCTTGGCGAAGTCGGGGATGATGCGGTCGACCGGCTTGACCATCAGGTGCACGTCGATCGGGGCGGTGACGCCATGCTTGCGGAGCGCTTCGCAGACCAGCGGGCCGATGGTCAGGTTCGGCACGTAATGGTTGTCCATGACGTCGAAGTGGACGATATCCGCGCCGGAAGCCAGTACATTGTCGACTTCCTCGCCGAGCCTGGCGAAGTTGGCGGACAGGATGGATGGGGCGATCCGGTAGTTCATGCAAGTCTCCTGGGCGGTTAAACTGGGACGCTTCAATTCTAACGGGCCGTCTTTGCGGACGGCCAACATTTTCTGATGGCAGGTATAAGCGCATGACGCAGTCGAGCAAACACGCAATCGAAGTGCGGGTCGAAACGCAGTATGTGCCCGAGCAGTCCGACCCCGAGGCGGAGCGCTTTTTCTTCGCCTACCGCATCCGCATCATCAACATCGGCTCCGCCGCGGCGCAGCTGGTTTCGCGCCACTGGATCATCACCGACGCCGAAGGCAAGGTCGAGGAAGTGCGCGGCCTCGGCGTGGTCGGCAACCAGCCGCTCTTGCGGCCGGGCGAGAGCTTCGAATACACCAGCGGCTGCCCGCTGCCGACGCCGGTCGGCACCATGCGCGGCAGTTACCAGATGGTGGCCGAGGACGGCACGCGTTTCGACGCGCCGGTTTCAGAGTTCGTGCTGGCGATGCCGAGAACCTTGCATTAAGGCTTCAGCCTCGGCGGCGGTAAGTCGTTTCCACGGCAGCGGGATCAGCCCCGGCACGCGCTGCCGGTACTCGCGATAGGCCGCGCCGAAGCGGGTTTCCAGCTTGCGTTCCTCGAGCCGTGAGCCGATCGCGAAATACAGGGTGATCGCCAGCGCCGACACGAGCAGCGGCGCGTTCATGTCGCGGGTCCAGATCAGCACCAGGCAGAGCGCATACCACGGGTGGCGCACGAAGCGGTGCAGCGGCGAGATGCGCAAGCCGTCGTGCTCGACGGCATCGCGGCGTCTTTCGCGCAGCGGCGTGAAGCCGAGAAACTCGCCCAGGTCGTAGGCGCCGGCCGATAGCCAGAAGCCGGCCAGGGCCGCAAGCGCGAGGCCGTTGGCAATCCAGGCGCCGATGCCGGTCCAGCGCCACAGCCAGTCGCCGGGGATCGCCCAGGTCGCCCAGATCAGCGGCAGCACCAGGATGACCGACTGCAGATTGAACCCGAGCCGGTAGTACGGGACGAATCCCGGCCAGCGGCGCGTGACCCAGGCCTTGCAGCGCAGCGAGGCCAGCAGCGAGTGGAGCGTCGCGTAGGCCACCCAGCCCAGCGCCAGCCAGATCAGGTCGTTCAACTTCTGTAATCCGCGTTGATCTTGACGTAGTCGTAGCTGAAGTCGCAGGTCCAGACGCTCGCCGCCTGAGTGCCGCGGCCGAGGTCGACGCGGATGCGGATCTCGGCGGGCTTCATCGCGCCGGCGCCGGCTTCTTCCCGGTAGCTCGCGGCGCGGCCGCCGTTTTCGGCGACGAGGGTCTCATTTGTTCCGCTGCCGAGCCAGACCCTGACCTTGTCGACGTCGAGATCGGCGAGCGCGGGATCGTTGTTCCAGGCATAGCCGATGGCGGCGAGGATGCGGCCGAGATTCGGGTCGGAGGCGAAGAAGGCGGTCTTCACCAGCGGCGAATGGCCGATCGCGTAGCCGACCGCCTTGCATTCTTCGCGCGTGCGGCCGCCTTCGACCGCGATCTCGATGTACTTGGTGGCGCCTTCGCCGTCGCGCACGATGGCCTGCGCGAGTTCGCGCGCCACGGCGATCGCGGCGGTCTTGAATTCGGCCCAGCCGGGCGCCTGTGCGGACTCGAATTGTGCGCCGCCCTGGCCGGTGGCGATCAGGATGAAGGAATCGTTGGTCGAGGTGTCGCCGTCGATGGTGATGCAGTTGAAGGATTCGTCGGCCGCCTCCTTGACCAGTTGTTCGAGCAGGGGCTGGGCGATGGCCGCGTCGGTGGCGACGAAGCCGAGCATGGTGGCCATGTTCGGCCGGATCATGCCGGCGCCCTTGGCCATGCCGGTGATCGTGACTGCCGTCTGGCCAGCGCCGACTTTTCTCGACGCGGCCTTGGCGACGGTGTCGGTGGTCATGATCGCATGCGCGGCCTCGTGCCAGCCGTCGGCCTTCAGTGCGGCGCGTGCGGCGGGCAGGCCGGCAACGAGGCGCTCGACCGGCAGCGGTTCGAGGATCACCCCGGTGGAGAAGGGCAGCACCTGCTCGGCGGCGATCCCCAGCAGCTTGGCGACTGCCGCGCAGCTTGAGCGCGAGGCGACGAGACCCGCTTCGCCGGTGCCGGCGTTGGCGATGCCGGTGTTGATCACCAGTGCGCGAATGTCCTCTTTCTTGAGATGTTCGCGACACACCTGTACCGGCGCGGCGCAAAAGCGGTTCTTGGTGAACACGCCGGCGACGCGGCTGCCGGGGGCGAGCTCGATCAGGGTCAGGTCGCGGCGGTTCGCCTTGCGGATGCCGGCTGCCGCGACGCCGAGGCGCACGCCGGCGACGGGATGGAGTTGAGCGGGGGCGGGAGTGGCGTAGTTCACGGGCATGTCATTTTTCTCCGAAGACGTGTTTCCAGAGGGCGCGCACGGCGGCGATGCGCTCCGCATGCGGCGCGGCGTCGACGCGGCTGTCGAGGTTGTTGAGGCGGCGCAGGTGCTGCAGGCGGCGGTATTCGCGGTAGGCGTCGCGCGTCCGCTCGGCAAGCTCGGCGGGAATCAGCCCGGCTTCGGCGGCGATGCGCAGCAGGGCGATGTTGCCGAGGTTGCCGGTGAGCGCCGGATGGTCGCAGGCGTGCGCGAGCACCAGATACTGCACGATGAACTCGACATCGACCAGGCCGCCGGGATCCTGCTTGAGATCGAAGAGATCTGCATCGCCGCGGGTGGCGAGCTTGTCGTTCATCTTGCGGCGCATCTCCAGCACTTGCGCGCGCAGCTTCTCCGGGTCGCGGCGCTGGCACAGGATCTCGCAGCGGATCTGCTCGAAGGCCGCGCCGATCGCCGGGTCGCCGGCGACGAAGCGCGCCCGCGTCAGGGCTTGATGCTCCCAGAGCCAGGCGTTTTCGAGCTGGTATTTGCGGAAGGCCGCGAGGGAGGAGACGACAAGGCCGGCATCGCCGTTGGGGCGCAGGCGCAGGTCGGTCTCGAACAGGATGCCGGCGGCGGTGCGCGACGACAGCCAGGTATTGAGCCGCGTGCCGAGCTTGGCGTAGATGCCGGCGGCGTCGGGGTTCGGGTCGTCGAACAGGTAGACGAGGTCAAGGTCGGAGGCGTAGCCGAGTTCCTTGCCGCCGAGCTTGCCATAGCCGATCACCGCGAAGGCCGGCTGTTCGCGGTGCTTGGTGAGCAGCTTGCGCCAGGCCAGTTCGATGGTGCGCCCGACGAGAATGTCGGCGAGTTCCGAGAGGTGATCGGAGAGTTTTTCGACCGTCAGCAGGCCGGCGATGTCCTGCGCGACGAGGCGGAAGACCTGCGCATGGTGCGCCTCGCGCAGTACGTCCATCTGGCGCTCGGTATCGGGCTCGAGGGCGTCGGTCTGCTCGGCGAGCTGCTGGCGGAAGCCCGGCCAGTCGGGCGCCATCTGCAGGATGCGCCGGTCGAGCAGTTCGTCGAGCAGGATCGGGTGGCGCAGCAGGTAGTCGGACGCCCAGGACGAGGCGCCGGCGATCTTCGCCACTTGTTCGAGGGCCTGCGGATACTGCAGCAGCAGCGCGAGGTAGGCGGCGCGGCGGCCGATCGCCTCGAGCAGGTCGAGCATGCGGATCAGCGTCTCGTCCGGATTGGGCATGGCCGCGGCCGCCTGGATGACCCGCGGCACGAGGGCATCGAAGCGCGCCCGGGCCTGCTCGCCCATCTGCTGGTAGCGCAGGCCGGCGCGGATCGCGCCGAGCCGCGCGCAGAGGGATGCCGTCGCGCGAAAGCCGAGTTTGACAAGCTCCTCGCCGTGGCCGCCATCACCACTGCTGGTCCAGACCTGTTCGAGCGCCTGGTTGCGTTCGTTGGGATCGGCGAAAATCCCCTCGAAATGGCGGGCGACGGTCTGGCGATGGTCGTCGAGCTCCATCAGCAGGGCCTCGTAGGTCGCGAAGCCCATCGCCCGCGCGACGCGCCGCTGGTCGTCCGGATTGTCCGGCAGCGCGTGGGTCTGCGCGTCGTCGAGATATTGCAGGCGGTGTTCGAGGCGGCGCAGGAAACGGTAGGCGCCGGAGAGGGCGACGACGTCCTCGAGTTCGAGCTGGCCGCGATCGACCAGCCGCTTGAGCACCTCGAGCGTCGGGCGGACCTGCAGGGCCGGATCGCGCCCGCCGCGGATCAGCTGGAACACCTGCGCGATGAACTCGATCTCGCGGATGCCGCCGGGGCCGAGCTTGACGTTGTTCGCCATGTCCTTCTTGGCGACCTCGCGGCGGATCTGCGCATGCAGGTCGCGCATCGCGTTGATCGCGCCGAAGTCGAGATACTTGCGGAACACGAAAGAGTTGCGGATTTTTTCCAGCTCCGGCCAGCTCCCGCCGGTCAGGGGCCGCGCCTTGATCCAGGCATAGCGCTCCCACTCGCGGCCCTGGGTGTAGAAGTAGTTCTCCAGCATGTCGAAGGAGCAGGCCAGCGGCCCAGAGTCGCCGTTGGGGCGCAGCCGCATGTCGACGCGGAACACCTGGCCGTCCGCGGTGATGTCGGCCAGCGCGTTGATGAGCGCCTTGCCCAGGCGGGTGAAGAATTCGAAGTTCGAGATTGACCGCGCGCCGTCCGTGTCGCCGTCCTCGGGATAAGCGAAGATCAGGTCGATGTCCGACGAGACGTTGAGTTCGCGCCCGCCGAGCTTGCCCATGCCGATGACGACGAGGCGCTGGCGCTCGCCCGCGGCGTTGCGCGGCGCGCCATAGCGGGCAACCAGCGCGGCGTCGGTCACTGCCAGCGCGGCGGCCACGGCGACCTCCGCGAGCTGGGTCATGCTCTCGACCACTTCGGCCAGGTCGGCGCTGCCCGCCAGATCGCGGCTGGCGATGCAGGTCAGGGCGCGCTGCTTGATGCACCGCAGCACCGGCTTGAGGTTCTCCTCGGTCAGCGTTCCGGCCGCGTCCAGCCAGCCCCGCAGCAGTGCGGCATCGACAGGTGTGGCGCCGCACAATTCGTCGCGCAGCTGCGGGCGGGCCTGGGTCAGGCGGGCCAGATGGCGCGAGTATTCGGTCGGGGAGGGAGGGAGGGGCATGGATTAGAATTTGCAGCCCAACAGACTCGGGCATTCTAGCCCGGCCGCCCCGTGCCCGCGCCCTCCTTTTCCGCCGTCGCCACTCTCCGTCTCCTGCTGCGCTGGAGCGGCCGCGGCGCGCTCGTGCTCTATTTCGCGGCGGCGATACTGATCCTCGTCGGGCGTCACTGGGTCATGCCGGAAATCGGCGCATGGCGCGGCGAGATCGAGCAGAGGCTGTCGCAAGCCATCGGCCTGCGCGTCACCATCGCCGGCCTGACGGCGGGCTGGCCCGGTCTGCGCCCGCGCCTGTCCATCGACCGGCTCGAACTGCACGACCCCGCGGGACGGCCGGCGCTGGCGCTGGAGCGCGTCGAGGCCGAGATCGGCTGGAGCTCGCTGCTGTTCCTGGAGCCGCGCCTGCACCGCCTCGAGATCGCCGCGCCGCTGCTCGAGATCCACCGCGACGCGGCAGGAGCGATCCGCATCGCCGGTGTGCCGATGCGTGCGGAGGGCGATGTGCGCATCGCCGACTGGCTGCTGAAGCAGGGCCGCGTCGTCGTGCGCGACGCCCGGGTGATCTGGCGCGACGACCTGCGCGGCGCGCCGCCGCTCGAGCTGGAACAGATCGACCTCGTGCTGAACAATTTCGGTCGGCAGCACAGTCTCGGCCTGACGGCCAAACCCGGCGGGGGCGTTGCGGCGCACATCGACCTGCGCGCCAACCTGACCGGCCGCAGCCTGGCCGACCTGTCCGCCTGGGCGGGCCAGGCCTATATCGATCTGGCCCGGGTCGATCTGGCCGCGCTTTCTCACTGGCTCGACCTGCCGTTCGAGATGAAGCGCGGCCAGGGCGATGCCAGGCTCTGGCTGGACTTCGCCGGGCGCGCGCCGACGGGGTTTGCCGCCGATGTCGCCCTCGCCGACTTCAGCCTGCGGCTGCGGCCCGATCTGCCGCTTCTCGTGCTGCAGCGCGCCGATGGGCGCCTGGCCGGCCGCCAGACCGCCGACGGCTATTCCGGGGAGATGAAACATCTGAGCCTGACGACCGCGAGCGGCATCGCGCTCGCGCCGAAACAGGCGAGCCTGAATCTCGTCACCGCGCAGCGCGGACAGGGAGGCGAACAAGGGGGGGAACTGAGGGCCAGCCATCTCGACCTCGGCGCGCTGGCCCGGCTGGCGGACTACCTTCCCCTGCCCGCGGACTGGCGCGCAGGCCTGCACCGGTTCGCGCCGCGCGGCCGGCTCGACGATTTCGGCTTCGCCTGGCAGGGAGCGGCCGGCGCGCCGGAACACTGGCGCATCGAAAGCGGCTTTGCCGGGCTGGCGCTCGCCGCGCAGGGACAACTCCCCGGCTTCACGGGCATTTCGGGACGGATCGAGGGCGACCGGCGCGGCGGCCAGATCCACCTCGACAGCCGCGCCGCGACGATCGACCTGCCTGCCGTCTTGCCGGAACCGACTTTGGCGCTGGAACGGCTCGAGGCCGAAATCGGCTGGCGCGGCAGGCCGGACGCGACGGAAGTGCTCTTCCAGCGCGTCGTCTTCGCCAACGCCGATCTGCAGGGCGACGCGACCGGAAGCTATCGTCATGACGGCGCCGGGCTGGGCGAAATCGATCTGTCGGCGCGCCTGGACCATGCCGTCGGCGCGGCGGTGTGGCGCTACATGCCGCGGGTGGCCAACAAGGACGCGCGCGACTGGCTGCGGGCCGGCATCCTCGGCGGGCGGGTCGACAGCGCGACGCTGCGCCTCAAGGGACCGCTGGCCCGGTTCCCCTTCCGCGAAGGTCAGGGCGGCATCTTCCAGGTCAGGGGGCGCATTCGTGGCGCCTCCCTCAACTTCGCGCCCGGCTGGCCGAACATGACCGGCATCGACGGGGAACTGCTGTTCGAGGGCGTACGCATGTCGATCCGCGGGCAGCGCGGGGAGATCATGGGGGTAGCCCTGGCCGACATCCTGGCCGAGATTCCCGATCTCGAGGCGAAGGAGGGAGAAATGCTCACCGTGACCGGTCGCGCCAAGGGCGAGACGCAGCGGTTCCTCGACTTCATCGAGGCCAGCCCGGTGGGCGGGCGCATCGATCATTTCACCGCGGGCATGAGCGCTGCCGGCGGCGGCGAGCTCGATCTCAAGCTGGTGATGCCCCTGCGCCGCGTGGTCGATACCGAGGTGCAGGGCCGTTACCGTTTCGCCGACAACCGGCTCGCAGCGCTGCCCGGCCTGCCGCCCTTCACGGCCGCGCAGGGCGAGCTGAACTTCACCGCCGAGCGCCTGCAGGCGCGGAATCTGCGCGCGCGGTTCCTCGACCAGCCGCTGACGCTCGAGGTCGGCACCTTGCCGGGCGGCGCCGTGCGCATCGCCGCGGCGGGCAATCTCGAAGCCCACGCGCTGCGCCGTTTCTATGGATTGCGCGCGCTCGACCACCTCTCCGGCACGACGCCCTGGCGCGGCAGCCTGACCGTCAAGAAACCGACGGCCGAGCTGCGGATCGAATCCGATCTGCGCGGATTGGCCTCGAGCCTGCCCGAACCGTTCAACAAGTCGGCACGCGCCGGTCTGCCCCTGACCGTGGCCGGGCGCTTCGAGCCGCAGCGCGACGAGTGGATCGCGACGCTGGACACGGCTGCCGCGCTGCGCCTCGAGCAGCGGGGCGATGTCTGGCGCGGCCGGATCGCGCTCGGCGAGGCCGCGTCCGGCACGGTGGCGCTGCCGCCGCACGGCGTCGCCCTGGCGGTGGATTTGCCGCGGCTCGACCTCGACGTCTGGCGCAGCGTGTTGCGCAACGAGACGAACGCGGCGATGCCGGGCGGCGCGCCCCTCCTCTCGGCCGTCGACATTCGCGCGGCCAAGCTGTCGGTCGCGCGGCGCCCGTTCCATGAGGTGAGCTTGCGGGGCGCGCGCAGCGACGCGCGCTGGCAACTCGATCTGGCCGCGCGCGAGGCCCAGGGACGCCTGAGCTGGGATACCGCCGGGGCGGG
>Ga0208735_100271_pt1 | contig 28367 bp, 29 predicted proteins | sample Subbio12Aug_8Aab_FD_184829 | JGI IMG/M metagenome (GOLD analysis project Ga0208735, IMG submission 184829) | Serpentinite rock and fluid subsurface biosphere microbial communities from McLaughlin Reserve, California, USA - CR12Aug_8Aab (SPAdes) | ecosystem: Environmental > Terrestrial > Deep... | reverse complement strand
GGTCCGTCTACTCATCGGACTCGAAGTACCAAGTAAATACGACCTCGTCGCCAGCCGCAAAAAGAACATTCGACAGGAGGCTGTTTTCATCCTTCCGCTGGTGCCGCAGGCGGCATGGGTGTCTACTCAGCAAATTCAAGGCATTTCAGGAGTTTTGGCGGTACTGCCGGCTTATATCAATCACGAAGAGTTTACCGATGAGGGATAGAGCATGAATGATAAATGGGAAGCTGTAGTCAGCAGGCGGGATCTTTTTCGCTTCACTTTGCATGAGGCGAGGAGCTTTGCCGGAAGTGCTGTCAAGGGCAAGATCCATTCTGCTCTGTTGCGGCCTCCGGGAGCTTTGCCTGAGCCTGCTTTTTTAGCTTCCTGTTTAAGATGTGGCGCTTGTATAGTAAGCTGTCCGTCAAAAATTTTGCTCACTTCCCCTCCAGGCAGCGGGGTATCATTTGGTACGCCTGCCGTCAATTTGGATAAAGGTTTCTGCAGTTTGTGCCATGAGTGCGCAAGTAGTTGTCCGAGCGGTGCGCTTGGCAGTGATGCCGAAGCCGGACTTGGAAAAGTACAAATTGCAGAAAAGATTTGTTTGGCAACCCAAGGCAATTTATGCGGACTCTGCATATTCAACTGTCCGCAAAAAGCCATAGTACTAAATAGAGATAACTTGCCTACTGTTTTAACCGAGAAATGCAGAGGCTGCGGTAAATGCAGATATCTCTGCCCAACAAAGAATGCGATTAAATTTTTATCGACATTTGAGTGACTCAGAACAACCAATCGCTGCGAGGAATACGGAGGGTTGTTTGATAATGGCTCCCAAGCCCGACTGTTTTTAGATGTAACTGCGAAAATTTTTAGTTATAGGCATTAGCAAAAGATATGCTCATTTATTTTGTGCAATAGCAGGATAAGCTCTGCGCTTTAGAGAATAAAATAACAAAAGAATATGCGCCTGTTAGCTTTCTCCGAGCCTGCCTGCCTAAAGGTATTCCTATGGCATGTAGGCCCTAGGTCTACTGACCTGCGGGGTGTGGGATGGAAACGCCTGCGCCTCCCCGACGGAAAGGAGAGTGTAGCCATTTTTTGTGTCTACTTCTGCCTTTTCGGGCAGATTTTTTGTTGATTCTTGACAGGGGGGACCTTTTTGGCAAAAGAAATGGACACAGGAAAAGTGATGTCGTTGATGGACCATTTGGAGGATTTCCGCAAACGTCTGATTATCTGTGGCATTGCCGTAATGCTGGCTGCCCTAATTTCTTTTCTGTATGTGGATCAAATCCGGCTGCTGCTCACTCGTCCCGTAGGTGAATTGGTATACCTTAATTTGATGGAAGCCGTAACAACCAATATCAGGCTCGCTTTCATTGCCGGGTTTTTTCTCGCGCTCCCGGTAATTTTCTATCAGATTTGGTGCTTTGTTTTGCCCGGTCTTTATCGCCACGAAAGGCGGGCAGTCTTTTGGATCTCTGTTTTATCGTTATTTTTCTTTGCTCTGGGCGTTACGTTCGCTTATTTTGTAATCTTACCGTTTTCAGTTAATTTTCTCCTCGGTTTTGCCGATTACCAGTTGCAGCCGATGATTTCCTTTAACAGCTATATCTCTTATAGTTTAGGGCTACTGATCGGTTTTGGCTTAGTATTTGAAATGCCTGTTGTTATGCTCATTCTTGCAAAGCTCGGAATTGTTTCATCTGAGTTATTGGCAAGAAACCGGATGTACGCGATGATTATTATTTTTATCCTCGCCGCTATCTTTACTCCTCCGGATGTGATCTCACAGCTCCTAATGGGAGTTCCCATGACGCTTCTCTACGAGCTTTCGATTCTAATGGCGCGTTTTGTGCGGCCTCGAGTCAAGGATATTATTCTTGAGCAGTAAGATTCGCCTTGAGAGTTCTGATACAGGGAGGTGAGAAGATGTTAGGCAGAATAGGTCCTCCGGAATTGTTGGTGATCTTAGGTTTGGTTCTGGTGGTTTTTGGTCCAAAAAAACTGCCGGAAATTGGTCGTTCCTTCGGTAAGAGTTTAAAAGAGTTTAGGCTAGCCACTAAAGAAATTAAAGAAAGCGTTGATCTCGGAGATGTGGACACGGCAGACACAAAAGATACTTAAGTGTTATTGGGGGTGGCGGCGTGATTGGTTTGGTGGACAAGTTCGGCCGGCAGATCAGTTATTTGCGGATTTCCGTGATCGATCGCTGTAACTTAAGCTGCTTCTATTGTACGCCTGCAGCTAACGGTTGCCGCAGTGTCATGGGCGATGCTCTAAAATTGGATGAACTTGTTCGTATTGTACGCGCCGCAGCCGCTTTTGGAATCTGCAAAATACGTCTCACCGGCGGAGAACCATTGCTTCGCCCCGATCTGATTGAGCTAGTGGAAAAGATCTCCGCTGTTCCCGGGATTACCGATATCTCCCTCACTACAAATGGGGCTCTATTGAAAAAATTAGCCGGCCCTTTGGCGGCCGCCGGATTGAACAGGGTGAATATCAGCCTAGACTCACTCCACCCTGAAGCATTTCACCGAATTACCCGGGGCGGCAAGTTGGAGGACACCATTGCCGGTTTGTGGGCTGCTTACGAGGCGGGATTGACGCCGGTAAAAATCAATGTCGTACTGTTAAAAGATGTCAATGACGGCGAAGTCTCTGAGTTCGCCAGGCTTACATTGGATCGGGACGTTGATGTGCGTTTCATTGAGTTTATGCCGATTACCGGTGACAGCCACGACTGGAAAAAGCATTATCAACCAATAGATATTGCTATGGCACATTGCGTCGCCATAGCCCCACTGGTGGAAGCCGAGTCCCCAGAAAACGGCGGCCCTGCTCGCTATTTTCGCTTCAAGGGTGGTAAAGGAAGGCTTGGCTTTATTTCTCCTTTAAGCCGGCATTTTTGTGGCGATTGCAACCGCCTACGCGTTACGGCCCAAGGCAAACTGCGCGCCTGTTTATTTAGCGACGAGGAGATTGATCTGCGCCCGCTGCTTGGGCAAGAGAACGCTGTGATACGCGCTTTTTCTCAGGCGCTGGCCGCCAAACCGGATCCCACTCGTCTTGATTCTGACCCGCTTGTGCGCTGCCGCTCAAACACACTCGGCATGGTATCCATTGGCGGTTAGGAGTGAATACAATTACGGAAGGAGTGTGCCGCTTGCGGGAAGTACCGATTGAAAAAGCAGTGGGCATGGTGTTGGCCCACGACCTGACGAAAATTGTGCCCGGAGAGTTTAAGGGAAGCCTGTTTAAAAAGGGACATGTCATCAAAAAACAGGATTTACCCGAGCTGCTAAACATTGGTAAACGGCACATCTATATTTTAGAGTTAAAACAAGGCCAGCTTCACGAAGACGATGCTGCCCTACGCCTTGCGGCGACGCTCTGCGGACAAGGCATCACGGTCAGCGAACCAACTGAAGGGAGAGTCAATCTCAGCGCTACGGCCGACGGAGTATTTCGTGTAAAAAAAGATGTGCTTTTCCGGATCAATAGCTTGGACGATTTGGCCGTAGCTACGATCCATAGTGATCTGGCTGTTGCCAAGGGGGCTCAAGTGGCAGGCGTCCGCGCAGTGCCGTTAGTTGTTGACGAAGATAAAATCAGGCAAGCAGAAGCTCTGGCACAGTTCTCTGGCCCGGTGATGGAGGTTGCCGCATACCGAAAACTGGCTGTTGGTGTGGTCACCACCGGCAGTGAGGTGTATCATCAAAGGATTGCAGACCGATTTACGCCGGTGGTGCGCGAGAAAATAGCGCGTTTTCCATCAGTATTGCTTGGGCAGCGAGTTGCAAACGATGATAAGGAAATGATTCAAGCTGCCATTCTTGAGCTTGTCGCCTTAGGTTCACAAATAATTATCGTCACCGGCGGAATGTCGGTTGACCCCGATGACCGCACGCCGGCTGCTATTCGTGCTACAGGTGCCGAGATTGTGACTTATGGCACGCCGGTGCTTCCCGGTGCCATGTTAATGCTCGCCTATCTTGGTCATGTTCCCGTGCTGGGTCTGCCTGGCTGTGCCATGTATAATAGTACCACGGTCTTTGACCTGATTCTGCCGAGGCTTTTTACAGGTGAAAGGCTGAAAAAAGCGCATTTTGCCGAAATGGCAGTCGGTGGACTTTGCGCCAACTGTGAACCTTGCCGTTATCCTCACTGTCACTTTGGCAAGCACTGAAAGGACAGCCGTGATTTCATACGATGACGCAGTTAAGCTGATACTAGCGGTAGCCGGTCCGTCTCCAAGCGTGCAGCTACCTCTGAAAGAAGCGCTTGGGTACGCTTTGGCTCGTGATATTCTTGCCGTTTTGGACCAACCGCCTTTTCACCGCTCGCCTCTGGACGGCTTCGCTTTCCGCGCTGCCGACACCGAGGGAGCGGAGCCTTGCAGCCCCGCAAAACTTACAGTGAGCGGATATATACCCGCCGGTACAGTTTGCGACGCTCCCTTAAAACAAGGAGAGGCGGTGCGCATCTTTACCGGGGCAATGCTTCCCCTTGACGCCGACGCGGTTGTAGCTCAAGAAAAAGCTATTTATCATGATAATTCTTTACTTCTCGAACGACGCTACAGTGCAGGAGAAAACGTGGCGTGGGCGGGAGAAGACGTGCTTTGCGGCAGTTTGCTATTGCCTGCAGGCACATTGCTTGGACCGGCCGAACTGGGATTAATCGCCTCGCAAGGAATAAGCAGCGTGCCCGTCTATCCTAAACCACGCGTGGCTATTCTGACATCTGGCAGCGAGCTGCTTGAAATCGGTGAGCCTTTATCGCCCGGGAAAATCTATAATAGCAACCGTTACCTTATGGAAGCGTTAGTAAGCCGCGCCGGCGCCTTTCCGGATTATCGCGGGAAAATTTCGGACGTTCCGGATGATTTGCGCAAAGCCATCGCACAAGCTAGCCAAGTAGCAGATTTTGTCTTGACTACCGGCGGCGTTTCTGTGGGCGACCATGACCTGACGCCTGCGGCGGTGGCCGGCACCGGCGCCGAAATTCTTTTTCATCGTGTGGCGATCAAGCCGGGTACGCCGGCATTGGCGGCAAAGCTTGGCAATAAACTGATTTTTTCCCTCTCAGGGAATCCAGCCGCTTCGTTAGTCACTTTTCTCCAGTTTGTGCTTCCTGCACTCCAACTGGCTCGTGGCGTTAATTGGCAGCATCAAGTAGTGAAAGCCTTGATCACAAAATCATTTCCCAGAAAAAAAGACCAGATTCGGTTTCTCTCCGCTAAAACAATTTTTAGTGGCGGGCGCTTCGTCAGCGAGCCGCAAAGCTTACAGAAATCAGGTGTAATCACTTCTTTTCGAGGAGTCAACTCGCTGATCATCCTGCCGCCAGGCCAGGGCGAGCTGGCAGCGGGTAGTATGGCGGACGTCCAACTGTTCCCACAAATCTTTGATAACCTGCCTTTAGCGGGCAGAGAATAATTGACAAAACAAGAGTTTCTGGGGGGTAGAAGCGGATGTTTTTCGGTCCTTTTAGTTTGTTGGAGTTGTTGCTGATTTTAGGACTTTTGGTCTTTATTTTTGGCTCAAAGCGACTTGGTCAAGCAGCCCGCGGGTTGGTGCAAGGGTTTACCTCCATGCAGGACGCGGTTCAGGAAGGCTCGCCAAAGACGAGAGAGAAAAATTCCGGCAAACCTTGAAGCCGGGAAAACAAGGGGTTTGCAAAACATGGCTCACTAACTAAAAATATGTTAAGGAGGTGAGTAAAGATGTTTGGACGAATCGGCCCACAGGAGCTGTTATTAATCTTGGCTTTAGTGTTAGTTATCTTCGGACCGCGGAAGTTGCCGGAAATTGGCAGATCGTTAGGCAGGGGACTAAAAGAGTTTAAACAGGCCGCGCTTGAACTGAGAGAAAGTGTAGATATCGAAGAAGTAAAGGAACAAGCGCCTAAAGAAAACAATCCTGTGAATTAACTGAAGCTGAGCCGGGCTGTATATTAGAGTTGTGCCGGTGAAAAAGGGAAGTAACAGTTGAAAAAAACAGTATAAGGTGTCAATATGTGGATAAAGAATCACTATGACAACTATTTGCTGACAGCCTTTTATTCAATTGTTCTTTATGTTAAACTTTAAAATGATAGGTGTGGGTTCTGTGGCAAGAAGCACACTATTGTTTTGCCCGGAGTGTTGCTCCGGGTTTTTTCATGCCATTTTGCCCACTGACGAGGTTTCCGTTATGCTTTTAGCTTATGCCTAAAAGAACTGCCTATAAGGCGGAAAGCCTATTGCTGCAGGAGTTTATTCAGCAAAAGCAGAATTGTGAACAAAGTAACACCTCTGTTCTTTCGGGGCGTGTTGCACACCGTGTATGCCAGACGGTGAATGCTTAGGCGGGTTGGATGATGCGTTTGGGAGGTGAAGCAGGGAAAGGGAAAAGTCGTTTAGCCATTAAATAAAATATTTGGAGGTGAAAGAATGACTACTAGATGGATGCTTTTTGACCAGCAGCGCTGCTTCGGCTGCAATGCCTGCGTCGTCGCCTGCCAGCAGGAATATGGCTTACCTGCGCAGATTCGCTTTAACAGAGTGGATGTAACGGTAAGCGGCACATTCCCAAATACCGCCATTGCCTTCCGGCCGCTGCTCTGCAACCAGTGCGACAACGCACCCTGCATGACTATTTGCCCAGTGGGCGCCATCACCCGCGATGCCACTTCCGGTGTAGTAGTTACTGACCGCGTCAGATGCGTCGGCTGTCGGCTCTGCACCACCGCCACAGGCTGTCCCTACGGCATGCGTGCCATGGACGGTGCCGGCAAAGTCGTCAAGTGCAATTTCTGCCTTGACCGGATGACTGCCGGCGAGACTGCCCCTTACTGCGTGAAAACGTGTCCCAGCGGCGCCCGTCAGATGATTGTCGGCTTAACTCCGCCAACCGGCACCCGCATGGAGAACAGGGGTGCGGTAACGGCGACTAAAGTTGTTTATGGGGATACACCCAATCAAAGAATTTAGCGAAAGGAGGTAGGAAAGATGTTTAAAAGTTTTTTACTCAACCGCCGTCAGTTTCTGAAAGTGGCGGGCATTACAACAGGAGCGGTGGTAGCCGGTTCCGGCACCGCTTTTGCCCGGACTCTGCCTGGACGCAGACCGGCTCTTGCCAGGACTGAGGACCGCACAGTTTTAGTTGCAGCTCCCGCAAATACCATCCACACTGCCTGCAATATGTGCTCTAACTTCTGTGCCGCGAGCGCCATCAGGGAAACGGTGGCAGGCACGACAGTAGTTCGGCGTGTAGAAGGGCGTGCAGGTCATCCAAACACACGCGGCGGACTTTGTGCCAAGGGCCAAGCGGCCGTGCAGCTGCTCTACGACCCGGACCGCCTGAAAACGCCGCTGCGCAAGCGTGCCGACGGCTCTTGGGAGGTTCGCACCTGGGAGCAGGCCATGAACGATGTGGCTGACGGTTTGCAAGCCATCCGCGGCACGACTGCTCCGTCCACTGACGCTGCCGCCCGCAGAGCGGCCAGCCGGGTCTACTTCCTCAACCGGCGCGGCTCTTACGGCGGGATGTGGGGCGCTTTCCGCGCCGAGTTCGGCTCCAAAAACGTGTCGGCCTCAGCACCGATCTGCGACGCAGCCAAGCGCCTCGGCACTTGGCTTGGTGTTGCGGCTGCCCGGCGTGTACGTGACCAGCGCGCCACCAACTACACGCTGTTGTTTGGCCGCAACGAACTGGAGGCGACACGCTACCGTCTCGGCTTTGCCCATGAATTGCTGCAAAACATAAAGACGGGAGGCAGGCTGGTCGTCGTAGACCCGCGGCGCACCTATACCGCGAGCAAAGCGCACCAGTACGTACCGGTTATTCCCGGCACCGATTTGATGTTGATCCTCTCCATGTGCCGCGTGATCCTGGATAACAGCCTGACGGCTGACGGCCGGGTTGCCGCGGTCATCAGCAATACGGTGGAGCCCACCGCGGGCGCCCATTGGCGGTCTGACGCTTGGGCTAATGTGATACGCTTGCATGCAAATAGCTTGGCCCGTCTAGCTGCTTTCCGCGACGAGGTCTTTAAACCACAGTACGCCCCGGCGGCTGCCGCCGTAGTCTGCGGCGTGCCGGACGCCACCATCACGCGCCTGGCAGGTGAGTTTTGCGGCGTGATTAACCCGGCTGACGGCCTAACACGCGCCCGTCCAGCCGATTGGGCGGCTGTCGCCGATACGACGAGCGGGATCGCTAAATATTCCAACGGCACGATGGCCAGTTGGGCGATGCTCTGCCTCACCGGTTTAGCCGGCGGTATGAATATCGCCGGCGGATATGTAGCAGTCGCTGGTTTGCCAGCTTCTACGGCTTGGTCCTTTAGTTCCCCGGCTATCGGCGTTCAGGCAGCAGAATCGCTGACCCGTGCCGCCGGCTATCCGTTCAGCGGTAATGTAGGCACCGCTAACACTGAAGGTTACCGTACTTTGATTCCGTATGCCATTTTAAACGGACTGCCCCGTACTCACCCGGATTTCCGCCGCGTACCTGCCGGCCCGCTGGCTGCGCCCGCTGACGGCACAGGCGTGATTACAACCGATGCAGGCGGAGTAAGATGGGCTGATGTTTACGGCGGTGGCAGCGCCATCGGCGGTGGCGGTATCCGCGGCTTGTTTATCAACCATACAGACCCAGCCGTCGCCGACGCCGATTCGGACATGTGGGTGAGAGCCTTGCCCCGTCTGCAATTTGCGGTCGCCATTGACGTCTACCTGAATACCACACACGAACTGTTCCCGCCCGGCAGTTACGTGCTGCCGGAATGCACCGTCCTGGAGCGCACCGACGCGACTACGCCAACGACGGTGAGCGGTGAAACAGTTATGAATCTATGGCAACTTGCAGTCTCACCGCTTCACAGCTCAAGATCGGGATACTGGATTTTTGCCTCCCTTGGTGCGGCCATGTCAACCCGGTATGGAGTAGCCGGCGGTTACTTTGCAACGGATGCTGCGGCAGCAGCATATAACACCGCAACGGCCGGTAGCGGACGGGTACACAAACATCTTCCGGACAACGAGGTTCAATTTACACAAAGTGTTTGGGGCAATACTGCTGTTGGCGGAAGGGTCTGGAGCACCGTACAAACAAACGGTGGGATCTGGACTACAGGTGAACATGCTACCGCAGCCGATCCGGAAGTGCGCTTTAGCTTCGTTAGCACCGAAAGCAATGTAAATGTGGTTGAATTCCGCCAAGTCTGGGAAAACACTAACACGGCTACTTTTACCACTCCGCTTGCTCCGCAGTGGCGCGCGCCGCGGAACACTCCGACTGCTACTTTCCCGCTGCGCTTTATGGCCGGCGGCAAAGTAATGTGGCATACGATGGCAGCCACCGCGAATTTGCCTTACCTGGTGCAGGACTTTAACGCAAATGCCGAAGTCCGCAACACCAACTATCTGCTGATTAACCCGACAGATGCCAGTACGCGCGGGATCGCGAGCGGCGCTTGGGTATTTGTCGCTTCGGCAAACGGCAGCCGCATCCGCGTGCAGGCACTCGTCACCCAGCGCATTATGTCCGGCTATGTCAGCCTATTCCATGGTTACGGTGAGCAGGCGCCGCAAAAGCGCACTGCGCATAACCGCGGTGTAAACCCTAACCGCCTGACCTCCTCGCGCCGGATTGACGCCGGTACCGGCCAGTTTACGCCTAACGAGGAAATTGTTCAGGTGATCAGAGCCTAAATTATCCGGAAAGGAGGATGAATATAAATGAAAAAATTGCTATTTAGTTCGGTACTTGCGGCTTTGCTGGTAATGTCTTTTGCCGGGCTGGCAGCAGCCAATAATCCTGCCCTGCCGCTTGAATTTCCCCACATTAACTCTAACGACACCGGCTTTTTTGAGATAGATCAAATCGGCACTTTTGGTTCACTTGTGCGGGCCGTACCGGGACAGTTGGTGCATAGCGACTTTCAATTGAATACCAACTCCTGCGCTTCCTGCCATATGACCCACACCGCTGCCGGTGAAAACCTGCTCTTTCAACGCACCGTTACCGATACCTGCTTTGCTTGCCATGATGGTACCATTGGCGTTCTTAATGTCTTGGCGGCACCACGTTCAGGTGCAACAGGAATTGAACGCTTTGGCGGCTCGGAAACGGCCGGCACTTTTGGGGTGACGACGACTTTTAACGGCTCGGCGCACGACGTGCTTGGCACAGTCACCATGAGCGGCGCTCCAGGCGGGAATCGCTCTGCTGTTACCGATTCGGCAGGGATGCTATCCACCGGCTGGGCCGGCACATTCAGTTGCTCGTCATGTCATGCTCCCCATGGTTCCTACAGCATCCGCCTGCTCCACGCTAATCCCAACTTCTTAGGCTGGCGTGATCAAAACCATGCAGAGGCTACAAATTTTGCGACCGGTGGCTTATGGAATAGAGGCAATACGCTTACGATCGGCGCTGTAGTCTCTGGCGAAGTTTATCATAGTGTCAGCGTGACGGCCGGTGTCTACGAAGGCGTAAACAACAACATCGCCGCGCCCTGGCTGTACGGTTATTTGCGGGGGACGACGCTTGCCGCACCGCGTACGGTCGGAACTTTCACTTTCCCGGCCGGCCGTTACAACCAGCATAATACCCGTATTTACGCTACCAATTTGCATGACCCCAACTCGGCAGCCGATGGCGGTGGCCCCTTCAGCACGTTGGTAGACGCCGTATATTTATTGAACAGTTTCTTCAACATCAACTATATGACCGGCGTGATTAGCATTACCCCGGAAAACCGTACTAGTTTAACAAACATGGGCGTCAACGAAGCCAACTTGCGGATTGATATTGGCCGGGCCTTAGTGGTAACGGCAAGTGCCAATTCCGGCAGGCCTACGATTGCGCTCGACCATCTCAACACAGAGAGCTACAACCAGTTGAATTACAACCGTTTTTGTGCCGCCTGCCACGCCGACTATTTACCGCAAGGCACCGGCGCGACAGGTAACGCAGCGGCACGTGCTGCCGCGATGCCCGGCGGTTACGGCACCTACAGCTTGGCTCACCGGCATACTGTTAACCGTGCGGCCACTCAGGGCGGTACAATGACCGTCACAGGCCTCTCCGCAGCAGGTGCTGGAAACCAGTTGCTCTGCGTATCCTGTCATTTTGCCCATGGCGCAGATTCACGCATGATGCGCCTGGCTGATGCCAGCCTAAATGATTTTACCGCTCCGCTTGAGGATGTTAACCCGTCTTCGGCGCTGAAGCGTTATGTCAATCAGGCTGTCTGCTGGAGCTGTCATGCCAACTCGGCTGCCACCGTCTTTAAAAATACGAATTATTACTGGAATAACTACGCAGCTAACTCAGGTTATAACTGGTAGAACAGAAAACTTGTTAACTTCTTGCCTGCGAAGCTTTCTGGCTTCGCAGGCCAAGGAAGCAGGCGCCCACTAATGGGGCGCCTGCTTCCTTGGCTAAATTTTAGCATAGGAAATTATATCGTTCAGGGAAGCTATGATCCTATGCGTTGGGGTTTGTAAGGGGCGTGCCCCTTACTCTTGCGGGGTGCTCAGAGCCCGCAGGCTCGCCGAAGGGGCGGCAGCCCCTAGCGGATAAAAAAGACGCGTCACTTGATAGAAAACGCGAAGCGTCTTTTTTATTCTCCGGCGCTCACTGCACCAAAAAAGCTAGATTATCTTTAACAAAAATGGCACGCTGTGTGCCGGGAGGAATTGTATGCAATTACTTGGCGTGTTAAAAACCAGATTAAAAAGCAAGACGACCATTATATTATTAGTTTTATTTGCAGCCGCTGTCCTTTTTTTCTTTCTGTCGCAACGGGCTGGATTTTCGCCAGTCATGCCGCTTCCGGGAGGAGGGACGACTGCCGCCGGTCTAGCCGCTCCCCGGGATCAGGCAGTCTACCAGGCAGCGGAACAGTTTATTCTGGCGTTAATCAAGGATGAAAGAGAAGTTGTGCTCTCTATGCTGACGGAAGAGCATCGCCTCAACTGGACGGATGCTTCCTTCCTTTACGACAGAACGGCGCTGCAGTTGGGACAAAGCGCTGAGCTTGGCTCTTTTCGTCACAGTGTAGTCAACTATATCCAGTCGCCTGAATTAGGCGGTCAAACCTTAGCGCTGGTAACGGTCAAATACACAGTGCTCTTTAAAAATGAGACGGAAACAACTGCAGAAATACAAATAGAAGAGAGCATGGCACTCCAGCTTGTCAATGAGAGCTGGTTGATTGCCGCCGACCAGCGCGAAATAATTTCTGAGTGAAATAAAGTTAGGCAAACAATAAAAACCTTTCTAAGCATAATAAAGGACTGCGATTACGCAGTCCTTTATTATGCTTAGAACTAGCTTGTGCCGACTTCTCAAAAAAAATGAACCGGCTATCTGGGTCAGTTTTCTTGGATCCGACATCTGACATCTGACATCTGACTTCCGACAGCCAATTATTGGTAAACTAGTATTCTTCGGTTTAAAGAATCGGCAATAAAAATGCGCCCGCCTTGATCAATGTGCAGACCGTTTGGAAAGAGAAACTGGGTTAACCCGCCACCTTGACTGCCGAAACTGAAAAGATGACGACCGTCAAGGGAAAAACCGGCAATACTGTTAGCCATATTATTCGCGACTATCAGGCGGCCGAAGCGATCCAAGCCGATGCCGCGAGGGTTGATCAGCATCGAGGTGCCATGACCGTCGGGAGAGCCGTTAATCACCCGCAGCGGGTTGCCGTCGGGACCAAAAACCACAATGCGGCCATGTCCGGTATCAACAACATAAATATTTCCTTCCCGGTCGGTCGTCACACCGTTTGGCGCAAACAAATCACCTTCCAAGCCTACTTCGAGCAATAATTCCTGGCTTTGCAAATCAAAGACTAACACTCTGCCCCGCTTAATTTCCGTAACATACAGCTTGCCATCGGCTAAATGCAATGCTCCCGGCGAGCGTAGAGTTCTGTTCTTGCTGTAAGCTTCTGCAAAAAATCCCTGAAATTCTCCGTTGGCGTTGAAAGTGTGGATTCTGCCCTGCTGCAAGTCAGCCACAAAAATACGGGTACTATCGGCAACAATTCCATAGGGAAAAATAAAATTTCCGCCGCCGCTGTCTCCTCGCTGACCAAATGTTAGCAGGCGCTGTCCATTTAAATCAAAGACTATCACACGGCTATTATCAGTATCACTCACATAAACACGGTTGTTAGCGGAAAAAACAGCCAGTGGCCTGTCGAACTGGTCCTCGCCGAAGCCGCCGTAAATCACCTGCCGAAACGCGGGAGTGCCGCCGATAATATTGATGGCTGCCGGAATAGGCAGCTCAGGACGTCCCAGATAGTACATGTAAGCGAAAATAAGCAGCGGCAAGAGCGTAGCAATTTGGTAAACACGCTGAGCCTTAGCTTGCCTGATGGGTCGCCAAAGAAAGCGGACTGCCGGGTTACGCATCTTGATTGTCCTCCTTTAGCGCTGCTGCAGACGTTCTGCCGCCTGCAACGCGTCCTGAAAAAGTGGATTGATGGTTAACGCTTCCTGATAAGCCTCCAAAGCGGCATCAGGTAGTCCTTGGCGCTCAAAAAGAACACCAAAGTGATAGGAAATCTCTGCTGCGGCCGGGTTAAAAGTTTTGGCAAGGGAAAGGCTCTCCGATGCTTCATCATACATGCCAAGTTCTCTGTAAGAGATGCCGGTGTTCAGATGCCCGCGATAATCCTGCGGCGCCAGTTCCGTAACTCTCACGAAAGAAGCAAGTGCCTCATTGTGGAGAGCAAGCTCAAAGAAAACATAGCCGCGACTCAAATATGCAGGCATAAAGTTAGCGTCAAGCCGTAGTGCTTCTTCGAATTGAACGAGCGCCTGGTCGTACTGTCCCCGCTTAAAGAAGGTGTAGCCAAGATCAACGCGGTGCTCTGGATTGGTTGGGTCACTATCGACTAACTGACGAAAATAGTCTAATTCACGCTCAATCCGACGTGTGTCAAGCTCGCTCCAAAAAAATTGCCTGCCGACTAGCTGGCCGGATACAGTTAATAAGGAAATGATTGCCAGAGTCGTCAGCACTACCCGCCAAAGCGGGTAATAGCTTGCTTTAGTTGCTGCTGCATTAAAATCTCTTTCCATAAGAATGCTCCTTCTTGGATTTATTGAGATTAGTTTTGACTATTCTGCCCTCACCCTAGCCCTCTCCCATTATTAGATGTCGGAGGTCAGATGTCGGACTCGTTTGAATCGGCGAAATAGCCGATTCACAGACACCAATGGGAGAGGGGAGCAGCTGGGGCAGAGGGGATTGCACCAACCTTACCCTCTCCCTCCGGGAGAGGGTGGAGCGTAGCGAGGGTGAGGGGGACATGAGCTTGTCTGGCTTTCAAATATTGTCCATCTTGTTTTTAAGTTGTGTTTATCTGCCCTTACCTTAGCCGGGCCCTCACCCTAGCCCTCTCCCGCAGGAGAGGGGATTTGTAGGGGAGAGGGGTATTTGTCGGGATGGGAGAAGGGAATTAGGGGGTTATTTACATGTACAGCAGTCTGCATGGTTGCACATAAGGGAAAGCTAAGGAAAAGAAGGCAATTCCGGACGCGACTCACTTCCCTGCAGTGGCGGCTCAGACGCTGGCGGCGGAAGATGGCAAGCAAGGCAGCCATCCCGGGCATGGCATTGAAAACAAGTATCGGAAAGTCCCTGGCCGGGATAAATCCTGGCTGCACCGCGCCGGCGCCGGTTATGCAGTTCCTGCCAGCCATCCCGGTGCGGACTGGGATGACAGGCGCCGCAATACAACGAGCTGGCTTCCGGAAGATAAGCTTGAGGCTGATTGTCATGACAAATCATGCAAGAATCCAAATTTTCCTCTGCCGCCAGCCTGTGATTGCGAAAATCTGGCTGGTGGCTGGGCGGACGCTGGCGGTGGCAGTCCAGGCAGAAGTCGTTCCTCCTAGCGTATGCAGTCAAGTTCTCTCCCGGAGCAACTTCGATTTTCCTGCCGCGGGCGTCAAAGTTGTGGCAGCGATGACAGTTAGGCTTCTCTTGCGCAAGGCTGCCATGAGTTAGTATAAAATCGTCAGCCAGATGATCCGCCGGCGTTTTGTCATCCTCATGGCAGTCCTGACAGGAAAGCGTTAAGCGACGGTAAAAGTGACATGACATACAGCTTTCCTTGGGCGCGGCAGTGAACAAACGAGACATCTGGCGTCTGCCTTCGGGCAAGTCCCAGGAAGCTGCAGGGATCTGCAGAGCAACACGACGGCGGCTAATATTTCCGTGCGCCACACCGTCATGGCAGGCAACGCAACGTACCTGACTTTCGCTATGGTCGGCATGGGGAATAATCAAGTCACCAGCCGCAGTGGTGCCGCGATTAAAAGAATGGCAGCGCAGGCATGCTTCATCACCTACACCGGCAAACAAGCGTAACGGCAGGACGTAGGAACCGGTGGCTTGAACATATGTGAAACGGGCCAAATCACGCACCAGCCCGGCAGTTCCGCGCAGGCCGGGATCGGCGTGGCAATCCAGGCAGGACTGCTGGCTGTGAGAAGAAGCCTGCCAGGTGTAATAGTGAGGCCGCATCGTGTGACACGCGCCGCAGAGAAGAGCCGGGTTGCTGGAGAAATCGCCGAGCAAGACGAGAGAAGTCATCACGGCAAGAAACAGCAAAACTTTAAAGACGGCCTTGCTGCGCTCTGGGGAGTGCGGCATGGCCGTTTCCTCCGCAAGCCATTGATCATACCAGTCAAGTTCTTGCCGGACATGCTCATCCGGTGCAGGGTGATCGCTCATCTAGCTGACCAACTTTCTTTGCTTTGTTCTTGCAGCAACTCGGGGGCTGTATGGGCTTGGACAACTTGGCTCAGAGTGAATTTTTGCCTTTCCCGTCCGTCCCAAGGTGAAAGGGAGACGGCCTTATGCGGGCAGAAGCGGGCACAGGCTCCGCAGGAAAGACAGAGGGAGACCTGATGGCTTAGAGAGATGCCATCTTCGCCTTCCTCCACAACCAGCGCCTTAGTCGGGCAGAGGACGGTGCAAGCCCGGCAGAAATCACAGGCAGAGCTGATTTCCAAGCGGGCAAAAGGCAGAGGTTCACCCGCCTTGAGCATGCCGGGAAAAAGAGCCAGTAATTTTTCCCACAAACGTCGCCGCGGCGGTAGGGTATTTTTTTCTTCCCAGAACAGATTGCCCAACAGCACAGCGCCGCTTTGTGCGGTGCGTTTGGATTCTTGGCGCATTAGCGTCAGGAAGTCGCGTCGAGAATAACCGGATTGCTGCTCGCGGCAGTTTGTAAACTCTGCCGGCGGTGAAGGTGAGAGTGTCAGACCGAACCCTGTTACAAAGGAAGCAAGCAGGGTTGCTTGAGCAAAGTTGTGGTTAAGCCGCCCTGCCAGACGTGCCTCCCTGTCTAGTTTGCAAATCGAGCAATCGCCGTGGTGCAGCCACACTTGGTGAAAATTAAGCAGTGCCGGCAAGATCAAGGCAGCAGGCTCCAGCGAGGCAAGGCAGGGGACAGTCACAGTACCGGGGTAAGTTTCTCGTTCTGTGGCTTGACAGGCCAGGCGCAACCGTTCTTCTTTAGCGCGTTGCCGGCGCATGGCGCCAAAAAGCGCAAAGATGTCAACGGGGTGGTCAATGGCGGCCATGGGACAGTTAGCGGCGCATAAGCCGCAGCCTTGACAGAGACGGTGATCTTTTTTAAAATCCGTGCCGATAGCATGCTGTGGACAGCCATCTCTGCAAGCGTGACAGGGAAAAGAGGGGTAAAGGCGAACAAGACAGGACGCATCTTCTGGGATATTTCCCTTGTCAAGCGCTCGGTTTAGATAGCGCAGCAGAGCATCGCCAAAAAGAGACATGGTTTACTCCTCGCAAAGTTGCTTTAAGGATTCGGCATCCTGAACCAGGAAGGCTTCGGTGATTTTGGCCATCCCCCGGTAAAACGCGTGATTGGAGACGCGGACTACATCGGCGCAGTATTTGGAGACCCAAGTCAGCATGTGTTCTCTTAAAAAAGTTTCCTGTAGTTTCAAGGACGTCAGCAATTGATCATGTTTTTTGCGTCTTGTAGCTTTGGCTGCTGCCCTGCAGAGTAGCTGCATGAACTCGCATTCTACGCTTAGATGGTCTTCCAGATATTTGTTTTCGCCTTCTTCCGGCAGGCCAAAGCCGGCTTCGCTGATAAAAATCCGTGCCTTTTCCCAAGCATCGCCCATAACTCGCTTCCATTCCGAAAGATAAACGGAGGCATAAGGATGGACAGTCTGGCAACCACCGCGAATAAGCAGGAAGCTGTGTTCAGCCTGTAGTTCTCGGACAAGTTGTGCCAAGCTCTTGCCCTCCGCCGCTTGGTTCAATTCGGCTAAGCCTTGATCAAGCAATGAAGTATCGGTTTCCTGGCAGCAGACAAAACTTTTAAGATAAACGGGAAAATCCGGAGAGGTAAACCAGCGCAGCCATTTTTCCGTTAAAGGACGGCTGTAAACTTCAGCCAATGCGGCATAAAAAGCGGCGCGGTCAACGCACCACTCCTTTGTGGCCGTCGCTTCCTCTTGGTTCAATTCCAATGCGGGATTATTGATCATAGTGAACCTCCTTGCAAACTTGTGCTTTCTGTCACTTGTCACGACTTTCCTGCTCCTCAAGCTTTCAGTTTAACGGCAGGCTGCGCGAAAAAGCATGATGTGAGGGATTCTTGTCGTTTTTTTATTAGCATAGGAAATTATATCGTTCAGGGAAGCTACGATCCTATGCGTTGGGGTTTGTAAGGGGCGTGCCCCTTACTCTTGCGGGGTGCTCAGAGCCCGCAGGCTCGCCGAAGGGGCGGCAGCCCCTAGCGGATAAAAAAGACGCGTCAGTTGATAGAAAACGCGAAGCGTCTTTTTTATATTCTGGATACAGGCGTCAACTCCTGCTGAAAATTCGTCTGCTACCGGCTCTATTGCGGGTTTCAAATAAAAGGAATTGCGATGGATATAAGTAATTTATATGGATGAACTTTAGCGAGTGCCTATGCTCTGGAGGGGTCAAAATAAACACTAAGAGAGCAAGCGTTTTCCTTGAGTTTTTTGGCTCTGGCGCAGGGGAGGTGAGCGCGACTTTGGCGCATTCTCAGGCAGGGAAGGGAAAGGAGATCTTTCACAAGGTGGCAGGAAATTAGCGCGTCGTCAACGAATACTGTCGAAGCAAGTCCTAGTTTGTCAAAAGGAGAGAAACGCGATGAAACTGGCGCAAATAGAAGCATTTTATACGGTTATCCGAGCGGGGAGTATTTCCCGGGCAGCCAGGCAGATGCATTTGACGCAGCCGGCGCTGAGTCTGCAGATTCGGGATTTGGAAGAATACTTTTGCGTACAGCTTCTTGAAAGGACAAATAAAGGCGTTAAGCCGACACCGGCAGGAGAGCTTGTCTATTATTACGGGCAGAAACTGATGAGTATGAAGGCTACACTCTGCAGCGAAATTGAAAAACTGCAGAGCAGTGCGCCTAAACATCTGCGTTTAGGCGCCAGCACGGTTCTAGGCGGCTATGCCCTTCCCTGCAGTATCCATTCCTTTAAAGAAAAGTATCCTCATGCTCAGATCAATTTGTCGTTAGCTAACAGCCAAACAGTGCTGGAAGCACTCTTAGAGGGGAACTTAGATATCGCGATGATTGAAGGGCCGTTGCCTGAGGGCATAGCGCAGTATCTCGATGAGTTCGTCTCTCGCAGCATTGGAGAGGATGACTTAGTATTGGTAGGCTCCCCTGCCCTCATTCCCGAGGGCAGGGGAGCAGTGACTTTGGCAGAGCTGCGGGGGCTGCCGTTGCTTGTTCGGGAAAAAGGCTCCGGTGTCCGCGCCACTATTGAAAAAGCGTTGCTGGAACAGGGTGTGCAGCCAGACGAGCTGAATATCATGATGGAAATTAACAGTTTAGATGCCATCAAGGCAACGCTGGGAATGGGGAAAGGGTATTCGCTCATTTCCTACATTGGGGTGCGCAGGGAATTGTATTACGGTACGCTGAGAGCGCTCTCCGTCGAGGGGCTTTCGTGTAGGAATATATTTACCATGCTGCACAAGCGCGGCGCTTTCCTTTCTCCTCTCGAGAAAGCATTAATTGATTTTATGCGTTCAAAGGATAAGGGTTTCTGCTGAGTTTGCCGGCAGTCGATTGTTTAAGCGTTTCTATAGGATGTGATTGTGCTGATTCCTTTCTCAACGGTCAAAAAAGTAGTTAAAAAGGTTGAAGATCTGCTGAAAAATCTGCGTTCCTGTCCGCTCATGATTGATTCTCTTGAAAAGTGGACAATCTTCTTTGTCCTAGAAAAGAGCAGCACGACATTGGGTGCGGTGAAGGCGCTGCGGAAAGCTGATTTTAATACTGACGCTTTGGCTCTGTCTCGTTCTGTGATTGAAAATCTTGCCAATCTGACATATCTCTTCGACAAACCCGAAGAGCGCCTGGAATTATTTCTCAAATACGAATACATCGAGAAATATCAGGCGCTAAAGGAATTTGAGAATGATTTTCCGGCAGAGGCAATTTCAGAAGAATTGAGAGAAGAAATCAACGAAAACTACCACAAATATAAGAACCTGTTTCCCAACAAGTTCTCTTGGAGTGGGAAAAGCGTAGTGAAAATGCTTTCCGCATGCAGTTTCCATACGGATTTCGCCATGGCATATAAAATGTCAAGCCGCTACCTACACACATCTCTCGGCTCTTTAAATAATTTTATCGAAAGCTGTCATAATCCTTGCGACAAAAAGCTTCCTAAAGAAACGGATTTTCAGAAATTGAACAGGGACGATGGAGATCTGGCACTGTTAATCTCCGCCCTCGCCGTATTTAACCTGATTGAGCTATTTTTTAAAATTTTCTGCTCGGAATTGCCGCCCTATTTTCTGCAGGCTCAAGAGGAGATTTCTACCCTTGTTTCCGAGCAGCAACCGTAAATCAAACTGGCTTGTCCGGCTACTTTAAGTTAAAGATGCGTAAAAACAGCTTGATTCCCAGCCAGGCGCCAAGGAAGGAAAAAAGGGCAAACACCCAGCCGCTGACGGAAAATGATGCGATTGAGCTTAAAAATGCACCGATATTACAGCCAAGAGCCAGCCTGGCGCCATATCCCATCAGCAACCCGCCGGCGACGGAAACCGTGAAATGTTTGAGGGAACGTACCTTGCGGAGACGTGCCTCGGACGCAGCAAGCGACGAAATCAACGCACCGAAAATAAAACCGAAATTAAGCATACTTTCCATGGTGAGGAAAAATCCAACATTAAGGGCGTTCAGGTGTCGGGGGAGTTGGTAGTAAGCCCAGTCTGCAACGCTGCCGCCTAATTGGGTGAAAGCCCAGGTGCCCCAGTAAGTGATACCGGTAGTAACGGCAAAATAGCTGCCGCGTCCGTAGTAGAGCACAGTGCTCAGGACGGCGATGACAATAGCGCCCGTTTGATAAGACCAAGCTTCACTGTAAATTTTGCGAATGGGTGTGAATCCGGTATATTTCCAGCTGGTGGAACTTAGGCGTCTCAAATAGAGATAGAGAAAAAGCAGAGGGCCTAGGTGAACTGCTAGTGCCAATGGCCAGCCCAGTTGGGTGGGGAGAAAGATGGCCGGGGACTGGCAGATAATCGGCTGCCAAAAATTTTGATTCCAGGCGCCGATAATGGAACCGACTAGAAAGCCGAGCAAGGTGCCGTACTGCTGAACGTAGCCTTCGCCGAGACGCATCAGCATTCCGGAGGCGCAGCTGGCGGCAAGTACCATGCCGACACCAAAGAGAGTGGCACCGACTGCGGTGTGCATGCCGAAGGGAAGAATGCTGAGGGGCAGGGAAGAGTTGTTAAAAACATAATAAAAGAAAAGAACGATGAATCCCAAGGAAGAGAGAATTAAAAGCAGTACGGTTGACTGGAGAAGCTCGCTGCTGCGAAAGAGGATAAAGTCGCGAAATGCGGCGCCAAGGCAAAAACGAGAACGTTGGAAGGCGTACCCCAGTCCCAAACCCATCAGCAAGGAGAACGCCAAAATTTTGTAGCCGGAGTTATTCAAAAGATAACCGACACTAATCGCCAAGGCTAGGAGGAGAATGGAAGCAACAGGCTGAAAATCAAATGTTTTCAACTTTGTTACACTTTTCACGTCCGCTTGCATAGCCAATTTCCTCTTCCCCCCTTTGTTTTGCGCACATAAAAATGTTCCTTGAAAGGTTTATGCCGGCAAATATAATTTGCTAGCTCTTTTTCTCGATGATTATTTCCCAGATCCCCTTTGCAACTAAGCATATTTGTGTCTCGGCTTGCAGCTTCTTAAAATGCAAAGGAATCCCTTTCATCGCACAACTGTGGTCTGTTACGACGACAAGCCTGTCGCCAGGCGACAATGTCTTAAACAGTTTGTCCGATCTTAAGATCGGTAAAGGACACATTTCGCCTAGCACGTCGAGTTTATATTCACCCATGAAACTTCCTCCGTGATCTGTCATATTGTCAGCAGATAAGCAATTCCCTGCAGTTTTTGGCGGAAACTATTTCACTTTTAAGCATAATTTCAACGTCAAGGGAAAGGATTCCTGCATTGTTAACTATAAACTACTTCAAAGGCACGTTTTCCTATTCCTTCGTAACCGTTGGTCGTGCTGCTTATAACTTCTGTTACAATTTTGAAGTTGACATACGGAATATAATCCCTATAATTATACTTAGGAGGTGGAAAAATGAATATTGACATGGATGCAATGGTCAGCACAACTGATATTTCAAAATCCTTCGGCAAGTATTTGGCGGCATCTAAAAAAAACCCGGTTTTTATTCTTAAAAACAACGAAATAGAGAGTGTTCTGCTTGATATAGGCACATACAAAAAAATGGTGGAAGCCTATGAACTGGTACAGGATAACGTATTGGCAAGGGAAGTTTTTGAACAACCTACCATTAACCCTAACGATCAGGATGTATTTGATATAATCCGGGAAGTCGGGGCTGTTGACAATGCGGGTAAAACCTAAAAATGCCAACCGTTTCCGACATGAATTTCTGTTGTTAGAACGCCAAGACAGGGAGCGGGTTTTTGAGGTATTAAAAACTCTTGCAGAAACACCTGTTCCCCCCAACTCTATTTGCTTGGAAAAAAACTACTATCGGATTAGAACTGGAAGCATCAGAGTTATCTACCAATTGATCAAAGAAGAAGATCTGATCCTTGTCGGGGCGGTACTTAAGCGGAATGAAAATACATACAAGGATTGGAAGCGGTATTTTAGATAGCAACAATAGCAAAATGCCCTGCAAAAACGCAAGGCAAGCTAATAGCGGAGATTTGATCCCTATCGGCAGCGAACGTCCAGCAGTGCTGGCGTGGCTGGTTGAAGGTTGCCGAATATGGCAGGTTGAGGGGCTGCGCGAACCGGGGGCAGTATCCCTTGGGGTGGAAACGTTTACCATACGTTGCACTATGTTTCAATATAATGCCTGACGTGGAAAATTTCATCATGTTATATTAAGTTTGATTAGGTTGCATTACATTGCACTAAAAGGAGGAAGGAAGATGAAGGCGGTGATTGGCGGCAAATTCTTAGACAAGCATAAGGCTTGCAGGCGATAACACGCTAGCGCAGAAGCCGGGAGAGCCATCTATGGAGAGAAAAACCACCGACCCCAGCGCCACCCACAAGCATCAGCGTATCAAATATCTCAGTTGCGCCCACCTCGCCCACGTCTTGCCATGGAAACACCATCACGCCAACGGCGACGATAGCAGTGACGGAAACTTGGACCATAAAAAGCGCAAATTGTATAAGCAACCTCACCACAATAACACCCCTCTCACCCCTAATATACCACTAACCGAGGATGCTAGCAATGGAGCACCAGTGCAAGCAAGAGGTAGCGCTCAAGGCGGACAACAAGAGCGAGTTAATCAAGTATCTGCTGTAAAAGTATGCGCACTATGCGTACATAGGAGGAGTGAAGGACGATGGCCAAGCGGCGCGGCAATAATGAGGGCAGTATCAGTAAACGGCCAGATGGAAGCTGGTCTGCCAAAGTAAGCATGGGCATGATCCCACCACCGGCAAACCGAAGCGTAGGAGCTTCTACGGCAAGACCCGGAAAGAAGTAGCTGACAAACTGGCTGCTGCCCTGCGGGAAGCTCAGAATGGCGGTTACGTTGAGCCAACCAAAACAACGCTGGGGGAATGGCTGGATAAGTGGCTTACGACCTACAAGAAGGGGACAAATCAGGCCTAGCACTTACGAGAGTTACGAAACGGTTATTAACCTCTGTCTTGACGCTTGACCTGTATAGCCACTTTACGCCGGAAATGGCGAAGCTGGCAGCGGAGAGTTTGAACGGACTACTGGCAAAAAGAAAAAACCCTGCGAAGTCGCAGGGCGAAGAATAGAATTGTATTCTGGAACACGTAGCAGGGATTGCGCCCCTGCTATTTTTTTTGCTTAAAAACTGGGGTAAAACTGGGGTATTTGTGCTGTTTTATGCTTGTTCCTGAGATTTGCAAAAACTCTGGAACCCTTGATTTTATTGGTGCGAGAGGGGGGATTTGAACCCCCACAGGCGTAATGCCCACTAGATCCTGAGTCCTTCAAAAGCTGTTTTACCCTGTTTAACCTAATTTAGAAAAGCCTTATTCCATGGGCATTTCTGGCTTTGTGGTTGACATAATATTGCTGTGTTTTTAGCCTTGTTTAATGTAGTTTCGCCCCAACTGTTTTACAACTGTTTTACAAGAGTGACAAAAAAGCGGCCTATTGGCCGTTATTTTTTTGTGGTTTTAGCGGCGGCCTAGGGGCTGCCTTTTTTTGTTTCCCGCCCATTAGCCACCCTGCAGGCAGGACTGCAAAACCTGCCGGTGCTTCTTTGTGGCGTGAATAAGTCGCTGCATTTACTGTAAGCGCATACTTCGACAACTTCATCACCGCGCACCAGTTCCCACAAGTCAAAGTAAATGGCGGCCAGGGGGTACCGGGTGGAGCGCTGCTCCATGATGGAATATCCGATCGGCAGTCTTTTTGACGGTTTCAGCTCGCCTTTCTCTAAGTCTACACCACCAGCCAGGCCACGGCTGATGCTACCGACCAGGACATAGGAAGCCGCTTCAATAAGACACGCGGCTATAGATATTTCTTTACCAGTTTCAAACATAAACCCCGTTTCTCCCTCTGGTTGCGTCCAAAATGCTTTAACAAACATTGCTTCTTGCTTTTCTCTTGGTTTTACCCAAGCGACTTCAAAGCCCGCTTCTTTTTTGCGGCTCGCCGGCTCTTTCACCGACTTGTTAACCCTATCTTCCTGCCTAAACGTCAAAACCTCCCCTAAAATATCTACCGCAATATCTTCGCTACATCCCCTGGCCCGTTTAATTGCGCTATACAGCTGGAGGAGTCGGCTAACTTCGGCAGCGTAGTGGCACCACCAATCAATATTTTCCTCATATGTTTTTCCATATAACGGCGCTTCAAAAGGATATTCCGGCAAATCTGTTATACCGAGTAAGCCGAAGCGTTTAACAAAACTGGCCAGGCGGGTTTTGAAATTTTTATCGCAAGGATGTTGAAGTTTCGCAAATTGGGCTGCCATCCCCCGCGCCGGCCTTTCGGCGGGTGGTGTGCTCCAGTTTCCCTGATCATCCCTAGGCCAAAGGCGGGGCGGCATTGCGATAACCTTCCAGTTTTCAGAATCTACCCTGGCCGCGTATTCCGGTGCGTGAAGCAATAGATTAGATTTTTTTGTTTTTTTCATTCGGTTACGCTAAACCCCCTTTTTGTTACGCTAAGAAGGCATCCTATTTTTGATTATACCATAACATTCTGATAAAGTCAAAGCAACAAGAAAAGTCAAAGCGAAAGGAGGTAGTGAAAAATGACTACTACAAGAAAGCCGAACTTAGAGCCGATGACGCTAACAATTCCAGAGGTTGCGGCGTTGTTAGATATCAATCTGATCGCTGCTTATGAACTCGCGCGGCAGACGGGCTTTCCGGCGTTTAAAATTGGACGGCGCATAATCGTGCCGCGCGATGCGCTAAATTCGTGGTTGCGCCAATCCGCAGAAAACCAAACGGCTTTTCACGGCCGGGTGAAGTAAGACGTAAAAAACCCCGGCGGGGCAGCCGGGGCGAAAGGAGATATTATGTCAACCGTTACATCCATTTTAACACAATTGCACAACGTTCGCAAGTCTGGTGACGGCTTTACCTCTAAATGCCCGGCGCATGATGACGATAAGAATAGCTTGAGCATTTGCGCGGGCAGCGACGGGCGGACGTTACTAAACTGTCACGCCGGCTGCGAATTTAAAGACATTGTTGCAGCGCTAGGCCTAAAACTGTCTGACTTGTCGCCCAAGTCCGGGCGAGAACAGCGGCCTAGCGCCGGCGAACCAGAGGCTGTTTACGACTACCATAACGCGGACGGACGGCTGACTTATCAGGTGTGCAGGATGCCGGGTAAGCGCTTCGCACAGCGGCGACCGTCCAGCGCTGGCGGCTGGATCTGGAAGCTGGAGGGTGTAATGCCTGTTCTTTATCGTTTGCCAGAGGTGTTAGCGGCAGTCAAGCGTTGCGAGAACATCTTTGTTGTGGAGGGTGAGAAAGATTGCGCAAGTTTAGCGAGGCTGGGGCTTTGCGCTACCACTAATTCCGGCGGCGCCGGGAAATGGCGGGAGGGCTACGCTGATAGCTTGGAGGGCGCCAGCGTAATCATTTTGCCCGATAACGACGCGCCAGGCCACAAACACGCCGAGCAAGTTGCAAAAAGCTTGCATGGCAAGGCGTCCAGCGTTCGAGTGTTGGAGCTACCCGGCCTGCCGCCGAAGGGTGACGTGAGCGACTGGCTTGCGACTGGCGGGACGCGGGAAGAATTGCTAAGGCTGGCGGGAGAGGCGCTGGAGTGGGAGCCGGTGCAGGAGGACAACAGAGAACGCGAAGGGCTGAAAACGGAATGGCCGGAACCTGAACCGTTAAACGAAACGCTGAAACCTGTATTAAAGTTGGATCCCGAAATCCTGCCCGTGCCATTCCGCGAATGGGTGACTGATGTGGCCTATCGTATGCAGGCACCGGTTGATTTCTGCGCAGCGGCTTTGTTGGTCATTCTGGGCAGCGTTGTCGGATCTGGGTGCGGGGTTAAGCCAAAACGCAAGGACGATTGGCTTGTCGTTCCCAATCTGTGGGGGGGCGTAGTTGGCAGGCCGGGGACAATGAAAACCCCTGCGCTGGCTGAAATGCTGAAGCCCCTGGCGCGTCTGGAGATTGCGGCGAAGGAGGTTTACGACTATGAAATGACGGCTTTCGAGGGCGACAAGGAGGTTCATAAAGCGAGCAAGGAAGCGCTGCGGGGCGAGATGCTGAAGGCTGCAAAAAGCGGAACAGCGGGGATGGGCGACATCAGGCAGCGTTACATCGCGCTGCAAGACCCCGCTGCGCCTGTTTGGAGGCGGTATAAGTCAAACGATGCCACGATAGAAAAGTTGGGCGAATTACTCCGGGACAACCCTAACGGGGTTCTGCTTTTTCGTGATGAGCTTGTTGGTCTGTTGGCTTCCTGGGACAAAGACGGGCGCGAGCCTGACAGAGCCTTCTTCCTCGAGGCGTGGAATGGCCAAGGTGCGATAACCTCCGACAGGATAGGGCGCGGCACTGTTCATGTTGAGAACGCTTGTGTATCAATATTAGGCGGCATACAGCCCGCGAAACTGCTAGCCTATTTACATCAAGCGACTAGCGAATTAGAAAATGATGGGCTGATCCAGCGCATGCAGTTGCTTGTATATCCCGATGAAAGCGCTGCAAAAATTGTTGACGAATATCCCGACACGGCGGCGCGAGAACGTGCCTTCCGCGTTCTGCAAACACTGGCCAGCATGGACTTTAGAGAGCATGGAGCAGCGACGAGCCAATTTGAGTTGATACCTTGTTATCAGTTCGACAAACACGCGCAGGAAATTTTTTATCAATGGCTGGAGGGCTTGAATATTAAAATTCACGCAGACGAACCGCCGGTAATTCTTGAGCATCTAAATAAGTTCAGGAGCTTGATGCCCTCTATCGCGCTAATTCATCACCTGGCGAATGTCGCCGATGGACAGGCGGCGGGTGCGATAACGGCGGATTCTGCGGCTGTGGCTGTTAAGTGGTGCGAATATCTTGAAAGTCACATGAGGCGCATTTATGGCATGATTGGCGATGTATCACAGCGGGCGGCGATAGAACTAGCCAAAAAATTGCAAGCCGGAAAACTTTCTGACGTGTTTAGCGTGCGCGATGTATATAGGCAATGTTGGCACTTGTTGAATACGAAAGAACTAGTCCAAGCCGCCTGCGACGAGCTAGCCGCCGCCAGCTGGATTAAGGAAAGCTATGTGCCGGTAGACGGCCAAAGGGAAAAGATGGTGTATCTCATAAACCCAAAAATTCCTCCCAAAGGGGGGGGAGCACGTACTGACAACACTGACAGCCGACACTAAGAAGTTCCATGAACATCACAAAACGAAGGCGGGTGTCAGTAATGTCAGTTCCTTATCCTACGCGTCAGGGGAAAAAATACGCGAGCATGGCCAGGGCGACAATGAAGATTACGAAATTTTTTAACTGGAGGAATTCCAATGACTGTAAAGGAATTGCTAGTTATGTTAACCCAAACCGGTTGCAAGGTAACGCTGGACGGCGAGCAGATCAAGGTTCGCGGCACGCTGACAGACGAAATGCGGGCGCTCATTCGCGAACATAAGGGGGCGTTGGTGCAATATTTGAACCGGCAGAGCCTCACTGCAAAGCTTGCTGGGCAGATGAAGGCCACCGGCGCGGCGCGGTTCCACAGTGAGCGGCTGCAGGAGACTATCTACATTTTGCGCGACTGGGCCACCTTGCCGGCCCTGCCGCCGGATGCGCTGGCGTTCACGCTGCAGGAGCTTCGAAATATAATGTCGCAGAGCTACAGCGACAGCGAACTGCAGAAACTGGCCGCGGCCAAGCGTGAGATTTTAACGAAACATCGGCAGAGCCTAGTGGGCAAAGGGGATGATCCACCGGCCACTATTGAGGATGCTCTGAGGATATTTCCGGGTAGCCGTGTAGTGGACGCCGCTTCCAAAAATCCATCAAAGGAGGTTTAACCCACATGAGATCACCGGTTCGCGATTGCTGCCCCGAGTGCCTAGCGCCGACTGAGCCTTTCACATGGAGCGAGCAACGCGGTGAGGTTGCGGCTGGTTACATCTGCAAAATTTGCGGCCACGGCTGGCGATGCAGTTGGAATGCGTTGGCGCTGGGTCGTGATTGGATGGAGAGGATGCTCATCCCGGAAATTGAAAGGAGCGGTGCCCGTTGATTGAGATAAAGCTGCCCAAGTGTCGCCTACTACTTTCAGAGCGGGAACTGTTGTCATTGCTGGCATACGACCCTGAACTTT
>Ga0208735_100263_pt1 | contig 28701 bp, 28 predicted proteins | sample Subbio12Aug_8Aab_FD_184829 | JGI IMG/M metagenome (GOLD analysis project Ga0208735, IMG submission 184829) | Serpentinite rock and fluid subsurface biosphere microbial communities from McLaughlin Reserve, California, USA - CR12Aug_8Aab (SPAdes) | ecosystem: Environmental > Terrestrial > Deep... | reverse complement strand
AAGATTTCCCGGTAGTCGATCATTTCTTATCCCCCTAAACATGTAGTTCCACTGCCACTAACAGTGGACACTCTCATTCTATAGGGGCTAAATGCCACTGGCTCACTCTTACCGTGAACCTGGCTCATTTTCACCGCAGAGGTGGCTCAAACTGACCGTACTGATGGCTCATTTTGACCCGCAATACTCACGGCCTGCGCCCGTCCATACGTATCCTGCAACCTCACCACATCATCCAGCTCCGTAGTCGATACCTCTAGGATGGTAAGATCGCTCTCGGCAACAATCTTGTGTACAGTCCCGGGTCGGATCGTCACCGCCATCCCCGGCTGAATCGTCAGCTCCTTTTCGTCAAGGATGAGCGTACCTCGGCCCTTCTGAAAAAACATAGTCTCCAGCTTCTGGCGATGGTATTGGAGGCTGAGGCTGTGCCCGGCCCTGACCTCCAGAATCTTGCCAACGTAGGCCTCGGTGACGCCCCACCAAATTTCCCGGCCCCATGGTTTCTCGACTATCCGGTAGTCCACCGGGTAGTCTGGGTCTCCTCCCAGTTCGTCGGCCAAGGCCGCAGCCTTCTTCACATCCTGCGCCCGAGCCTTGTCACAGACCAGCAGAGACCCACCCGAACGCACAATAATTAAATCCTTAACACCGACCGTCACAGTAATTCCGTCGTCATCATGGATGATAGAGTTATGGGTATCAATGGTGCCGACTTGGCCCGACAGGTTGTTGCCGGCATCACCCCGGGAAGAGGCGCGGTCCAGGGCGACCCAGTTGCCTAGATCGTCCCAGGGGAACGATGCCGGAACCACAAGCACCCGGTCCGCCTTCTCCATTACCCCGAAGTCAATAGAGACCTTGGGCAAACGGGGAAAGAGCTGTTCCACCACAGCCTGTTCTGCTGGTGTACCGACTGCAACTTTAATCTCCTCAAGCCCTTGGTGAAGTTCCGGCAGGTACATGGCAATCGCTGAACGGATCACCTCCACACGCCAGATAAACATCCCACTATTCCAAAGGTGTTGCCCGTCCTGGTACAGCCGCACTGCCCGTTCGAAAGGCGGCTTCTCGACAAAGCGGCTAACCCGATGCAGCAGTCGATGTCCAAAACGGCATGTCTCCAGACCCACTTGAATATATCCGTAACCTGTTTCCGGTCGAGTAGGCTTAAGCCCTACGGTGACAAGGGCGTGATCCCTTTGGGCCGCTTCTGTGGCTGCTTTGAGGATATCTACAAATTCTTCGTCATCACCAACATAGTGGTCGGCGGGCAAGACTAACATCGTAGCCCCAGGAAACTTCTTTTCCACGTGAAGCGCGGCATAACCGATGCAAGGAGCGGTATCACGGCCTACTGGCTCCAAAATTACATTTTCCTTTGGGACCCTAGGGAGCTGGCTGTAAACCGTTGCCGAGTACTGCCGCCCGGTAACAACGTAGACTTGGCTCCAAGGCACCAAGTGGCTGATACGCTCAGCCGATTCCTGCAGGAGAGTTTTCCCCCCTGCAAAGCTCTGGAATTGTTTAGGCCTGTTGGCTGTACTCTTCGGCCATAGGCGTTCTCCCCGCCCACCGGCCATGATCACGGCTATGATCGTCATTTTTTGCCTCCTAACTTGTTGCCAGCCTTCAGTTCACTCTGTTATCCCCCGTGCCTATATTTTACCTTTCTCCTGCTTGCATTAAGTACGGCGATCCCCACACTATCCTCTTGTCCTCACCTCTCTATACGCCCAGCACCGTGTCCACATTATAAGCGCGAAAGCCCTCCCAAAAACCTACTCCGCCGATGACTATCATGGTTAATTCTTTGGATATTGTGACTTTAAGCCGTACAATACGACACTTTTCGCCGCACAAACCACAAGTAATCTTCTTCAGCCTTCTACTTCAAGTAGCAGTCATAGATACCGGTCATCTCACCTAATACCTTCCCTAATGTATAGTCTTGGACCTTCTCCCGGCCGGTAGCACCCAAGGTATTCCGCAACTGAGAGTCTGAAATAAACTTTTCTAGAACAGTGGCCAGACCCGGCACGTCGGTAAGTTCCACCAAGAGCCCCGTGCGCCCGTCTTCCACCAGGTCGCGATTGCCGCGCACATTGCTGGCAACTACCGGCTTACCAGCAGCCATCGCCTCCATGATGCACTTAGGTAAACCTTCACGCTTCGAAACCAGCACGGCAATATCCGTTTCCCAAAGAATCTGGGGCACGTCCCGGCGGTAGCCCAGGAAGTGCACCCGCAATATCCCCTCTTGCTCCACTTTTTTTCGTAAGGCACCTGCCTTTTCCCCTGTGCCTACCAGCAATAAGTGACCATGACTGCATCGCCTTGCAACCTCGCACCAAGCGTCGAGCAGAAAGTCATGGTTCTTATTTTCATTCAGCTCTGCCACGCAGGTGACCACCACAGCGGCGCGGTCGATACCCAGCGTGGCACGAACGTTGCTCCCATCTGTGGTTGGTAAGAGAGGCGGGGCAGAGTAGTGCTCCAGCTCTACCCCAACCCCGTGCACGTAAAATAGGTTCTCTCTAGGTTTGAAGCCCAGCCGCTGCGCATTTTCACAGTCCTCGCCGTTCATCACGATAAGTCCGTCCGTCCAACGAGCAGCAATGCGTTCCGCGGTATGGTAGAAAAACCAATTGCGCCTCGGCGCGCCCTCGTAAAAATGAAAGCCGTGCGCCGTATAAAGAACTGCCCCCTGGTTGGTGGCCTTAGCTAAAAATCTCCCCATAAAGGCCGCCACCGGGGTGTGTACGTGGATAAGAGCGAAGTGGTGCTCCTTTAGCAAAGCCCGCAACCGGCAGAAGGCCTGGATATTGGCAGGGCTATAAGGAGAACGGGCAAAGGGAACCTCCCAGCAGATAACTCCCGCCGCCTCTACTTCCTCTTGGCGCCCTGCTGCAGAAGAAGCCACTGCGTGCACCTCGTAGCCTTTCTCCTGCAACAGCTTCATAAAGGGGATATGGCAGACGGCGAGATGGGAATACACCGAAGCAATAAAGAGTATCTTATGTGGACTACAAGCTGTCACCATTTACATCCCCTTTCAGTACAGCAGATCCTAGCAAACGACTCCCTTTAGTTCACCACTTGTTTTTAGCTGCCCCTACACTAAAGTGGGCTTCGTCCACATCCCAATTTATATTCGCTAGAACAATAATAGTGAGCCATTTTTCTAAGACACTTTTCCACCCGGCTTCGGAAAACACATGTAGACAAACAAGTTCTACGACATCCGCCCACACGCACATTGCAAGGCCCGGAATTAATCCATCGCAGCGACATCATCAAAGTCAAAGGTCTAGAGCAGGTACAGCATGAAGAACTATGCAGAAATATTAAAACGTGGTAAAGAATACAACTCACTCATTCGAAATGGCCTTCTTTGTTGCAAACCGCCTTTCTAAAAAACAACCCGGGAACCTCTATATTTTTGATTTTACATACCACGCTCTCAGCCTCTGCAATCTGGGACGGAGACAATCTGGAATTCCTTGCTTTAACCAGCAGATCCTCTACCCGCACAAGAACAGCTGCGCGGTAAAGCATCGACTTAAGGTGCGAATACGCGTAAAAGACACAGGTAGTAGGTATTCCGACCAAACTAGGGCCATACCGCTTCAAAATTTTTCGATCTGTGATGGTGCTCTTAAGATATTTTGTGATATTAAAAACACCTACCTCGCGATAAAAGAGTAAAAAATCATCCATTAATGCGAACTTGGAAGTCTGAAACGTCCTACACCAGAGCTCGCGATCTTCTGCTCTCACAAACGATGGGTCGTATCTATTGGACCTAAACCATCGCGTACGTCCCATAATTGTTGGATGAGAGAAAACACTGCGCTTGAGTACTGCAGCAGGGCTTATAGCTAATTTCGTAATACAACGACTCCCTACAACGCGGTATTTCCGATCAACGCTATAAATGCCCGTACCAACTACATCAACCTGCGGATACTTATCAAGAAACTCTACCTGCCGCTCTAACCGTTTGGGATGCATCAGATCGTCTGCATCCATCCGCGCAAGCAATTCACTAGTAGCGAGATCAGCGATCTCATTTAAACGTGTAGAGAGCCCTTTATTTTGCCCATCACTAATTGCTCGAACCCGTGGATCTTGAATTGAACGGGCAATCTCGCTTGACCCGTCTGTGGAACCGTCGTCGACAAGTAATAATTCCCAGTCACAAAAGCTTTGCGCAAAAATAGATGCCAAAACCAATGGTAGAGTGTCCTCATTGTTCATATAAGATAGTCCTATCGTCACGCGAGGCGACATGGTTTTCGCTCCCTCCGAATCTTAAATATGAGCTAAATGCTCAAAATTAACTCTGTTTGTAAAAAAGCCTCCCAGGTAAGCCAGACGCAGAGTATGTGTTCTTGCCTGCAAGTCTCCAGCTTAACTCAAATAGTATTCGCCGAGCTGCACGTTGACCACGCCTTCTTCCCCATACCAAAATACAAGGCAAGGTTAGAAGATGTCCAATGAGTCTCATGGGCAAAGATGTTTGATGTTTTTTTAGAGAATCCTCAAATAAACCTCGCAATTCTTGCTTGCAAACCCCACTTGCTACATAAGCATTGCGAGCCTCTACTGTAAAATCTAATAATTTCTTCACCCGAAGATCGTACGTATGCTCGCGTCTTGTCCGCTCAAAACCAGCCCAGGCAACCGCATCACGTTCTTTTGGGTGTTCAAGATAGTATCTGGCCTTTTCTAGAAGATCATTTATTCCACAGAATGTGACTATCTCTTGCCCCTCAAGGTAGAATCTGCTCAGTCCATTGGCACCCTCAGTCAATAGAAATCCGCCAGCCCCAGGCACTTCAAAAACTCTTGCTTTAATTTGGTTCTCACCAGTAGAATTTGAAAAATTCAAACTAATAATTGAATTGTTCATAATTGTTGGTATCGCTTCTGCCTCAAGCGAGCCAGCAGGCCAACCATGTCCAAAGCATACGACATTAAGTCCGAGTAGTCGCAATTCATCCACCCACTTTTTCCGCTTCCCATGTGCAGCCCCAACAAAAGATATTGGGTATTTGCATGAGGAGCTGGGGGTAGGTTCCTGTAGCGCCTCAGCGTTTGCAGCCCACTGCGTCAGTAAAACACTTGGAATACCGTCCCGCAAATATTTTGGAACGGCCTCGACGTAGGTTGTCGTTATTGCATGAAAATATCCTCCTATGAATTTAGAAAATCGCTCATATTTCCACGAATCGTCAGTAGTCCAACATACTGTTGCCACATCGCCCCGCGCCTTAATGACCTGCAATGTCTCCAGCCAAATTTCATAATGCATCGGGACCGCAAGCATAACGTCTGGTCGCTCTAATTCAACGGTGTTGAGAAGCGAAACATTTAGTTCCCTAAAATCTTGATAAAGCGCACGGTCCCATAAGTCGAAGTGGACAACTTCGTGACCCAACCTTCTTAAAGCAGGCACAAACGCCGCATATTCAGTACCTACTCCCCTCGTAGGGTCGCCGTACTGAAATTTACCGAAGACACAAAGAATTTTCATGATCAAACCCCCCGTTAATATAGGCAAAGCATCCGTTTTGGAAGATACATTCCAGTTCAATGCTACCACCTAGTCTAATTTTTGGTAATAGGTAAAGCAACGGACTTGGGAAGAAACTCGGTTTTTCCTCACCGACATCCTCCGGTAACTCGCTTAGATGATGGCAGGTAGGTGTGAACCTCATAGACAATGCAGCCTATACTAAGAGACCGTAAGGATAAAACTAAACTGCAAGTGCAATGCAAAAGATGAAAAAGGCTTGGGCAGCATGATTAACATAGTGTAAAAGTGGCAAGAACGCAGAGCCCCTATTTAACCAAGAATTGATTTACAGTTATTTTTGTAAAGCGCCGGATCTTTCATGCAGCCTTGGAGATACATACCACCTAAAAACCCTGGACGCACAAAAAAGCAACCATAGAGCAACATATCCCATGAGAAAACTGTAGATTTTGTGTTCTATAAACATCTCAGCTGGGTTTGCCAATGTATATATAAACAAGAGATAGAATGCGCTTTGGTGTCTTGTATTCGCTTTAGCTACCATTTTAGCTGCTAAGCTATAAAACAGACCCAACAGTACCGGAACAATGAACACTCCCCTGATACCAAAGTAGTAAAACGCCCCTCCGATATCTGTAATTAATAATCCGAAATCATAGTTCCCGAAATAGCCACCTATACGCGTAGTATAAAGATTTGTGATGGTGAATAATGGTTTATCTGGAAAAAAATCACGTGGCAATAGAAAATTAAAAATGTTTATCGTCTCAAAATAGGAAACATGGGGTTCAGCATACACATAAACCGATTGTATGAGTAATGTGAAATTATCTGCGCCTATGACTCTTTCTAGAAGGCTAGTCCAATATCCGGTTTGTAGCCAATCACTTTGCACCTGCAAGGCTTGGTAGAAGTCGCCGTATCTCCTATAAGCAAGAATGAAGGGGTACATCACCGTTGCAGTAAGCCAAATAGAAACAATCCCAGCCAAGGCAGCAGCCACCATCCTTTTCTTAAGCGACAGAAGGGTTTTGATGTTAGCACCGCTACGTATGAGCGTGTAAGCCAAATAGGTAACCCCTACGCTTAGAATAGCGGCCTTGGATGCACTAAGAACACCTAACAGACATACAGCAAATGGATATGCGAACTTCCACTTTGACCTTGAATTAAAAAATAGCCACGCAGAGAGGATGGGATTAACCCTAAAGAAAATGTCGAAAAATAGAAAAAAAGGAGGTCTGCTAACGTTCATCCCCATTCGACCTATCCCTACTAGTAAAAAGTAGCTTTCGACTAGCCAAAGAACCCAGAATGCAAGCGAAAGCAAACGGTCTTCCCCCTGTAGATATATATGACCCCTAATTTTGGGATACCTACTAAATAATGAGTACACACCGAAGACCAACGATACATAGATGGCCGAATACAAAATGGATAGTTCTAACATACCTGGTCGTATCGTAGTTGTAAATGCGGCAAAACGCGCAAAGCTCTCTGGCTCCAGAGCATTTAGGCAGTAGCCAATGTAGAAATATAAAAACCAGTAAAGTATGTACCAGTTCATAAAATCGAAGAAAGGTCTTTTGAGCACAAATAGATTGAGGTAGAGGTACCCACACAGCAAAAGACCGAAGAATGGTACCAAGAAATTCATATTCCCTGACCATGCTACAACAAGGGTACCCACTACGAATACCAAAAAAAACGTTAGAAATAAAAAGTGACTTGGCAAAAATCGATGAGAAGGATGTTTTGTCCGCAGTAACATCTACTCTATCCCTCTAACTTTAGGTGCACCCAGCACATCTTCATATACCGACAGCAGTTTCCTGCCGACGGATTCCCAAGAAAAGAGCCCTTCAACCCGTTCTCTAGCCGCATATCCAATAGATCTGGCGCGGTCCCGATTCTTTAGTAACGAGATCACCTCTTCTGCCATGGCGCCAGGCTCATCGGCGATGATTATGCTCTCCCCATTGACCACCGGAATACCCCCCACGGCTTCTGTGGTCGCAATGACGGGCATGGCCATTGCCATGGCCTCGAGAACCTTGTTTTTGACTCCAGTCCCGAACCGAATAGGAACGACCACCATTGAAGCTCTCCTGTAAATTTCACGAATATCCTCCACGTAACCCGTCACCTCGACTCCCGGCAATCTTCCTAGGTTAATGACAGATTCTGAGGGATCTTTCCCAGCCACTATGAACCTTACTTCAGGGACATGCTTCCTAACCAGTGGCAGAACATTGTCGGCAAAATAGAGCACAGCGTCAACATTTGGTGGGTAGTTCATAACCCCCACAAACGCTATCGTTGCTGTCTGGGGGGCAACGCTATTCCCATCAAAAAAACGGCAATCAACACCATTAGGGATGACTGTGATCGGGATAGAACCACATAGCCTTAAAATTTCATTTTTGTCACGGTCGGCCACGACTATTATGTGGTTGAAACACTTGTAATAATCACGCTCATAGTTGATCATTTTCAACCACTTTATACGCTCCACCAGCATGCCCTGCAAGCTTTCCGCCCTTTCCACCATCTGCCTCCTGTATAAAGAATTACAATCCGGAAAAGAGTTAACCACGGGGACAGCCAGTTTCCACTGGCAAAGAGCATAACTAAGGAGTAGAGACTCACAGTTTATGATATCCGGTTTAAAATGGTCTATAATTTTTGATAGATGAGTTCTTACTTTCTTTGGATCAATGGAATAAACAGGAAAAGGGTACCTTCGTGTTATGTTAAGCAGGCTATTCCGCCTCATAACATCAGGCAACCCAAAAACCTGCTCAGCTCCCAGTGACGTTGCAGTTGCCTCCGGCTTGAGCTCTCCGAGACAGACTAGACCTATGGCGTGGCCCGTCGGGAACCGCTTTATGATATTAAACGGACGTAGCTTTAATCCGTCTGTTGGTGGGTATGGGAAAGTGCTAACCAAATACAATATGCGCATATGATGAATCCTCCTCAGGAGCAGTATTCGCTTTTTTTACTGGTTATCCACTTGACTACTGTACATACTAGATGTTGTGTTTAGTCAAGTCAGAATAAGTGGTTGGTTGAACCTGCATGGCGCACTCAAGCAAACGATAAAACAGCATACCTCTTTTGGCAGACTTTCTGTGGAGCAGGCTCTGCAATTATACGCAAGTTATCGCTTAGGGGAAGGACAGTTGCGACTAAGTCTGCATATTCGCTACGCGTAGAGACAAACACGGGGCTATTACAGAGGGGTGCAAATCCGCTTATGCGCTCTACCGTTTGTGCTAACATACTTCCGACGCCAACTAACTCGAGAAATTGTTTCGGCTTGGCGTTACGGCTTTCGGCCAAAAACGCTCGCCCTTGCCGCCTGCCAAGATAACTGGAACACATAACATTTAATCAAACTCCTCCGTTAAATTCTCACCTTCGAGCTGTTCTTGGCATACCATTCAACTGTTTGAGTAATACCGTCGGCTAGTGCGACATTGGCCTTCCAGCCCAGGCTAGTAAGCTTATCTACGTTTAATAGCTTACGGGGTGTCCCATCTGGTTTTGATGTATCCCAGACTATTTGGCCTTCATACCCCACAGATTTACCGATTTGCCCCGCCAACTCTGCGATAGTTACATCGATGCCCGTGCCTACATTGATGATTTCGCTACTAGTATAGTGTTGCATGAGGAACAAACAGGCGCTGGCTAGATCGTCAACGTGCAAGAATTCCCTGCGCGGGGTACCGGTTCCCCAAAGAATAACGTTTGGTGAAGCCGCTTGTTTCGCTTCGAAGAACTTGCGGATGAGGGCGGGCAAGACGTGTGAATTGGTAAGGTCAAAGTTGTCGTTAGGGCCATAGAGATTAGTGGGCATAGCGGTAATGAAATTGGAGCCATATTGTCGGTTGTAGGCCTGGCATAGTTTGATGCCTGCAATTTTCGCTACTGCGTAGGGCTCATTGGTGGGTTCTAAATAACCGCTCAACAAACAATCCTCGGTCATAGGTTGGGGAGCAAGCTTTGGATAGATACAAGAACTCCCTAGGAACAGAAGCTTTTTAACTCCATACTGATAAGCATTGTGAATTACATTGTTTTGAATAGCTAAGTTGTCATAAAGGAACTCGGCAGGATAGGTGCTGTTGGCCAGAATTCCCCCGACCTTTGCGGCCGCAAGAAAAACATACTCCGGACATGCCTCGGCAAAAAACTCCTGCACAGCGACTTGATTACGAAGATCAAGCTCAGAAAAGGATCGAACAACGATGTCTTTGTGCCCAGCTGCTTCTAGACACCTGACGATGGCAGAGCCGACTAGACCGCGGTGACCAGCAACGTATATCTTAGAACATTTATTCATATGCGAATCCCTACCCTAGCGTAAGTTTATTGTTTGTCCACTCAAATTCTTTTTGATGAATTATGCTGATGCCCTCACCAATTGGACTGAGCCCGGCTAGCTCAAAATCGTAATCTACCATGATTTTAACGAGCTCTTGGAACTTAACGCGGGGTACCCAGCCAAGCTTTGTGCGTGCCTTGCTAGCATCTGCCAACAGATAATCCACCTCGGTCGGGCGAAAGTACCTAGGATCTATTTCTACAAATTGGCCCCAGTCAAGCCCCGCATAGTTAAATGCCTCTTGCACAAATTCGCGCACAGTGTGGCTTTCACCGGTACCTATTACATAATCGTCAGGGTTATCCTGCTGCAACATCAACCACATACATTCGACGTAATCTGGAGCAAAGCCCCAATCACGTTTGGCGTCCATGTTGCCTAAAAATAACTTATTCTGGCGACCTGCTTTTATTTCAGCTAGGGCGCGTGTAATCTTGCGTGTCACAAATGTTTCCCCGCGGCGAGGGGATTCATGATTAAACAGAATCCCATTGCAGGCATAAAGCCCATAAGCCTCTCGGTAATTGACCGTCATCCAATAAGAGTACACTTTTGCTGCTGCATATGGGCTACGCGGGTAAAATGGAGTATTTTCCGCTTGCGGAGGCTTTGTTGCTCCAAACATTTCTGAAGACGAGGCTTGGTAAAACCTTGTCTTTATTCCGCTCTTGCGAATAGCCTCAAGTAGCCTGGCTGTGCCAATACCAGTGATATCGCCTGTGTACTCCGGCATATCAAAGCTGACTTTGACGTGACTCTGAGCGGCAAGATGGTAGATTTCAGCAGGGCGAATGTCGTAAATTAGGCTAGTCAGGCGACCTCCGTCCGACATATCGCCATAGTGCAAAAACAAACGGGGATTCTGCTCATGCGGGTCCTGGTACACATGGTCTAAGCGCTGCGTGTTAAAGGTTGAAGAACGCCTTATTACTCCGTGAACCTCGTAGCCTTTGTTCAGCAGAAACTCGGCCAGATATGAGCCGTCTTGGCCGGTGATGCCGGTGATGAGCACTTTCTCCATATTGTTACCCTCCCAGTAAGTATTCAGTGAACCCGCCCACCCTTTATTTTAACACAAGACTAAAAAAATTGACCCTTAATGGAGTGGATGACTTTTCTAAAATAAATTGACCCCGACCCCAAATTAGAGGTGAAAAGTTGGGAATCAGCCCCGGCGTGAATACAGAACCCTCCGGCGTATTGCCATTGCAAGCCGTAAGAACTTCTGTAAGGACCTAATAAATGAGATTCGGACTAATGCTTCCTGCCACCATTTTGACCCCATGCCTCGGAGGACCTCCATTGCAGAGATCGCAGAGCAGCGGTCCCCTTTGAGCGCAGAGGACATAGCCAGAGATAGGACTACACTCTTGCAGTAACGCCTGACTAGCTCACGGTAATCGTACAGTGGCGATTCCGGGCAACTTGACCAGTCCATGAAAGCCCGATGTGAAAGGGCCACTTTTTCAGCTTGGCGCGACACCGCCTCGGAGTGAACCCGGTATTGCACCAATGGCCGAGGGCAGAACCGGACTATCCCACCAATAGCAACGGATAACCTTAATGCAAGGTCAGGGGCTGTACCAACTGGAGGGTAGCCTCCAAGCTTACGGGCTACGTCAGTCCGATGAAACGTTGCCGATGGAACTACACCCCGTCGACTCATTAGAGAGTTCGCAATAAAGCTGTCCCCTGATTCCGTGGCGGGATATTGGGGGCTCATGGTCGAGGACCGAGAGTGTGAATCTATATGGACTACACGACTATAGGCCAGCGCTACTCTAGGGTCGGCGAATTGCTCTACGAACCATGTTATAGCGTCACTCTCTAAGGCGTCATCGTCAGATAACAGCAGAAAAAACTCGCCGGTAGCTTGTTCCAGGCAATAATTCCAATTGGAGACCATCTCTAGACCAGTCTCGTGGCGAAAGTATCTTATTCTAGGGTCGGAAAATCCATTTACAACTTCTTGGGTGTTATCCGCTGATGCATTGTCAGAGACTATTACCTCCAATGCAGTATACGTTTGGCTAAGAGCACTCCTAATGGCCTCCCGCAAGTAGTTAGCCCGATTGCGGGTGGGAATGGCCACTGTAACTAACGGTTTGAGGCACTTCACCCACAAATCCCCTCCATTCTTCTGATTCCCTCTTCGATGTTGGTTCTAGGTAACCATCCCGGCAAGGATGCCCCCTTATTCCACGGAATCATCACTTCACGAAATCGATAAGGACGAGAACCCCACTCAACAGGTACCGGGGTCCCTGTTACCCTGCCATAAATTTGCACTAGCTCCCTTAGCCTAATAAGACACCCCGAGGAGACCGCGTAAGCTTCCTGCTGCACCTCTGGGTCGCTCAGTCTACGGGCCGCTTCAAGATAGGCTTCAATAACGTCGTCCAAATACACTAGATCCACAAGCTGTTCCCCAGGGGACATGGCTAGAGGAACTTGAGTTTTCGCCGCGCGTCGTAGCAGGCTAAAGAGCTTATTGCGCGGGTCGTTAGGTCCATAAGTGTCAAACAGCTTTAGGGTTATCACACGCAGAGGCGTTACTTTAACATAAAAGGTTAGAATGCTCTCGAAAGCTTGTTTCGTGGCAGCATAGAGGGAGACTGGATCATATTCGTGACTCTCAAAATGCTGCCAAGATGTCCCAGTATTCACCAGTTCATAGACACCATTGGCCGCCATTGCCTCCACTAACTGAGTGCCAAAAACAATGTTACTTTTAATAAGAGCTTCAATATCTGCTGGTTTATGCTCGACGAGAAACAAGGATGCCAGGTGGAAGACCGTTGTCGGCTTTGCCTTCCGGAGAATGGCCTGTATCCCTTCTGTCGATCCATCGTGAACACCCAAGGTTACCCGATCGAGTATACCATCAAGTTGAGATAAGGCAGATTCGCTTCTCACAACCAGATGGACATCCCAGCCATCGGTCACTAGGCGCCTACATAAAGCAGACCCAATAAACCCAGTGCCACCCGTAATGAGGGCCTTTCTTGGATTCATATGCTACTCACCTCCGGAACCGAAGTAATATTTGAACGGGCTAACGAAACTTGCTAATGGTGGAAACATGCTGTCTCGGGCTGACATTATGGGGTTTAGGCCCGGCCAAGGTATTCCGGCTGAACTCCAGAGGATGCCTGTGTCATGCTCGGGCGAATGTATGGTCGTTGCTTTATACATAAGTATCGCACTTTCGCTCAGTACGTAAAAGCCGTGCGCTAACCCTTGAGGAACGTAGATCATGTTTGCCTTCTGGGCACTTAGCCTGAACGTTTCAAACTTACCGTATGTGGGAGAACCAACCCTGAGGTCAACAACGGCATCAAGAACTTCACCTAATACGCAGAAAACCAACTTGGTATGATCGTGGGGGGGGGCCTGAAAGTGCAACCCCCTGAGAACGCCTCGCCATGAACACGAATAGTATTCCTCCGCAAAGCTCGTTTTCAGCCCGTTCTTGGCGAAGAAGTCTTCGTAAAATGTCTTTACAAAAACGCCACGCTTATCTTTGTGGATCACGGGATGCATTTCGTAGCAGTCAGGGATCACTGTACTTTCGATGCGCATGTCATTTAATCACCCCAAGCAAGATCTCTAATGCTCTTAGCTATGTACTGGACCATCTCTTCCGTCATCCCCGGATAAACCCCTACCCAAAAAGCCTGATTCATTATTGCGTCGGTGTTGCGGAGTTCGCTTGCCACCCTATATCCCTCACCCCTGGATCTCAGCCCATCAAAGCACGGGTGCTTAATGAGGTTGCCGGCAAACAGCATTCGGGTTTGTACCCCTCGTGATTCAAGATGCTTCACGATTTGGTCTCTCGTAAAACCCGCATTTTCTCTCACCGTGAGTAAGAAGCCAAACCAACTTGGGTCTGAACCCCTGGTAGCTTCCGGAAGGATGAACACATCAGACAAGTCGGCCAGAGCGTCTCGCAATAACCTCCAGTTTCTTCGACGGGCGGATATGAAAGACGGCAATTTATCCAACTGCGCACAACCCACAGCCGCCTGCATGTCCGTCGCCTTTAAGTTGTAGCCCAAGTGTGAGTACACATACTTGTGGTCATAGCCGAGGGGGAGTTCCCCAAGCTTCCGATCAAAGCGATGACCGCACATGTTATCAACGCCTGACGGGCAGACGCAGTCTCTTCCCCAATCTCGCATGGACAAGATTATCTTGGCAAGTAGCGGGTTATTGGTGTAGACCGCTCCCCCTTCTCCCATCGTCATATGGTGGGGAGGATAGAAGCTGCTGGTTCCGATGTCGCCGAATGTACCGGTGTACTTACCCTCGTATGTCGACCCCAAGGCATCGCAATTGTCTTCGATCAGCCACAAATCATGTTTCCGGCAAAAATCCACTACCGCCCGAGTATCGAAGGGGTTGCCCAAAGTGTGGGCGATCATCACAGCCTTAGTCTTTTTGCTCAAGGCCGACTCCAGTTGGGTAACATCGATATTTGCCGTAGCAAGTTCGATGTCGACAAATACAGGAATGGCACCATATTGAATAATGGGGGTCACTGTGGTGGGAAAACCGGCCGCGACGGTGACTACTTCATCTCCGCGCTCGATCTTTCTTTGCCCTAGATTGTCGGCCGTCAAAGCCATAAAAGCCAGCAGGTTAGCCGATGATCCGGAATTGACCAAGCAGCAGTATTTTACATCCAAAAAAGTGGCTAGTTTGGCTTCAAACTCTTGGGCAAAACGGCCATGTGTCAACCAAAACTCAAGGGCTGAATCAACGAGATTGACCATCTCGGTCGCATCGAAAACTCGACCTGCGTAAGGAATGCGGGATTGCCCGGGAACGAAGAACTTTTTCGTAGCATACGCCAAGTCATAATAGTGCGCCACTTTGTCAAGAATCTCTTGCCTTAGTTGCGCCGCGTTTAATTGTTCTCGGCTCATGTGCTGGCTGTTCGGTTGTTCATTATTTAGTCGTTGCAATCGTCTTCCTCCCTGAAATTCTTATCAAAGCGTTTTACCAACCCAAGCCAGTTTCTTCACTGATGCCACTTCCACATACTCCTCGATGTCCCTCAGTGAGTGCTCCCACATCTTAGCATGACTGCAGTAGTATGCTCGGTACCAGGCGGTTGTCACCCGTAAAGTCTGTTCGATATCATAAACCGAAAACCACTTTAAGAGATTATTAGCCCTCGTACAGTCGAGCTTTAAAAACTTGGCCTCATGAAGTTGTTGACTCGTGTCCGCGTCTCCACCCCAGGCGCCTTCTCCCCAGTGCTTGATAATCTTCTCCACCACTTCTTGAACTGTGATGTTGCCTCCTGGCTCGGGGCCGAAATTCCACGGACCGCTGTATTCATGCCCTTTCACCCAGAGCAGATTCCCCAACCAAAGATACCCTGAAAGTGACTCCAAAACGTGTTGCCAAGGGCGAATCGCCTGAGGGCTTCTCAAAACAACTTGCGCGCTCTTCTGCAACGAACGTATGCAATCCGGAACGATGCGATCTGAGGCCCAGTCTCCACCGCCAACCACATTTCCGGCCCGCGCCGAGGCCATGTGTACACTATCTGGATTGTTAAAAAAAGACCTGTGATAGGACGCTGACACTAACTCGGCGCAACCCTTGCTGGAGCTATAGGGGTCGAAGCCGCCCAGGGGATCATTTTCCCTATAGCTGTAATCCCATTCCTTATTTTCGTAACACTTGTCGCTGGTGACATTCACGACGACTCGCACACTGGATGTGCGGCGGACAGCTTCCAAGAGGTTTACTGTGCCCATCACGTTAGTCTCGTATGTTAGCTGAGGCTCACGGTAGGACAAGCGTACCAGTGGCTGTGCTGCCAGATGGAACACAATCTGCGGCTGGTGGGTTTCCATGACCGCAGAAAGGTGACCAAAATCACGCACATCCCCGATTATGTGGGTAATCTTCGTGGGTAGGTCTATGGCATTGAACATGCTTGGGTCCGTGAGCGGCTCCAATGCATACCCAACCACTTTGGCGCCCAGCGAATGCAGCCACAATGCTAGCCACGAGCCTTTGAAGCCGGTATGCCCCGTGACTAAGACCGTCTTGCCCCGGTAGATGTCATCAAAAAGTTGTCGCCTTGCGTGTGATGCCATCTTGCTCACCACACCTTCCAAGGGGCTTTATTGTTTTGCCATAATTCCTCCAAGCGAGTTTTATCGCGCAGAGTGTCCATCGGCTGCCAAAACCCCGCGTGCTTATAAGCTTGAAGCTGTCCGTCAGTAGCTAACTTCTCAAGTGGGTCTCTTTCAAGGATGGTCTGATCTCCATCGATATAGTTGAAAACGCCAGGTTCGAACACGAAAAAACCCCCGTTAACCCAGCCGCCATCTCCCTCAGGCTTTTCTTGAAATGCCTGCACCATTTGGTCTTCACTTATATGCATCGCTCCGAAACGGCCTGATGGCTGCACAGCCGTTACGCTGGCCATCTTGCCATGGCGGCGATGAAACTCTAGCAGGGCGGGGATATCTATATCAGCAACCCCATCTCCATAAGTGAGCATGAAAGTCTCATTTTTGACGTATGGCTTAATCCGTTTCACACGCCCACCCGTCATGGTAGCTGGACCTGTATCGACTAGCGTTACCCGCCAAGGCTCGGCCGAGTTTTGGTGTATCTCCATCCCCTGTGTTCGAACGTCGAATGTGACGTCGCAGTTATGCAAAAAATAGTTATAAAAATACTCTTTGACGACATACCCCTTAAACCCTAGGCATATGACGAATTCGTTGAAACCATAATAACTATAAGTCTTCATGATGTGCCATAAGATCGGTTTTTCACCTATCTCAATCATGGGCTTTGGTTTGAGGTGTGTTTCTTCAGAAATCCGGGTTCCGAATCCACCAGCTAGAATAACTACTTTCATGTGAATGTGGGTCCTCCTCTGCTATTGGTGGTAGAGTGCTCACGCGCCAGTCCTACCACCCTACTTCAAACAGGGTAGCTTTTTTGTAGCGACTTTCCCTCGAGCATACTACGTACATCTTATGACCGCGGTCACGAAACTCCTCCATCAGGTCGGTATAGAATATTCGTTTGACCCTCTGGGTAGGCAATGGTCAGACTGGACCCGGAAGGTAGGCACAAACCGGTTGTAAATGCATGGGCTTCCACACTGGGCGGGATTCGATGTTGTGTTTCTCTAGGGACTTAATCAAGTCTAGCGGAGTGCAACCTGTAAGGCTAGGGTCTATGGCCATAACAGTGAGCCATTTAATTAGCCATTTTCCACCTCTTCGCGCTCGTACACCAAATTACCAAAAACTTTTTTTATTACCCCTAATCGGGCACCAATGAGCCTTATCAACCACCCCATTGATTCAGACAAGTAAATCTTCTTGCCACTTTGCTCAGCAAGCTTCTTCACCAGCAAGCTTGCGTTCCAGTGCTCGTTGTCTTGTGGAAAAAACAATTCTTTGGATTCCTTATCGATGTGCCTCTTGAGGTGTTGACATAGTTTGCCAATATACAACATGCATCTCTTATTTTCAATCATAGGAAAAATAGGCGTTAATTTTGCTAGCTTCACCAGTTTAGCGTAATTGCCAGGACAATTTGAACCATAAATCATAGGGGGTCTTAAGACCAGAATTTTGAAGTTTTCGTTAGCCAACTTGTTCAGCTCATATTCAGCTGTAAGTTTGCTCTTCCCGTAATACGTCTTAGGATTGGGTGTAGTGTCTCTAGTGATAATTACCTCATGACCGATCTCACCTTCTTCGCCATAAACAGCCATCGTACTCATGAAAATGAACTGTCTTACCCCTGCCGCCCTAGCTTTCTTAGCGACGGCAACTGGCAAATCTACATTCACTTTTAAATACATACTTTCTATTTTAGGGCTTTCCTTTTTATGAACAACTGCAGCTACATGAAGTACCACATCATACCCTTCAAAGGGCTTGTCTTGCCAAACATTATCCCTCATATCAATGGTATCGACAGAATACTCATCAGGATACTGTGAAAACCATCTCTCAAAAGCCGTCCCTACGTAACTATCTGCTCCCGTCACAAGTATCTTCTTCACCCTGACGTAGTCTCCTTCGTCATGCAGACATCCGTCTTCCCTGTCGTACCAATCCCACCTTCAATAACCCCATCCCTCTTAAGTACTGCCACGATTGTCCCAAAGAAGCACTTCACATCAAACGTAAAGCTCATTTTCGCAACATACTCCCCATCAAGCTTGGCCTTAACCTCAATAGGAAGTTCATCTCGACCATTTATCTGCGCCCAACCTGTGAGCCCTGGTAGCACATCATTAGCGCTATATTTGTCTCGTTCCGCAATTAAATCATACTGATTCCATAGGGCGGGGCGGGGACCGATTATTGACATAGTTCCACACAGTATATTAATAACCTGGGGCAACTCATCAAGGCTCGTTTTCCGCAAAAATTTGCCTACTCGGGTTATATATATGTCGGGGTTAGCTAATAAGTGGGTGGGAGTATCCTTAGGGGCGTCTGTTCTCATAGTGCGAAATTTGAACATGTAGAACTCCGACTTATTTCTGCCAATTCGTCTTTGCTTAAATAAGACGGGACCTGTGGACTCGCATTTTATTAGCAAAGATACTACTAGCAGCACCGGTGATAAAATAACAATTGCAAGCGTAGATAATAAAACATCCAAACTCCGCTTTAAGACAGGATAGACTTTCATAAACGCACCTTTCTTAACGCTTTTATGCCGCTGCCGGATGTGGAGGACGCTCCTGTTTGACCTGAATCCGTAGGATTTGCGGGTCCACCAGGCTGCCTGTAAAGGTCTCTATTTCCCGTTTAAATTGTTCTGTTGTACCTTGGATGCTTCGTCATAGTCGCACACCCTCCTTCATCGCCTTCTCCACCAAGCCCGGTGCGGCATTTTCCGCCAAAGCAATGCTAAGCGGGAAGGGTACCGCTACGTGTTCAGCCCCAGCCAAGGCATCCCAATAATCTGCCTTCGGGGGAAAACCAACAACAAGCAAGTCTATGTCGGAATGTTCAGTAAAAATCTTTCCCCAAATCAGCGAACCATAAAGGTAAACATCCGTAACGCCATAGCTGGCTTTCAACAATGAAGCCACCTTTTGGGCACAGACTTTGGCTTTTTCACGCGCAGCTTTTTATTCTCCCGCTCTTTCCAGGTCTGTTTTATTTCTTGAAGCGTGGACTTCTCCACGGAGAATCACCTGCCTTTCCTATTAGTGAATAGCGGCCATCGTGGTCATGCGCCATCCACCCCCTCGCAAGGTTGACCGCGTTAACTACATAAAAAGCACAATGTGTAACATTCTCCGCGCCTTGGGCACATCCTGCCGAATCGAGAAAGAAACATTCCGACACAAAACGACAAATTGCGCGAAGTGGCGAGGAGCCAAGGGAGCTAAGTGCCGATGTTGAGCAGCTGCCGGATGTGGAGGACGATGCCGGGGGTGGCGGCTATCTCGCGGTTAATGATGAGAATGGTGTCGTCGCCGGCGATGGTGCCCATGACGCCGGCGAGGGGTAGGCTGTCGAGGGCGGCGGCGACGGCGTTGCCGCCGCCGGGGTGGGTCTTGACGACGATGAAGTTGGCGGTGTGGTCGAGGCTGATAATGGAGTTGCGCAGGATGCGGACGGCACGGTCGGCCTTGCTGTCGCCGCCTATGCTCGGGGCTTGCATGTAGCTTTGCTTGCCCGACTTGGCGGTAAATTTGATAAGGCCCAGTTCTTTAACATCGCGTGAAACAGTGGCTTGGGTGACCTGGTAGCCGCTCGCCGCAAGTTGCTCTGCCAGCTGCTCCTGCGTCTCGATTTGCTTGGTGCTGATTATGTTCAAAATACGCGCCTGCCGCTCTTCTTTCACTGCTCTTCCCTCATTTCGACCTTTACCGGTATTGTTCGCCCTAGGGGGTCTTAAATCTTGCTGTTTGGCAGGGGTGCAGCTGAATAATTATAAAAAAACCGGCCCGCGCTGCTATGAGAGCAAGGGCCGGTTGGCATGACTGTCGCTTAGGCCTTGACGTAGCCGGCCTTGGCTAAGATGGCAAAAGCTGCGGCATAGTCCTCGGCGGCGGTCTGAATGACGGGTCCGGTACAGCCCATGCCGGTGCCGGCAAAGATGCCCGCCCGCCAGACCTCGCGCACGGCGTCCTCTAGGTCGAGGATGTCTATGCCGGCGATTTCTTCGGTGACGGGCTTAGCGGCAGGGGGGGTAATATCGGCGATGGCCGTGCTTGCGGCCTCCGCAGATTTATTGAACAAGGCGGCGAGGCCGGCCTTGTTGGCGGCGGAGAACTCGGCGGCGGCGACTGCCAACAGCCTGCCCTTGGCCAAGTCACCGGCGTACTTGATTGCTCCGGCGACAACGGGGGCACCGGAGGCGCGCGAGAGTATGAGCACCACCCGCCCATAGCCCTCGCCCACTCCGGGACCGTAGCCGTAGCCGAGGGCCTCGTAGTCGCCACCGGTGCTGTAGGCAGAAAAGACCTTCATGAGGACATTGCCGGTGAGGGTGTCGGTGACCATGACATCGGGGGCGCCGACTAGCAGGTCGTTGCCGCGCATGACACAGCCGCCGTCTTGGCGGACCGACTCGGCAAAGGTGATGGGGTAGCCGTTCTCGGCTAGGGTGTGCAGGTGGCGCTCAACAGTGCGGGCAGAGTCGACATTGAGGATGCCCAAGGTGGGGTTCTGAATGCCGCTGGCCTTGGCTGCGGCGAGGCCGGCGATGGCGTTTTTGACCATGGCCAAAGTGCGGTCGGTGGCGGCGGTGCCGGTGGTGGTGGCGATGAACATCTCGCGGCCGCGGGCGGGGGTGGTGACACGCCCCACGGTGGCCACACCGATGGGAAAGCTGTAGTGCATGGTGACACAGGCCTGCAATTCACCGCTGGCCAGCATTTTCTCCATGGCCTCGTGCTGGGTGCTTTCGCAGTCGGCTACTACCTGCCGTAAGGAGGAGTCTACCCGCGGGCCAATGAGCACGACCTCGAGCTCGGGGTTAAAGCGGGCGGCCTGCTCAGCGCCGCGGACTATTTCGGCGAGGCCATGCTCACTGCCGAGCAAGGTGATGCCGATGCGGGTGGTGTGCAAAACAGCGGTTGTCGGGGTAGAGAGGCCGGGGTTCTGCTCCATGACGAAAGAAACGCCGTCAAAGAGATTGGTCATGCGGGCCAAAAAGAGGCTGCCCTTGCCGATAATCATGGCGCGCTTAATCTGGCCGGCCAACATCTCTTGGCGGGCGTGGCCAATGACGGGGACGCCCGAGGGGATGTGCCCCTGCGTGGGGGCAAAGCCGGGCAGGCCATGCTTGCTGACAAACTTGCCGATGTCGGCGCGCTCTAACTCGCCGCGCTTGACGCCTAGGGCGGCAATCATTTTGTAATTTGCTTCGGGCACATTGCCGGCACCGGCGGGCACGGTCACTTCGGGGTTTTGCATTTCGACGCCATAGACGTCGACTTCGGCTAATTTAATATTGCTCCGGTCAAGCGGGTCGGTGACGATGGCGGTCATGACGGCCTGCGGGCTAGAGCCGGAGCCGATGCTGTGGCGGCCGACGACATCGGTGCGGATGATGGGGTTTATTCCGTCGTTTTCGGCGACCCAGATGGCAAAGCCGCCCAGGACATCTTCGAGAATGGGCATTTGCTTCTGGACATGGTCCTTGCCGTTCATGCCGAGCTTGGCGGTTGCACCGCCGGCCACGACAACCACGTTTTTATAGATGCCGGCCTTGACTAAAGCTGCGGCGGTGACCATGGCATGGGCGGGGGCAGCACAAAAGCCGCGGGTGTCGCTGCCGGTGGCGTTGACAAAGCCGACGACCTCGCCGATGGCCTTGGCAAAATTGCCGCCGCCGCGTTGGTTCATATCGCCGCAGGCTTCTTCGGAGCATTCGATGATGTAGTCGACGTCTAGTGGATTGAGCCCGCTCTTTAACATGAGGTTACGCACCGTAACCACAGCCGAAGCCATGGCGACAATGTTCTCGTAGATGATGTGGGCGGTGAGCGAGAGGTCACTGTCGTGAGCGCGGCGCACACAACCGACGAGATTGTCCCCTAGCATAAGCGGTTCGGCTACATGGTCGCCCACCAGCTTGCTGATGGTTTCGTGGTCTGAGACCTGCTTGAGCTTGCTTAGATCGGCCCCGACAAAGGCGGGGTGGGTAGCAAGTTTGGCGGCGGTTGCGGCGGCAAACTCGGGGGTGAGTAGCACCAACTCAAAAGAATCGCAAAGTTTCATGACGCCATAGAGCTCGTCCTCGGGCATAACTTCGCCCATGGGGGCAAAGCGCGCGGCCTCGGGCAGGGGGTTTTGGAACCAAGGCTTAGGCAACATGTCTAGTTCGCGCGGGGCGATGGTGCCGATAAAGCTTTGGTTCGGGGGGTAGCTTACACAGGCATCGAAACTCCTAAGAAAGCTTGGAATCTTTTTTAGGTAATCGCTGTCGGCATTCTTCTGGCGCTCTTGCACCTGAGTGGTGCCGTGGCCGATGAGCATATTGGGGGCATGGAAAAGGGTGTAGGCCGCCCCTTTAATTACTGGAAACATCAGACACCTCCGTTAAAATAATAGGGCGAGCAATAAAACGCCCGCCCCTCTACTGTTTATTTGTCGAATACTACCTGCCCATGGACCTCGGTCTCAAGTGCTCGGAGGGCCCTACGGACTAAGGCGCGGCGCAGCTCCTTCTCTTCGGCCGGAGTCTTTTGGGGATTGCCCAAGGGGTAGGGTATGGCCACCGTCGGCACAATGCGATTGGCCCCTACGGTGAGCGAAATGGGGACTACGGTGCACATATGCACCACCGGAATGCCAAGGCGTTCGATCTCTTTTACCATCGTTGCACCGCAACGCGTGCAGGTGCCTCAGGTACTGGTGAGGATGACGGCGTTAACGCCATCGTCGAGTAGCTCCTGGGCTATCTTTTTGGCAAAGGTCACGGCCTTGGCTACGGCGGTGCCATTGCCCACGGTGGTGTAGAAGTAGCGGTGGAGGGAACCAATCTCGCCCTGCGCGGCCATTTCGGACAAGACGTCTACGGGCAAAACGCGGTCGGCGTCTTGGTTGGCGTAGACGGGGTCGTAGCCGCCATGCGCGGTGGCAAAGGTCTCGACAGTGAGGTCCGTGATGCCGGCGATGTCGTACTTGCCGTACTTGCTGGCGCTAGAGGACTCGATATGGTCCGGGTTGCCCTTGGGCACGATGCCGCCCGAGGTGACGAGGGCTATTTTAGCCTGACGCACATCGGCGATGGGCATATTGGGCGCCACGCGATCAAAATGCGGCATGGGGTACTCGGTGGTGAAAGGCTGGCCGCTCATCTTGCTGACGAGCATGCTGACGGCTCTCTTGGCGCCACTTTCACTATGGAAATAGTTCTTGCGCAGTCCCTGCAACAGATAGCCATGGGTAGCCGGCGACACTTCGAGGCCGGCGGCCAAATCGATGACGAGCTTGGCCATCTTGGGCATGGCTTTGCGCATATCGGCGGCGCTGTTGCTGGTTTCGACAATGTAGGCGTATTTGCGATACATCTCGACGCCGGGGTTTTCGAGATACATACCGCTGACCACGGGGACTTTAAGGTTTTCGGCCACTGCCTTGGCTACGGCGCCGCAGGCCACCCCGTAGCGGCCGGCATTAAAAGCCGGGCCGGTGACGACGATGTCGGGGTTGTGCTTGGCAATCATGGCGAGTATGGCACTGAGTGCGGTTTCGACATTCTCGTTAAAATAGCTGTCACCACAGATAACGGTGGCGACAACCTCGCCGCGCTCGCCTAGGGCCGCTTGCAGAGCCTGCCCGGGGCCGACATGGCCAAGGCGTTCTTCGGGCTGATAGTCGGCCTTGTCTTCGCCGCCAATACCGCCGTAGAACTGGTTTAGGTAGTGCACTACTTTGAATTTTTCGGTGCTCATCTTGTTCCCCCCTTCTGCAGAATAGACATGGTAACTACTTACCGTACTTACTATAGGAGTTACGCATGGTGCTGACTTCTGCGATGATAGCGTCTACATCGAGAACCATTTCCATCATGCTGATCTGTTCGTCATAGGCTTTGGCGTCGACTTGCTCTTTCAGTTCGAAGATGTGGTAAACGGATAGTCCCAACTGGACTCCTGCCAGTGGCCCGGCGAAGGTAGGGTCGCCCGCAGTTACGGTTTCGGCAGCTAGGCCAGATGCTTCGGCCTCGGCTCCGCCAAGAACTACTATTAAATTCTCGGCACCGAACTTTGCGGTTAAGTCCTTAATCCTTCTTTGATTCTCCAGGTCCATGGCACCCGCGGCTGTTCAGACAAAGCACTCGGTGACCGAAAACACGACTTCGCCGCCAACGGACTTAACGCATTCTTCGATTGCGGGTCCGGGCACGCCGTCGCGGTCGCCGAGAATGACCACTTTTTTGCCCTTGAGCATGGTTTGTAACCTCCTTCGATAACTTTGTTAGGTATTGGCTAGATGTTGGGTATTGGCTAGATGTTGGGTATTGGTTAGATGGCCTTCGAGGTCAACTTGCTAAAGCCCAATTCGTTGGTGGCTCCGGTGATAACTTGGATTTCGGCGGTGATAGAGCCGTCCTTGTGCAAGCTGCCATGCCAACCACCGGCGATAACATCGGCCACTTCGCTATAACCGATGACCTTCGTCATGGCGGGCAGGGTGATGACTTCGTTGGCGTTGCCGGCGGTGATAACGGCGTCGGCGAGGGGGTCGGCATCGGCGAGAGACTGCGAGGCGCCGTCTTGCCCGGCGTATTCGTCGGTGACGAGCACGGTCTTAATGCCCTGCCGCTCTAGCTTGACGCAGTTCATCATGAGGTCGGCGTCGGGGTTGCCAAAGCCTTCTTCGGAGATGATGGCGGCGTCGACACCCAACCAGCCGATGAGTTTGGCGGTAAAGTTCGAGCTGCGCTCTTTGTCGGCGAGGGTGACGTTCTCGTTAGTGACGACTACACCAATGAAGTTGTAGTCTTGGCCGTGGCGCGCCAGCAACTGGGCGATGACGGGGCTGTTTTGATGATGGTAGGTGGTGTTCTTGTCGCAGGCCGAAACACAGTTGCCAGAGACAATGGCACCGTCCATGACTTCGGTGGGATAGATAAAGGTGGGCAAAATACGCTTGACGTCGATGCCGTAGAGATAGGTGTCGTGCAAAAGGCCCTGACTCTGTAACATATAGACATAGGCGACCTTGGGCAGTTCGGGGTACTGGGTGAGGGCTACGGGCAAAGATGGGCAATCGTAGGTAATGACTTCGTCGGGCGTGACGCTGCGACCGGCCTCGCCTAGGTAGGTGGCGGCCTTAAAACCCATGATGCGCAGAGCTGCTTCGTGCTCGTGCTGCAAGAGACCTAGGGCGGGGTGGGCGATGACTACGACATTGTTCAGAGCAGAGAAGGGTGTGTACTCGGCACCGGGGCCGGACATGTCGATGATGCCCTCTTGGAAGCCGACGATTTTGCCGGTGGTAATTACTGCGGCACCCTTTAGAACATAAGTTAGCCCCTCGCCGACCATGTCGACCTTGGCGACAAAACCGGGGAAGATGCCGCCCTTGCCCTCGACCTTGACGCGAGGCTCGATGACGTCTTTGACGGGCATGATGCGGGTGGCTTCGCCGGGCCTCGCCAAGTCGATGTCGATGGAGGCGAGTCGCTCATCGGCCAGGTGCGCGATCATTTCGGCCTTGTTGACGTAGAGGACACCGTTTTTTACTTCGGTCTGGTTGCCGAACTGAACGTCCTTGATGTTGATATTGCCTAAGCTTAAACGCAAATTGGTCACCTCCTTTAGTTAAATATGTTCTTGGATTTTGGCTTCGATGGTCAGCGCCGTGCACTCGCTCGGGCCGAGCTCGGCGATTTTTTCGCCGCCCTTGTAGAAGGCGATGACGGGCAGGCCCATGACTTTTTGGGCGATGGCGAGGCGCCGGTTGCCCGAGGTGTCTAATTTGCAGAATTTGGCCTTGTCGCCGTACTGCTCGGCTAGGCGCTCGAAGTCTGGCATCAGAGCCAAGCACTTCTCACACTTAGGGCCCCAGAAATCTACGACGACTAGGCCGGGCGCTTGCAGCACCTCTTGGTCGAAATTGTCTTTGTGGACTTCAAACATTGATTTAACCTCCTTTTCTGCGATATTGGCCTGAGGCAGGCCGCCGGTGAGCGGTTCTTGGGTACTTACGGGTACTTACGGGTACTTAGAGGATGAACTTTAGAGAATGGAGTCGAGGATGCCCTTGATGGCGGCGGGGGTTATTTCGTCTTCGACCAGGCGGTTGACGACCACGCCTTGGTGGAAGAAGAGAACCGTTGGTTGCTCGACCACGCCGTAGCGCTTGGCCACCCGCTGGTTGCGGTAGGTGTCCAGCTTCCAGAGCTTGGCCTGTGTGCCATAGGCGGCGATGGCGGTCTCGATGACGGGCATTATCTCGATGCACTTGGGGATCATCGGCGTCCAGAAGGCGACGGCCACGGGGCGGCTCTCATGGAGCACCGACTCGGCAAAGCCCTCTTCTTCGATAATGTATTTTTCGGCGGCCACGGCGGCTACCGCGCCATCGGCGGCGGCGGTGACGACCTGGCGGAGGTAGGTTACGCGGGCGTCGCCGGCGGCAAATACCCCTTCGGCGCTGGTCTCCATGCGCTCATCGGTGATGATGTAGCCGCGGGAGTCGAGATTGACCTGGCCCTTGATAAAATCGGTGAGGGGGATGGTGCCTATGTAGATGAAGACGCCGTTAGTCTCAAGCTCGGTGGTTTCGTTGGTCTTGATGTTCCGGAGCACCACGCCCTCGACAATGCCATCGCCCTTGATCTCTTGAATGGTGGAGTTCCAGATGAAGTTGATCTTCGGGTTCTTAAAGGCGCGCTCCTGCAGCATGGGCGCGGCGTCGAGCACACCTTCGTCGTGGATGACGACGATGGTGACGGAGTTGGCAAATTTGGTTAAATAATGGCTTTCTTCGATGGCGGCATCACCATTGCCAAGGACGACGATGTCTAAATCGGTAAAGAAGTCGGCGTCGCAGGTGGCGCAGTAAGAAACCCCCTTGCCGCGGAGAGCCTGCTCGCCCCTCACCCCTAAGGTGCGCGGTATGGCGCCGGGCGACAGAATAATGGTGTGGCCTTGGTATTGTGAGCCGTCCTTGCAGTGGACAATCTTTTGGGCGGCGTCGATAGATACTACTTCATTGCGCATAATCTCGGCGCCAAAAGAGGTGGCGTGGTCTGCAAAGGCCTGCATGAGGGCCGGGCCGGTAGTGCCTTTGGCAAACCCAGGGTAGTTCTCCATGTCTTGTGTCGAGGCGGCTTGCCCGCCTGTCTTAGCCTTTTCGATGAGCAGGGTCCGGAGCTTGCTGCGGGCGCCGTACATGGCGGCCGACAAGCCACCGGGGCCGCCGCCAACGATGATAATATCCCAAATACTTGACATAAACACTCTCCTTCTAAGTTTTCGTAAAATGTTTCGTTAAAAGTGCCCTGCTAGGCGCAAAGACTCAACTCCGGTCTCGAGCAAAGAACGGTCGATTAACTCTAGGTCGGCTAGGACGGAGGGCGGATAGAAGGAGAGCGGTCTCTCTCCTAGCATGCGTCGGGCTAAGCCCAAACATCCCTCTATTAGTTGCACCGATTGCGGATCGACGCCTAGGCGGTCGTAGGTGAGCACTAGCGAGCGAAAGGGGTTTTCGTTCGGCTTGACGCTGCCGGCCAAGGGATGTGTGAGCAGGTGGTGCCCAAGGTGAACATAATCGCGCGCGGTTTCGAGTACGGCGAGCATATTTGGAGAGCTGATTAGAACATCGGTGGGCCTAAGCGCAATGCTTTTGTTGTTAGTCAGGATGATGCTGCGCGGCATGTCGTGGCCCCTTCTGCACTACTTCAATAGCGCGCGTCAAGGCCTGTACGGTATCGGCACCAATCTGCATATCGAGGCCACTCACCCTGGAGTAGACGGCCCCAATATCGGTCACGACATAGCGCGGCGGCAACTGATTTAAGGCTAGGGCGGCGATGTCGAGACGGCAGCGGGTGCAGGTACAGACGTCGGGGAAGAGGTGCAACACGTGTTCTAACTTTTCAAAGACGATATCTTGGGTGATGTTCTTGAGCAACACGCAAACTCCACCTTTCATTTTTCGGACCGCTAGGCGAAAAAATGAACGGCAAAAATTGCCGCCCATTTCTCTGTCTTTGTAACCTGAGAGATTTCGCAGCAATAGAAGGCACTGCTTGCTCCTTCGGTGCAAAAAAACTGCTTTCCAGAGTGCCGTCAGCATAGCGGTCCTTTTGCCTGAAAGTTTAGCCCGACCTTGGCGAGGTAGAGGCTTGCTCCTTCGGCGCCCCGAGGGGTCTCTTCCGCTAGCTTCATCCAGCAGCTTTGTTATTTATAGGTCAAGCATACCACGCCGGTTACGGACGCGCAAGCTAATTTGCCGGGGCGCCTGCGTAATTCTAGCGTCCTAGGTAGCGGCGTGACATGGCACGCCGACCCTTCCCCGCCGTGCAACCCAAGGACCACGACGAGGTCGCCGGTTTTTGTGCCGGCTCTACACCGCCCCGTGCGGGCCGCGGCACCCTCCCGGGTACCGGCGTGACGATGTCCCGTGTAGCGGCGTGACATGGCACACCGACCCTCCCCGGCCGTGCAACCCAAGGACCACATCGAGTAGGAGGGGGTGATTAACCCCCGTCCTCTCACACCACCGTACGTACCGTTCGGTATACGGCGGTTCATGAAACACTACGGTGCCACTTGGTC
>Ga0208735_100262_pt1 | contig 28780 bp, 21 predicted proteins | sample Subbio12Aug_8Aab_FD_184829 | JGI IMG/M metagenome (GOLD analysis project Ga0208735, IMG submission 184829) | Serpentinite rock and fluid subsurface biosphere microbial communities from McLaughlin Reserve, California, USA - CR12Aug_8Aab (SPAdes) | ecosystem: Environmental > Terrestrial > Deep... | reverse complement strand
GGCGTGGGCGCGGTCGAGCAGGCCGGCGGTGCAATAGACCAGGGCGCGGCCGGCCTCGACGTTGGCCTTCATCAGCATCAGCATGCGCCGCACGTCGGGATGGCGATCGATCGTCACGAGCGGCTCGCCGCCGACGGCATCGCGTCCCTGCTTGCGCTCGGCGGCGTAAGCGCGCGCCTGCTGAAAGGCGCGCTCGCCGAGGGCGACGCCCTGCAGGGCGACGGCCAGGCGCGCCGAGTTCATCATGACGAACATGTATTCGAGGCCGCGGTGCGGCGCGCCGAGCAGGTAGCCGACCGCTCCCTCGCCCTCGCCGTAGATCATGGTGCAGGTCGGACTGGCGTGGATGCCGAGCTTGTGCTCGATCGCGGCGCAGGTCACGTCGTTGCGCGCGCCGAGGCTGCCGTCGTCATTGACGAGGAATTTCGGCGCCAGGAACAGCGAGATGCCCTTCACGCCCGGCGGCGCGTCTGGCAGGCGCGCCAGCACGAGATGGACGATGTTCTCCGCCATGTCGTGCTCGCCGTAGGTGATGAAGATCTTCTGGCCAAACAGTTTGTAGCTGCCGTCGACCTGCGGCTCGGCGCGCGTGCGGATCAGCGCCAGATCGGAACCGGCCTGCGGCTCGGTCAGGTTCATCGTGCCGGACCAGTCGCCCGCCACCATCCGCGGCAGGAAGCGCGCCTTGAGCTCGTCGCTGGCGCAGGTCAGCAGGGCATCGACGGCGCCGGACGTCAGCAGGGGGCCGAGCGAGAAAGCCAGGTTGGCCGAGCTCGCCATCTCCCTGACCGCGATGCCGATCAGGTCGGGCAGCCCCTGGCCGCCGTATTCGGCGGGAGAATTGATGCCGTTCCAGCCGGCCTGGCAAAATGCGCGATAAGCGGCGCGCCAGCCGGGTGGCGTGACGACGCCGTTGTCCGTCAGCGCGCAGCCCTCCCGGTCGCCGATCCGGTTGAGCGGCCCCAGCACTTCGGCGGCGAAGCGCGCCCCCTCGGCAATGATCGCGTCGGCCAGATCGGGCGTCGCCTCGGCGTAGTGCGGCAGCTTCGCCAATTCCGGCAGGCCGGCCAACTCGTCCATGACGAAACGTATGTCGCGGATCGGCGCGCGGTAGTCGCTCATTCAGTTCTCCTCGGTTGCAGCGGGCGCGGCGCAGAGTCGGGCGCGCGCGGCCAGATATTCGTCCCGGAGCCGGCCGACCAGCACGGCGACCGGCGCCACCGCGTCGATCGAGCCGACGCCCTGGCCGGCGCCCCAGATGTCGCGCCAGGCCTTGCCCGTGTCCGCCACGGCCGCGGCGAGATCGAGCGGCGTCCGCGGGCGTTCGGGCAGCCGCGCGGGATCGAGACCGGCGGCGGCGATGCTCTGGGCCAGGTAGTTACCATGCACGCCGGTGAAATACGGCGTATAGACGATGTCGCGGGCGGTCGCGGCGACCACCGCCTGCTGGTAAGCCGGGCTCGCGTTCGCTTCCGCGGCGGCGATGAAGCGGGTGCCGAGATAGGCGAAATCCGCGCCCATGGCCTGCGCGGCAAGGATGCCCGCCCCGCTGGCGATCGCCCCGGCCAGGGCAAGCGGGCCGGCGTAGAACCTGCGGATTTCCGCCACCAGCGCAAAGGGGCTCAAGGCGCCGGCGTGTCCTCCGGCGCCGGCGCAGACCAGGATCAGGCCGTCGACGCCCGCCGCCAGCGCCTTTTCGGCATGGCGCACGCCGGTCACGTCGTGAAACACCAGGCCGCCCCAGTCATGCACGCGCGGCACGACCTCGCACGGCGCGCCGAGACTGGTGATGACCAGCGGCACGCGCTGCGCGGCGCAGACGGCGAGATCTTCGCCGAGGCGCGGATTCGAGGCATGCACGATCAGGTTGACCGCGTAGGGCGCGGCGCGCGGCGCGGCGGCGAGCGCGGCGCCGATCTGCGCCAGCCAGCCGGCGAGCGTCGCCGGCGCACGCGCATTGAGGGCCGGAAAGGCGCCGACGATGCCGGCGCGGCACTGGGCGATCACCAGTGCCGGCGTCGAGACGATGAACATCGGCGCGCCGATGACCGGCAGGGCCAGGTTGCGCGTCAGGGCGGCGGGGATCGGCATCGCCGGCAAGCCTCAGAGGCGCTCGAAAATGCCGGCCGCGCCCATGCCGGTGCCGATGCACATCGTCACCATGCCCCACTTGCCGCCGCCGCGGCGCAGGCCATGGATCGCGGTGGCGCTGCGGATCGCGCCGGTCGCGCCGAGCGGATGGCCCAGCGCGATCGCGCCGCCGAGCGGATTGACCCGGGCCGGATCGAGGCCCAGCTCCTTGATGACGGCCAGCGCCTGGGCGGCGAAAGCCTCGTTCAGTTCGATCCAGTCGAGGTCCTCCAGCCGCAGGCCGGTCTGCGCCAGCACGCGCGGGATCGCCGCCAGCGGGCCGATGCCCATGATCTCGGGCGCCACGCCGCCCACCGCATAGCCGGCAAACCGCGCCAGCGGCGTCAGGCCGTGCTCGGCGACGGCGCGCTCGGACATCAGGAGCAGCGCGGCGGCGCCGTCCGACATCTGCGACGAGTTGCCGGCCGTCACCGAGCCGCGCGCATGGAACACCGGCTTCAGTTGCGCCAGCTTCTCGAGGTTGCTGTCCTTGCGCGGCCCCTCGTCGGCATCGACCGTGCGCTCGCGCTGGCGCACCGCGCCCGTGCCGAGATCGGGCAGCTGCTCGCAAAGGGCATAGGGCGCGGTTTCGGCGCGGAAATGGCCGGCGGCGATCGCCGCGCAGGCGCGCCGGTGCGATTCGAGCGCGAAGGCATCCTGCGCCGCGCGGTCGATGTTCCAGCGCTGCGCGACCAGCTCGGCGGTCAACCCCATGCCATAGGCGATGCCCCAGTTTTCCTCGCGCGCGAAGAAGGCCGGATTCATCGCCAGCTTGTTGCCCATGATCTGCGGCATCACCGTCATCGATTCCGTGCCGGCCGCGATCATGACGTCCGCCAGGCCGAGGCGGATCTGGCTGGCGGCGTCGGCCACGGCCTGCAGGCCGGAGGAGCAGAAGCGGTTGATCGTCATGCCCGGCACGGTGTTCGGCAGGCCGGCCAGCAGCAGGCCGACGCGGGCGACGTTCATGCCTTGCTCGGCCTCGGGCATGGCGCACCCGACGACGACGTCGCCGATGCGCGCCGGGTCGAGGCCGGGCGCCTGGGCGAGCACGGCGCGCAGCGCCTGGGCGAGCATGTCGTCCGGCCGGACATGGCGGAACATGCCGTTCTTCTTGCCGACCGGCAGGCGCACGGCGGCGACGATATAAGCGTCCTGGAGGGTCTTCATGGCTTCAGTTCCTCAGCGGTTTGCCGGTGGTCAGCATGTGCTCGATGCGCGCGCGCGTCTCGCCGCTGCGCAACAAATCCATGAACTGGCGCCGTTCCACGCCCAGCAGCCAGTTCTCGTCGACGCGGCTGCCGGCTTCCACCTCGCCGCCGCACAGCGCGATCGCGGCGGCCTTGGCGACCCGGTAGTCGTGCGCGGAAATCATGCCGCCGGCGCGCATGTTGACCAGCATCATTTCGCAATTGGCGATGCCGGTGCGGCCGGCCACCGGGATGTCGCGCGGCGGCAGGGGCGGCGCGTAGCCGGCCTCGGCGAGCGCGCGCGCCTCGGCGAGCGCGACATGCAGCAGCTCGTCGGCATGGCAGACCACGGTGTCGCCGGTCAGCGCATAGCCGAAATCCATCGCCTCGAACGCGCTGCCCGCCACCTTGCCGAGCGCGATGTTCTGGAAGACGGGCTGGAGGAAATCGAACACCTCGCCCGGCGTGGCCGACTGTGCGGCCCAGGCGGCGGCGCGCACCGCCATCTCCTTGCTGCCGCCGCCGGCCGGGATCAGCCCGACGCCGGCCTCGACCAGCCCGATATAGCTTTCCAGCGCCAGCACGCGCTTGGCGCAGTGCATCTGGAATTCGCAGCCGCCGCCCAGGGCCAGGCCCTGCACCGCGGCGACCACCGGCACGCGGGCATACCTGAGCCGCAGCGCGGTGCGCTGGAATTGCTCGACCGTGCGTTCGAGCAGATCGAACTGCCCGGCATCCACGGCATCGAGCACCTGCTTGAGATTGGCGCCGACGGCGAACGGCGGCGCGTGCCAGATCGCCACGCCGTCGAGACGGGCCTCGGCGACACGGAGCGCCGCATCGATGCCGTCGAGCACCTCGACGCCGAGCGTATGGTTTTTCGAGATCACCGACAGGATGCCGATGCCCGCGTCGCGCTCGGGCAGGCGCCACAGGCGCACGCCGGCGTTGCGGTAGAGCGTTTCGCCGGCCTCCTCGGGGGCCGTCCCGCCAGCGCCGACCGGGGCTTCGGGGAACAGCTGGCGCCGATAGACCGGCAGCTCGGACGGCGGCGCGTCGGCCCGCCGGCGCGCCGACCAGGAACCCGCCGGCCCGTGCACGCCGCTGCGGCCGTCGAACACCCAGGCCGGCAGCGGCTCCGCGCTTAGCGCCTTGCCGGCGGCGATGTCCTCGGCGACCAGGGTCGCGACCGCGCCCCAGCCGGCGGCCTGCCAGGTCTCGAACGGGCCCTGCGCCCAGCCGAAGCCCCAGCGCAAAGCAAAATCGACGTCGCGCGCATTGTCGGCGATGTGTTCGAGCTGCGCCGCGCTGTAGTGGAACAGGTCGCGCAAAATGCCCCAGAGGAAGCGGGCCTGCGGCTGGGCGCAAGCGCGCAGCGCGGCGCAGCCGTCCGCGCTCAGGCCGCGCCCCAGCAGCGCGGCCACCTCGTCGGCGACCGCCCCCGCCGCGGGGCGGTAGTCGCGCGCGACGAGGTCGAGCACCTGGATCGTCTTGCCCTCCTTGCGGTAAATGCCGCCGCGCGTCTTCTGCCCCAGCGCGCCCTGGCCGATCAGCACGCCGAGCCAGGCCGGAATGTGGAAATGCGCATGCCAGGGATCGTCCGGCAGCGTGTCCCGCAGCGTCCCGACGACATGGGCGAGGGTGTCGAGGCCGACCACGTCGGCGGTGCGGTAGGTGGCGCTCTTGGGCCGACCGAGCAGCGGGCCGGTCAGCGCATCGACCTCGTCGAAGCCGAGCCCGTTGGCCAGGGTGTGATGCATCGTCGCCAGCAGCGAGAACACGCCGATGCGATTGGCGATGAAATTCGGCGTGTCGAGCGCGCGGATCACGCCCTTGCCCAGGCGCGTGACGAGCCAGGCTTCCAGCCCGTCGAGCAATGCGGCGTCGGTGTGCGGCGCGGCGATCAGCTCGACCAGTTTCATGTAGCGCGGCGGGTTAAAAAAATGGATGCCGCAGAAGCGCGGCTGCAACGCGGCGGGCAGCCCCTGCGCCAGGGCGGCGACCGAAAGTCCGGAGGTGTTCGACGCCAGGACGGCGCCGGGCGCGAGATGCGGCGCGATGCGCGCGAACAGGGACAGCTTGAGGTCGATGCGTTCGGCAACCGCCTCGATGACGAGGTCGCAGTCGGCCAGCCGGGCCAGATCGTCGTCGTAGTTGGCGCCCTCGATGGCCGCCAGCAGGCGCGGCGCGCCGAGCGGCGCGGGACTCATCTTCTTCAGTCCGGCAAGCGCCTTCTGCGCCCCGGCGTTCCGGTCGCCCTCGGGCGCGGGCAACTCGAACAGCACCACCGGCACCGCGGCGTTTGCCAGGTGCGCGGCGATCTGCGCTCCCATCACCCCGGCGCCGAGTACGGCGGCTTTCCTGACCTGCAGTCTGTTCATGGACCATCCTCCTTCCGCAACGACCGCCAAAGCGACCGTAAGTTTAAAACGAACGTTTGTAATGTAACGAAAATCAAGGCGTTGTCAACCCCGAAACCGCCGACTGTGGAAATTCCCATTGACCTGCGCACGGAAAACGGCGGAGAATTCACGACGCACGACGCACTCGCGCCCAGAGCCGAGTCGAACAACAATACCGGAGGAACGATCCATGAAGAAGCCCGCGCTTCGCCCGCAGTCTCCGCAGTCCCGTCCCGCTCAGTCCCGTCCCCCTTTCAGGCTGGCCCTTTTGCCGGCACTCTTGGCCATTCTGTGCGCGCCGCCCGCGGCGCAGGCCTTCGAATTCAAGTCGGGCGAGATTTCCGGCAGCTTCGACACCACCCTTTCCGTCGGCGCGCTCTGGCGCATGGACAAACGCGACGCCGGGCTGGTCAGCATCGCCAACGGCGGCGCCGCGCGCGATCCGAACTCGGACGACGGCAACCTCAAATACGACCGCGGCGACCTGGTGGCGACGCCTGTCAAGGCCATCCACGATCTCGAGCTCAAATACCGCAACCTGGGCGCCTTCCTGCGCGCCACCTATTTCTACGACCCCACCATCCGCGCCAAGGACGATCTCACTCCCGCCGCGCGCGACCGGCTCGGCCGCGACGCGGAGATCCTCGACGCCTTCGTGCGCGGCGCCTTCGACGTGGGCGGACGCACCCTCAACCTGCGGCTGGGCAAGCAGGTGGTGAGCTGGGGCGAGAGCACCTTCATCCCGAACGGCATCAACGTGCTCAACCCGGTGAATGTCGGCCGCCTGCGCACGCCGGGTTCCGAGCTCCGGGAGGGCCTGATCCCGACCCTGATGGCCCATGCCTCCCAGGAGGTCACCGACCAGCTCTCGGTCGAGCTGGTGCTGCCGGCCGAGTGGAAGAAGACCCAGCTCGAACCGGTCGGCTCCTTCTTCAGCACCAACGACTTCGTCGCCGAAGGCGGCTCGAATGCCTACACCGGCTTCGGCCGGCGCAATGACCTGAACGGCGCCGGCGGCGTGTTTCCGCTCAACGCCACGGCGCAACTGATCGCGCCGCGCTCGGCCGACCGGCGGCCTTCCGACAGCGGGCAATACGGCTTCGCGCTGCGCTACTTCCTGCCGGATTTCAACAACACCGAGCTGGGCTTCTACCACATCAACTATCACAGCCGGATTCCCTATGTCTCCGGCATTCGCGGGGGCATCACCGCGGCCGCCACCATCGCGCCCCCCTGCACCGTGCTCGACATTCCGACTTTCGGCGCCGTGCTGGCCGCCACCGGGAACCCGGTCACCGCGACCGCCAGCGCCTGCGGGGCTGCGGCCGGCAGGGCGGGAACCTACTTCGTCGAATATCCGGAAAACATCAAGCTCTTCGGCCTGAGCTTCAACACCGCCCTGCCCGGCGGCGTGGCGCTGCAGGGCGAGTATTCCTACCGCAGGAACCAGCCCCTGCAGCTGCCTTCGGCCGAGCTGCTGCTTGCCGCGCTGGGCCTGGGCAACCAGCTGACCAGCACCCACCCGATCGCCGCCGCCGGCGTTGCCTACGGCACGGAGATCGGCGGCTACCGGCGCGTCAAGATGCACCAGATCCAGCTCACCGCCACCCAGGCCTTCGGCCCGACCTTCGGCGCCGAGCAGTTCGTCGTCGTCGGCGAGGTCGGCTACACCCATCTCGACCTGCCGGCCAACCTCAAGTTCGCCGCGCCCGGCTGCCATCTGCCGCAACCGGGTTCCTCGACCTCGACCTCCTTCGGCTCGACCTCGTCCGACTGCTTCGCGACGCGCAATTCCTGGGGCTACCGCCTCGTCGGCCGGCTCGACTATCCCAACGCCATAGGCGCCGCGACGGTGTCGCCGCGCCTGGTCTTCTCGCACGACGTCGATGGCCGCGGCCCGACCTTCAACGAGGACGCCAAAGCCCTGACCCTCGGCTTCGGCATCAACTACCGGCAGAGCTGGCAGGCGGACATCGCCTACACCGCCTTCTTCGGCGGCCGCACTTATTCCGGCACGGATCTCGCAAATTCCGGCACGGGCCAGCCGCTCACTTATGCCAGCGGCAGCAATCCGCTCAAGGACCGCGACTTCCTCGCCATCAGCCTCAGCTACTCTTTCTGACCGCCATGAAAACGCACGCCATGACCGCCCGCCCGCTCCTGTTCGGCCTCGCGGCCGCCGTCCTGCTCGCCTGCGCCGTCGCGCCGGCCGCCGCCGACCCCGCCGCCCTCGGCAAGACCCTGACCTTCATGGGCGCCGAGGTCGCCGGCAATGCCGCCGGCACCATCCCGCCCTTCACCGGCGGCCTGACCCGCGCCCCGGCCGGCCACTCGCCCGGCGGCCACTATGCCGACCCCTTCGCCGCCGACCAGCCGCTGTTCGCGATCGACGGCGCGAACGCCGAACGCTACAAGGCCCATCTCAGCCCCGGCCAGATGGCGCTGCTGAAGAAATACCCGACCTGGAAGATGAACGTCTATCCGACCCGGCGCAGCGCGGCCTATCCCGAAGCCCACTACAGGGAAACCGTCGCCAACGCGACGCGCGCCAAGCTGGCGCCGGGCGGCAACGGCGTCGTGGCGACCAACGGCGGCGTGCCCTTCCCGATCCCCAGGGACGGCCTCGAGGCGATCTGGAACACCATGCTGCGCTACAAGGGCGACACCTACGCGATGGACTGGAGCCAGGCCGCCGTGACGCGCGACGGCGCCTACACGCCGGTGCGCTTCGAATACGAATACGACTTCCACTACGGCAATCTCGCCCGCGGCGAAAAGGGGCGCGAGCCGAACAAGCTCGCCCACTTCCTCCAGACGGTGACCGCCCCGGCACGCCTGGCCGGCCAGATCCTGCTGGTCCATGAGACCGTCGACCAGGTCAAGGAGCCGCGCTCGGCCTGGACCTACAACCCCGGTCAGCGCCGCGTGCGCCTCGCGCCCAACGTCGCCTACGACAATCCCGGCACGGCGGCCGACGGCCTGCGCACCAACGACGACTTCAATATGTTCAACGGCGCGACGGACCGCTACCACTGGAAGCTGCTCGGCAAGCGGGAGATCTATGTTCCCTACAACTCCTACAAGCTGTCCGGCAACACCCTGAGGATGGCCGACGTGCTGCGCCCCGGCCACATCAACCCCGAGCACGCGCGCTACGAGCTGCACCGCGTCTGGGTGGTCGAAGCCACGCTCAAGGAGGGCGTGAGCCACATCTATGCCCGGCGCGTCTTCTACATCGACGAGGACAGCTGGATCATCATGGTGACCGACAAATATGACGGGCGCGGCGAGTTGTGGCGGGTGTCCGAGCAGCACTCGATCAACTTCTACGACATCCCGATGGCCTACGGCACGATCGAGGTGCATCACGATCTGCAGTCGGGCCGCTACCTCGCCATGGGCCTGCGCAACGAAGAGCCGAAGGTCTATGAAAAGATCCAGCGCAGCGCCGCCGACTTCACCCCGGCCGGCTTGCGCGGCGTCGGCACCCGCTGAGCGGCGCCCCCCGAGTCGATTGAACCGAATCAGCGGATTCCTCTTCGCGGCCTATGTCGCGCTGGCCGCCGGCTTTGCCTTCTCGCCGCGCCAGCCGCCGCCCTTGCCGCCCACCGAGGTGCGCATCGACAATGCGCTGCTGCTCGATGCGCGGCGCGCCGACGCGCGCCTGGTCGCGGCCGGCGAGCAGGGATGGGTCTTCTTTTCCGACGACGGCGCGAGCTGGCGTCTCGCCAGCACCGACAGTTCCGCCACGCTCACGGCGCTGAGCTTCGCCGACGCGCGCACCGGGCTCGCCGCCGGCCATGACATGACCCTGTTGCGCAGCGCCGACGGCGGCGCCAGCTGGCGCACGGTCTTCGCCGCGCCGGAGCAGCAGCGGCCGCTGCTCGCCGTGCTGTTCCTCGATGCCGCGCGCGCGATCGCGGTCGGCGCCTACGGCGCCTACCTGGAAAGCGCGGATGGCGGCCGGAGCTGGACGGAGCGCCAGATTGCCGCCGACGACCGGCATTTCAACGCCATCGCGCAACTCGCCGGGGGCCGCCTGCTGCTGGCCGGCGAGGCGGGCGTCCTGCTCGGCTCGGACGACGCGGGCGCGACCTGGCGTCCCCTCGCCTCGCCCTATGCCGGCACCTTCTTCGGCCTGCTGCCCCTGGCGGACGGCGCGGTGATCGCCTTCGGCATGCGCGGCCACATTTTCCGCAGCGCCGACGGCGGGGCAAGCTGGCAAGCCGCGCAAAGCGCGGGCACGGACGCGCTGTTCGGCGGATTCGTGCGTCCCGACGGGCGCATCGTGCTCGTCGGCCAGAACGGCGCGGTGCTGGCAAGCGACGACGGCGGGCGCGCTTTCGCGCGCGTCGCGAAGCAGGCCAGCCGCACGCTGGCTGCCGCGCTGGACCTGTCCGCGGCGCCGGATACGGCGCTCCTCTTCGGCGACTACGGCGTCGCGCGCATCACCCTGGCCGGCAGCGGATCATGAGCGCCCCGGGGAGGATGGTACCGTGAGCGCGGCCCATCCCGTCGTCGTGCGCGCCCTCGGCCGCGTGCTGTTCGGCTGGCGCCGCGCCTTCCTCGCCCTCTTCGTGCTGATCACGCTCGCCCTGCTCGGCTCGGCGACCCAGCTCAGGATCGACGCCGGCTTCGACAAGATGATCCCGCTCGAACACGAGTACATGCAGACCTTCACGGCCTACCGCAAGACTTTCGGCGGCGCCAACCGCGTGATCGTCGCGCTGCGCCAGCACGAGGGCGACATCTACAACCCCGAGTTCTTCCGCACCCTCAGGGCCGCGACCGACGCGGTATTCTTCATCCCCGGCGTGGACCGCGCCACCGTCACCTCGTTGTTCACCCCCAACGCACGCTTCATCGAGGTGATCGAGGAGGGGTTCGCGGGCGGCAACATCGTCCCCGCCGATTTTGCCGCCACGCCCGCGGATCTCGAGCAGGTGCGCGCCAACGTGCTCAAGTCGGGGCGCGTCGGCCGCCTGGTCGCCAACGACTTCAAGGGAGCTCTGATCAGCGCCGAGTTGCTCGAGATCGACCCGGTGACGGGAGCGCGCCTCGACTATGCCGCCGTGGCCGCGCAGCTGGAAAAGATCCGCGCCGACCACCAGCGTCCCGGCCTCGACGTGCACATCATCGGCTTCGCCAAGGCGGTGGGCGACATCAGCGCCGGCGCGCGCGGGGTGCTGCAGTTCTTCTTGATCGCCTTCGTCATCACCGCCGTCCTGCTCTATGTCTATTCCGGCTCCGCCAAGCTGAGCGCGGCGGCCCTGCTGTGCGCACTGATCCCGGTGATCTGGCTGCTCGGCCTGCTGCCGCTGCTCGGCTACGGCATCGATCCTTTGTCGATCCTGGTGCCCTTCCTGATCTTCTCGATCGGCGTCAGCCATGCGGTGCAGATGACCCATGCCTGGCAGATGGAAGTGGCCAACGGCAGCGACGGCCTGAGCGCCGCGCACGTCGCCTTCCTCAAGCTGTTCATGCCCGGCGCGATGGCCCTGCTGGCCAACGCGCTCGGCTTCATCGTCATCCTCTACATCGCCATCGACATCGTGCGCGAGCTGGCGATCACCGCCAGCCTCGGCGTGGCCCTGATGATCGTCACCAACAAGATGTTCCTCACCATCCTGCTTTCCTGGCTGCGCCTGAGTCCGGCGGAAATCGACCGGGCGCGCGCCAAGAAGCGCGGCGCCGACCGCCTCTGGATCGCGCTCAAGCGGCTGGCCGAGCCGAAGGTCGCGCCGCGCGTGCTGCTGGTCGCCGCCTTGCTGCTGACGGCCGCCACCTGGCAGGCGCGCGGGCTGACCACCGGCGATCTCGGCAAGGGCATGCCCGAACTGCACGACGACGCCCGCTACAACCGCGACGTCGCGGCGATCGTGTCATCCTTCTCGATCGGCGTCGATGTGCTCGGCGTGATCGTCCAGGCGCGCAATGTCGATGGCGCCTGCACCGATCACGAGATCATGAGCTTGATCGACCGCTTCGAGGCGAAGATGAAGAACGTGCAGGGCGTGCAGGGCGTGCTCTCGCTGCCCGGCATGGCCAAGATCGTCAATGCCGGCTGGAACGAGGGCAATCCGCGCTGGCGCGCGCTGGCGCGCGATCCGGCGGTGCTGGCCCAGTCGGTTACCCCGATCGACACCGGCAGCGGCCTGCTCGATACCGCCTGCAACGCGATGCAGGTGCTGATCTTCACGCGCGATCACGAAGGCGCCACGCTCGTCCACGTCATCGACGAGATCAAGCGCTTCATCGCGGCACAGCCGGCGGAAAATCTCGAATTCAAGCTCGCCACGGGCAACGTCGGCGTGATGGCGGCGACCAACGAGGCCGTCGACGCCGCCGAAGTCACCATGCTGCTCCTGCTGTTCGGCTCGATCGGCCTGCTGTGCCTGGCCGAATTCCGCTCCCTGCGCGCCACCTTGTGCATCCTGCTGCCGCTCGCCATCGTCGCGGTGTGCTGCAACGCGCTGATGGCCCGGCTCGACATCGGCCTCAAGGTATCGACGCTGCCCGTCATCGCGCTCGGCGTCGGCGTCGGCGTCGATTACGGCATCTATCTCTACGAGCGCATGGCCCACGCCATGGCGCAGGGCCGCCGCCTGCCCAACGCCTTCTACCAGGCGCTGCGCCAGCGCGGCACGGCGATCGCCTTCACCGCGGCGACGATGACCGTCGGCGTCGGCACCTGGGCTTTCTCGGCGCTCAAGTTCCAGGCCGACATGGGCATCCTGCTGGCCTTCATGTTCCTGGTGAACATGCTCGGCGCCCTGCTGCTGCTGCCCGCCCTGGCGGCGGTGCTGATCGGGCCGCGTGCGGTCAGGAACTGAATTTCGGCAGAGGCGCGCGCAAGCCGCCGAGCAGGAAGGACATGAGCCGCGGCTGCAGGCGGTCGGGGCGGTCGATGACGTCTTCCGCCTCGATCTGCCAGTCCGTGACGATGCGCAGCGCATCGGTCCCGGCCAGCGCGTACGAGGTCGCGCCCAGCATGAAATGGAAACGCCAGACGATCTCGGCGCGCGGCACGCCGGGCAGGGCCAGGAACAGCGCGGCCTTGTAGCGCTCCATCACCTCACGGTATTCCTCGGCAAGAAAGGTCTGGACGAACTCGGCCGGGTCGGTGAGGGTGCGCCCGAGCAGGCGCACGAAGGTGCGTCCGCCGCTTTCCTCGGCCGCGGCCATGCGCAGCAGTGCGCCGAAAAAGCCGTCGACGATCTGCGAGGGTTTGAGCGGCCGGCCCGCGGCGGCGCGTTCGAGCGCATCGAGGACGCGCAGGCGCTCCTCGTTGAGCGCGCCGAGGCGACGGCGCAGCACCTCGCGCAGCAGGTTCTCCTTGGAGTCGAAGTGATAATTGACCGCCGCCAGGTTGACCGCCGCCGCGCCGGTGATCTGCCGCAGCGAGGTGCGCTCGTAGCCCTGCGCCATGAACAGCCGCTCGGCCGTGTCGAGGATGCGCGCCCGGGTCTCGGCGCCCGCCTGCTGTTCGCTCATCCGGGACGTTCCGAGCTCAGGCGTCGCCCTGCTTGAGCGCCCGCCGCAGCACCTTGCCGACGTTGGTCTTGGGCAGGACGGCGCGGAACTCGACGCGCTTGGGCACCTTGTAGGCGGTCAGCAGCCCGCGGCAATGCTCGATCAGCGCCTGCTCGGTCAGTTCCGGATCGCGCCGCACGACAAACAGCTTGACCGCTTCGCCGCTGCGCTCGTCCGGCACGCCGACCGCCGCCACTTCGAGCACGCCGGGATGCTCCATGACGACGTCCTCGACCTCGTTCGGATAAACGTTGAAGCCCGAAACCAGGATCATGTCTTTCTTGCGGTCGACCAAGAAGACGAAGCCGCGCGCGTCGAGGTAGCCCACGTCGCCGGTGCGCAGGAAACCGTCCGGCATCATCACCTGCGCGGTCTCCTCGGGGCGCTGCCAGTAGCCGCGCATCACCTGCGGGCCGCGGATGCAGATCTCGCCCGTCTCGCCGACGGCCAGTTCGGCGCCGTCGTCGCCGCGGATCGACACTTCGGTCGCGGCAATCGGCAGGCCGATGGAACCGTTGAATTCGCGCAGGTCGAGCGGATTGATGGTCGCCGCCGGCGCGGTTTCGGTCAGGCCGTAGGCCTGGTGCAGGGTATTGCCCGTGGTCTGCTGCCAGCGTTCCGCCACCGCCTTTTGCACCGCCATGCCGCCGCCCAGGGTGACCCGCAGGGTGGAGAAGTCGAGCCGGGCGAACTCCTGGTTATTGAGCAGCGCGTTGAACAGGGTGTTCACCCCGGTAACGACGCTGACGGGATGCTTGCGCCATTCCTTGACCAGGTTCGGGATGTCGCGCGGATTGGCGATCAGCAGATTGCGCGCGCCCGCCATCAGGAAGGTCAGGCAATTCGCCGTGAGCGCGAAGATGTGGTAGAGCGGCAGCGCGGTAAGGACGACCTCCTGGCCCGGGCGGATCGCCTGCTTGATCCAGGCATGGGCCTGGATCAGGTTGGCGCAGACATTGCCATGGCTGAGCATCGCGCCCTTGGCCACGCCGGTCGTGCCGCCCGTGTATTGCAGGAAGGCCAGGTCGTCATGATCGAGCGGCGGCGCCGAGAAGCCGTGCGCCTGGCCCGCCACCAGCGCCTGGTAGAGGTTGATCGCGCCGGGAATGCGCCAGGGCGGCACGAGCTTCTTGATCCTGCGCACGACGAAGTTGACCAGCGTTCCCTTGAGCACGCCGAGCATCTCGCCCATCGGGGTGACGATGACGTGCCTGACCGCGGTGCGCGCGACGACCTGCTCGAGCGTATGGGCGAAATTCTCGACGATGACGATGGCCTTGGCGCCCGAATCCTGCAGCTGGTATTCGAGCTCGCGCGGCGTGTAGAGCGGATTGCAATTCACCACCACGCAACCGGCGCGCAGGGTTCCGAACAGCGCGACCGGATACTGCAGCAGGTTGGGCATCATCAGCGCGACCCGGTCGCCCTTTTTCAGGCCGATCGACTGCAGCCAGCCGGCAAATTCCCGGCTGCGCTGATCGAGCTGGCGAAAGCTCAAGGTCGCGCCCATGCTGAGATAGGCGTCCTGGGCGGCATACCTGGCGCAGGCTGCCTCGAACACGGCCGCCAGGGAAGGCGCGGCGGCAAGGTCGATCGTTTCGGGCACGCCCGGCGGATAACTCTTCAGCCAGATTTTTTCCATCATTCCCCCCTTTGTTATTGCTGGCCGCCATTCTCCCCGATCGGAACAAAATTGCAACCGATTCCGGCCAACGCAAAAGTCGGCTCTGGCCGGACGGCATCTTATAATCGCCGCTGTTTCCTGCACAAATCCATCATGCCCTCCCAGCCCTCGAAAATCCTGGAGACCTTCCCCAATCCGGCCCCGCAGCGGGATTACCGCATCCGCATGGAAATTCCGGAATTCACCTGCCTGTGCCCCAAGACCGGCCAGCCGGACTTCGCCGTGCTGACGCTCGACTACCTGCCCGACCAGCTGTGCGTCGAACTCAAGAGCCTCAAACTCTACATCTGGAGTTTCCGCGACGAGGGCCATTTCCACGAGGACGTCACCAACCGCATCCTCGCCGACCTGGTGCAGGCGGTAAAGCCGCGCTTCATGCGCCTGACCGCGCGCTTCCACGTGCGCGGCGGCATCTTCACCCACGTCGTCGCCGAGCAGCGCAAGAAGGGCTGGCGGCCTGCGCCGGCCGTCGCGCTGGACGATTTCCCGGTGCAGAGCAGCACCCGATGAACCTGCTTCTCGACCAGTTGCAGCCCTATCCCTTCGAGAAGCTGCGCGACCTCTACGCCGGCACTTCGCCGCCGGCGGGCCTTTCTGAAATCAAGCTGCACATCGGCGAGCCGCAGCATCCGACGCCGCAATTCATCAAGGATGTCCTGATTGCCAATCTCGGCGGCCTGGCCAGCTACCCGGCGACCAACGGCAGCGACGACCTGCGCCGCGCCATCGCCGAGTGGATCGCGCAGCGCTATGGCATCCCCGCTCCGGACATTGCTACGCAGGTTTTGCCGGTCGCCGGTTCGCGCGAGGCATTGTTCGCCATCGCCCAGGCCGTGATCGAGCGCAAGCATCGGCAGCCCGTCGTGATTTCGCCCAATCCCTTCTACCAGATCTACGAAGGCGCCGCCCTGCTCGCAGGCGCGCGCCCTTTCTTCCTCAACACGCTGCCCGAGAACGATTTCCGCCTGGACTGGGCGCGCGTCCCCGAGGAGGTTTGGGCAGATTGCCAGCTTGTTTACCTCTGTTCGCCCGGCAACCCGACCGGCAAGGTGATGGCGCAGGAGGAATGGCAGACGCTGTTCGAGCTGTCCGACCGCCATGGCTTCGTGATCGCGGCCGACGAGTGCTATTCGGAAATCTATTTCGACGGGGACGCCCCGCCGCTCGGCGGGTTGCAGGCCGCGCGCCGGATCGGCCGCGACGACTACAGGAATCTCGTCATGTTCAGCAGCCTGTCGAAGCGCTCCAACGTGCCCGGCATGCGTTCGGGCTTCGTCGCCGGCGATGCGGCGATCCTCAAGAAATTCTGGCTCTACCGCACCTACCACGGTTGCGCGCTGTCCCCGCCCGTGCAGGCTGCCAGCGCGGCGGCCTGGCGCGACGAGGCGCACGTCGAGGAAAATCGCCGGCTCTACGTCGAGAAGTTCGCCCAGGTGACGCCCATCGTCGCGCGCCACCTCGACACGGCGCTGCCCGACGCCGGCTTCTACCTGTGGGCCGACGTTTCGCCCACGGGCCTGTCCGACACCGAATTCACCCGCCGCCTGCGCGCTCAATATAATGTGACCGTCCTGCCCGGCAGCTACCTCGGTCGCGATGCTGACGGCATCAATCCGGGCCGTGACTTCGTCCGCATCGCCCTCGTCGCCGGCCTGGCAGAATGCCGCACGGCGGGCGAGCGCATCGCGGCCTTCTGCGAATCGCTCTAATCCACCAAGGAAAACACCATGTCCGAACTGCAAAGCCTGATCGAGCGCTACTGGGAAGACCGCGCCAGCCTGAAGCCCGGCGCCGCACCCGCCCGTCTGGGCGAGGCCGTCCAGCACGCGCTCGACGCCCTCGACAAGGGCGACCTGCGCGTCGCCGAAAAGATCGACGGCCAGTGGCTGACGCACCAGTGGGTCAAGAAGGCCGTCCTGCTGTCCTTCCGCATCGAGGACAACGCCGTCATGGACGGCGGCGCGCTGCGCTGGTTCGACAAGGTGCCGACCAAGTTCGTCCACTACGACACCCATCGTTTCCAGAAGGGCGGCTTCCGCGTCGTGCCGGGCGCCGTGGTGCGCCGCGGCGCCTACATCGCGCCTTCCGTCGTGCTGATGCCCAGCTTCGTGAACATCGGCGCCTGGGTCGGCGAAGGCACGATGGTCGACACCTGGGCCACCGTCGGCTCCTGCGCGCAGATCGGCAGGAACGTGCATCTCTCGGGCGGCGTCGGCATCGGCGGCGTGCTGGAACCCCTGCAGGCCAACCCGACCATCATCGGCGACAACTGCTTCGTCGGCGCGCGCTCCGAGGTGGTCGAGGGCGTCATCGTCGAGGACAACTGCGTGATCTCGATGGGCGTGTTCATCGGCCAGAGCACCAAGATCTTCGACCGCGCCACCGGCGAGATCACCTACGGCCGCGTGCCGGAGGGTTCGGTGGTGGTCAGCGGCAGCCTGCCTTCGAAGGACGGCAGCTACAGCCTCAACTGCGCCGTGATCGTCAAGCAGGTGGATGCGCAGACGCGCGCCAAGACCAGCATCAACGAACTGCTGCGCGACTGATTCAAACAACCGGGGAGAGCCGCGATGGCCGCGATGCACCGACTTTTCCAGCTGATGGCCGAGAAGAACGCCTCGGACGTGTTCGTCTCGGTGGGCGCGCCGATCAACATCAAGATCAACGGCGTGTGCATGCCGGTCAATCAGCAGACGATGGACGCCGCCACGGTGAAGGGCCTGATGCAGGAGATCCTCACCGAACGCCAGCTGGCCGAGTTCGAGGAGTCGATGGAACTCAACACCGGCTACGCGCTCGAGGGCGTCGGCAACTTCCGCATCTCGGCGCTGCGGCAGAAAGGCACGCCCGCCTTCGTGGTGCGCTACATCCCGGCGCAGATTCCCCAGCTCGACACGCTCAACCTGCCGCCGGCGCTGGCCGACATCATCATGGAGAAGCGCGGCCTGGTGCTGATGGTCGGCGCCACCGGCTCGGGCAAGACCACCGCGCTGACCGCGATGCTCGACTACCGCAATGCGCGCCTGTCGGGTCACATCCTCACGCTCGAGGATCCGATCGAATTTATCTTCCGCAACAAGAAATCGATCGTCAACCAGCGCGAGATCGAAGCCGACACGCGCGCCTTTCACATCGCGCTGAAGAATGCCCTGCGCCAGGCCCCGGACGTCATCTGCATCGGCGAGATCCGCGACAAGGAAACCATGAGCCAGGCGATCGCCTACGCGCAGTCCGGCCACCTCTGCCTCGCCACCCTGCACGCCAACAACAGCTACCATTCCCTGTCGCGCATCATCAGTTTCTACCCGCTCGAGAACCGTTCCGCGCTGCTGGCCGACCTGGCCGTGACGCTCCGCGCCATCGTTTCCCAGCGCCTCGTCAAAAAACCCGACGGCGCACGCGTTCCCGCCGTCGAGGTGATGCTCAACTCGCGCTACATCGGCGAGCTGATCGAGAAGGGCGACCTCAACGCCATCAAGGAGGCGATGGAGCAGAGCATGTCGCCCGGCTCGCAGACCTTCGAGCAGGCGCTCCACGCGCTCTACCGGACCGGCGCGATCACGCTGGAAGAGGCGCTCGGCAACGCCGACTCGGCCAACAATCTGCACTGGCTGATCAACAACGCCGCCGTCGAGCAGAAACCCGAAGCCCGGCCGCCCGTCCCTTCTGCCCATCCGAACGCCATCAACACCACCTCGGAAAGCGGGGCGAGCTTCTCCGAGTTCACCCTGCGGATGGATTGACGTGACCGAGGCGCTCGAATTCGCGCGGCAGCTGATCGCGCGCCGCTCGATCACCCCCGAGGATGCGGGCTGCCTCGAGCTGGTCGCCGCGCGCCTCGCGCCGCTCGGCTTCGTCTGCGAGCGCATGGACAGCACCGGCCCGACCGGCCTCGTGCGCAACCTCTGGGCGAGATGGGGCGCCGCAAAACCATTGATCGTCTTCGCCGGCCATACCGATGTCGTGCCGCCCGGCCCGGTCGAGAAATGGACCTCCGACCCCTTCGTGCCGACCGAGCGCGCCGGCTTTCTCTATGGCCGCGGCGCCGCCGACATGAAAACCTCGGTCGCCGCCGCCGTCGTGGCGGTCGGGCGGCTGCTCGCCGGCGCCCCGGAAATCAATGGCTCGATCGGTTTCCTGCTTACCTCGGACGAGGAAGGCGATGCCACCGACGGCACCGTCAAGGTAGTCGAGGCGCTCAAGGCGCGCGGCGAACACCTCGACGGCTGCATCGTCGGCGAGCCGACCTCGGTCGACCGGCAGGGCGACACCCTCAAGAACGGCCGGCGCGGCTCGCTCTCCGGCAGGCTGGTCGTCAAGGGCGTGCAGGGCCACGTCGCCTATCCGGAAAAGGTCAAGAACCCGATCCACCGCGCCGCGCCCGCGCTGGCCGAGCTCGCCGCCGCGCACTGGGACATCGGCAACGAATTTTTCCCGCCGACCAGCTTCCAGATCTCGAACATCCATGCCGGCGCCGGCGCCACCAACGTCGTGCCGGGCACGCTCGAGGTGCTGTTCAACTTCCGCTTTTCCACCGCCAGCACCGCAGAGGGGCTGCAGGCGCGCGTCCATCAGATCCTCGACCGGCACAGCCTCGAATACGAGCTGCACTGGACGCTCGGCGGCCGGCCCTTCCTCTCCCAGCCCGGCCGGCTGGTCAGCGCGCTGGTCGAGGCGATCCGGGTCGAAACGGACATCAGCGCCGAACTGTCCACCAGCGGCGGCACCTCGGACGGCCGCTTCATCGCCGCCATCTGCCCCGAGGTCGTCGAGTTCGGCCCGGTCAACGCCACGATCCACAAGATCGACGAACGCGTTGCCCTTGCCGACATCGAACCGCTGGCGCGCATCTACGAAGCAGCCTTCCGCAAGCTGCTGACCTGAAAGTCGGCGCTGGCGGGACGGCGGCAGTCGGCTACGACCTGCCAGCCAGGCTTTCACAGACCACGACGGCAATAGACTGGGTTCTGTCTGATGACAAAGGCGTACCAGATGTCGGGTGCACTCTGCAACCTGTCCTTGGGCCGAGTCCCGCAAGTCGGGCAGTGCCAGGGCTGTGCGACCAGTTGCTGGCACCACTGGATCGGCTGCTCGACAGGCCAAGTCGGCCTTAGATGTATCCCTCCCGAAACCACCTGATGGAACTTCTTGCCCGCGGCGCAACCTTATGCTGAGCCGTGAAGTCACGGACAAAGACCCGCTACCCGCAAATCGTCCGCCAAAGGAATTTACCAATGAATCGTTCTGCTGAAACCCCGTCAATAGCCCCGGCGTCACGCTGGCGGAACCGCCTGCTCACGATCCTTTTCATCGCCGGCGTTGGCAGTTTCCTCTGGAGCCAGCTTCCCGATGGCGGCTACCCTACCGACCTGTCACAGATCGGCAACGGGCGTCCTGCACTGGTGTTGGCGCGTGACTCCAATTACACGGGGGGCATGGCGGTGATGTACTTGATGAACGAAATTCGCCACGAATACGCCGATCGCGTCGACTTTCTGGTCGCCCACCTCGGTCTGGCCGACGGCCAGGAATTTGCTCGCCGCCATGGCGCCCACGATGGCGTCGTGCTCCTGTTCACGGGAGATGGCCGGAACGTCAGTGTCCTGCATCAACCACAAAAAGTCGATGAGCTGCGCGGGGCGCTGAATCAGGCATTGGGTTCCTGACGGAGTACGCCACGCAGGCACGCCATAGCCGCTGCGCGGCAGCGGGGAGTGCTCGCGCGTTCGCCCGCTTGACCAGAAATCCCGAGGCGCATAATCGCGACCATTGATTTTATTCGCCGTGCCGGCAGAGCCGACTTTCACCATGTCCGAAATCCTCGACGATCTCCACACCGTACGCGACTGGCTGCGCTGGGGCGCCAGCCGCTTCCTCGAAGCGAAACTCTGCTTCGGTCACGGCTGCGACAACGCGCACGACGAAGCCGCCTGGCTGATCCTGCATGCGCTGCACCTGCCGCCGGACCGCCCGGATCGCATTGGGCCCTACCTCGACGCGCGCCTGACGCGCCACGAGCGCCTCGCGGTGCTCGAACTGCTGCAGCAACGCATCGCCCGCCGCCTGCCCGCCGCCTACCTGACGCGCGAAGCCTGGCAGGCCGGCCTGCGCTTCTACGTGGATGAACGGGTATTGATCCCCCGTTCCTACTTCGCCGACCTGCTGGTCGAGGGCTTCGCGCCCTGGGTCGAGGATCCGCATGCGATCGACAGCGCGCTCGATCTCTGCACCGGTTCGGGTTGCCTTGCCATCCTGATGGCGCACGCCTTCCCGCACGCGCGGATCGACGCCGCCGACATTTCATCCGGTGCGCTGGAAGTCGCCAGACGCAACGTCGCCGACTACGGCCTCCAGGAGCGCGTGCGCCTCGTGCAGGGCGACCTGTTCGCGGGCCTCGGCAAGCGCCGCTACGACCTCATCCTGAGCAACCCGCCCTACGTCACCGCGCAGGCAATGCGCGAGTTGCCGCCCGAATACCGCCACGAACCCGAGAACGCGCTGGCGGCCGGCGACGACGGCCTGGCCATCGTGCGCCGCATCCTCGCCGATGCGCCGAAGCGCCTGAAACCGCACGGCCTGTTGGCCGTCGAGGTCGGCCACAACCGGGAAATCGTCGAGGCCGCTTTCCCAGATCTGCCGCTCACCTGGATCGACACCGAGAGCGGCGCGGGCAAGATCTTCCTGCTGCGCAAGGAAGATCTCGGCTGACCGTTACAGCTTGACCGCCGGGTTCAGCGTGTAGAGGCCGGTGAAGCTCGCCTGCGCGAGCGCGTGCCCCTGCATGGCGGCGCGCACCTGCGGGCCGGTTAATTTGCCTTCGAGGGGCAGCCGCTCGACATCCAGCGCGAACACGGTGAAGACGTAGCGGTGGCGCAGTGCGTCGTTCCACGGCGGGCAGGGGCCGTCGTAGCCGTAATAGTCGCCGCTCATGTCGCGGTCGCCGGCGAACCAGCCGGTGTAGTCGTTGAGGCCCTGCCGCGCGCCGTGCGCCGCCGCCGGGCCGGCCTTGCCGCGCGGCGTCACGCCATGGGAAAACTCGCCGTTGCGGATCTCGGTACAACTCGCCGGCAGGTCGACCAGCACCCAGTGGAAGAAGTCGACGCGCGGCAGGCTGGCCGGCACCGTGCGGCCTTCCCGGTTGACGTCGTCGCCGCGGCTCGGCACGTCGGGGTCGTGGCAGATCAACGCGTAGGACTTCGTGCCGGCCGGGACATCGCGCCAGGCCAGCTGCGGGTTGCGGTTGCCGCCGAGGCAGACGCGGCCGGTCGCGGCCGGGATGCAGAACGCGTATTCGCCGGGAATCGGCTGGCCGTCGAAGAAACTGTCGCTCGTCAGGATCATTTCACTCTCCTCAGAATTTTTCGTCCGGCCGCAGAAAGCGCCACTGCCCGATCGGCAGGTCGCCGAGCGTCACCTTGCCGATGCGCACGCGCTTGAGCCCGGTGACGCGCAGCCCGACCAGTTCGCACATGCGACGGACCTGGCGCTTCTTGCCTTCCTGCAGAATGAACTGCAGCTGGTCCTCATTCTGCCAGCGCACCCGCGCCCTTTTCAAGGGTTTGCCGTCGAGCGACAGGCCGTGGTTGAGCAGCGCAAGGCTGCGTTCGTCGAGCTTTCCTTCGACGCGGACCAGATATTCCTTCTCGATCCCGCTGTCTGCGCCGATCAGTTGCCGTGCGACGCGGCCATCCTGCGTCAGGATCAGCAAGCCGGTCGAATCGATGTCGAGCCGGCCGGCGGGCGCGAGACCTTTCAAATGCTGGGGCCGGAAGCGCTGATAGTCCCCCGCCATCTGGGTATCCGGCTTGACCAGCACGACGGCCGGCGGGTGGCCGTCCTCGGCCTGCCCGGACACGACCCCCACCGGCTTGTGCAGCAGGATCGTCGCCAGCGCCGCCTGCTGGTTCTGCGCCTTCGTCGCCAGCGCGATCTCGGCGTCGGGTGCGGCGCGCGTGCCGAGCTGCGTCACCTTCTCGCCATTCACGTAGACCATCCCGCGCTCGATGTAGGCGTCGGCCTCGCGCCGCGAGCACATGCCGCGCTGCGCCATCAGCTTCGAGATGCGCTCACCCTGAGTATCATTCATGGGCAATCATTCTAAAGGTCTCAGATGCTCAGTTACAGGCATGTTTTTCACGCCGGCAACCACGCCGACGTCCTCAAGCACACGGTGCTGCTTGCGGTGCTCGACTACTTCAACCAGAAGAAGAAAGTTGGGCCCTACTGGCTGATCGACACGCATGCCGGCGCGGGCGGCTATCGGCTCGACGCCGGCCGTGCCACGACCCACGCCGAGTGGCCCGACGGCGTCGGACGGCTGTGGAATCGCACCGACCTGCCGCCCCTGCTCGCCCGCTATGTCGAGGCCGTGCGCACCGACAATGCCGACGGCAGGCTGCGGCGCTATCCCGGCTCGCCGCTGCTCGCCCTGCGCGCGATGCGGCCGTCCGACAAGTTGCGCCTGTTCGAGCTGCATCCCGCGGACGTCAAGCTGCTGGCGCAGAACATCGCCGGCGCCGCGCCCGACGCGCAGAAGCGCGTGGCGATCAAGCAGGAGGACGGCTTCGCGGGACTTCAGGCGCTGCTGCCGCCGCCGCCGCGCCGCGGGCTCGTGCTGATCGACCCGGCCTACGAGGACAAGCGCGATTACGCGCAGGTGGTCACGGCGGTCAGGGAAGGCTTGCAGCGCTTCGCCACCGGCAGCTTCATGGTCTGGTACCCGCTGCTGAAACGCAACGAGAGCATCACCCTCGCGGGAAAACTGAAGAAACTCGCGCCCGACTGGCTGCATGCGACCCTGAGCGTCCGGGCGCCCGCCCCCGATGCCGAAGGAGGATTAGGCATGCACGGCAGCGGCGTGTTCCTGGTCAATCCGCCCTGGACGCTCGCCGCCGCGCTGAAGGAAACGCTGCCCTGGCTCGTCGATGTTCTGAAAGTCGGCGCTGACGGGACGGCAAGCTACAGCCTCGAAACCTCAGCTCAATAGCTCGGCCCGGTTGCGGAACAATTCGAGCGCCTCGGGATTCGCCAGCGCCTCGCTGTTCTTCACCGGGCGGCCATGCACCACCTCGCGCACGGCGAGTTCGACGATCTTGCCGCTCTTGGTGCGCGGAATGTCGGCGACCTGCAGCACCTTCGCCGGCACGTGGCGCGGCGTGGTGTTGGCACGAATCTGCTCCTTGATGCGTTTCGCCAGCGCATCGTCGAGCGTCAGGCCCTCCTTGAGCTTGACGAACAGCACGACACGGACGTCATTGTCGAAATCCTGGCCGATGACGATGGATTCGAGCACCTCGGGCAACTGCTCGACCTGGCGGTAGATTTCCGCCGTGCCGATGCGCACGCCGCCGGGATTGAGCGTGGCGTCCGAGCGGCCGTAAATGACGAAGCCGCCGTGGGACGTCTTCTCGGCGAAATCGCCGTGGCACCAGATGCCCGGAAAGCGCTCGAAATAGGCGGCGCGGTACTTCGCCCCGTCGGGATCGTTCCAGAAGCCCACCGGCATCGAGGGGAAGGGCCGGGTGCACACCAGCTCGCCCTTTTCACCCAACACCGGCTGCGCCTGCTCATCGACGACATCGACCGCCATGCCCAGCCCGGCGCACTGGATCTCGCCGCGCCACACCGGCCCGATCGGGTTGCCGAGCACGAAGCAGGAGACGATGTCGGTGCCGCCGGAAATCGAGGCAAGCTGCAGGTCGGCCTTGATGTCGCGATAGACGTAGTCGAAGCTCTCGGGCGACAGAGGACTGCCGGTCGAGAACATGGCGCGCAAGGCGTCAAGATCGTGCGTCGTGCGCGGCTTGAGCTCGATCTTCGCGCAGGCGTCGATGAACTTGGCCGAGGTGCCGAAGTGGGTCATGCCTTCGGCCTGGGCATAGTCGAACAGCACGCGGCCGCGCCCGACGAAGGGCGAGCCGTCGTAGAGCAGCAGCGTCGCCCCGGACGCCAGGCCGGAAACCAGCCAGTTCCACATCATCCAGCCGCAGGTGGTGAAGTAGAAGAACCGGTCGTCGGGCCTGAGGTCGGCGTGCAGCCGGTGTTCCTTGAGATGCTGCAGCAGCGCGCCGCCGGCGCCGTGCACGATGCACTTGGGCACACCCGTGGTGCCGGACGAGTAGAGGATGTAGAGCGGATGGTCGAAGGGCAGCGGGGCGAAGTCGATCTCCCGCTCGCCGCGCCAGGGCGCGACGAAATCGCCGCGCGTCAGGGCATTCGGGATGCCCGCCAGATCGTGCCCGGTCTCATGCACGTAGGGCGAGACGATGAGCTTGCGCAGCGTCGGCAGTCCCGCGACGATCTCGCGCACCTTGGCGAGCGTATCGATCTGCTTGCCGTTGTAGAAATAGCCGTCGGCCACGAACAGCAGCCTGGGCTGCACCTGGCCGAAGCGGTCGAGCACGCCCTGCACGCCGAAATCGGGCGAGGCGGAAGTGAAGATCGCGCCGAGCGACGACGCGGCCAGCAGCGCGATCAGCGTTTCCGGCAGGTTGGGCATGTAGGCGGCGACCACGTCGCCGGCGCCGATGCCCTCGGCCTTCATCGCCGCCGCCAGGCGCGCGACGCGCAGATAAAGCTCCGCGTGGGTCATGCGGCGGGTGACCTTCTCCTCGCCGCGGAACACCAGCGCGATGCCGTCGTCGCGCCGGCGCAGCAGGTTCTCGGCGTAGTTCAGCCGCGCCTCGGGGAACCAGCGCGCGCCGGGCATGCGGTCACCGTCGAGAAGAATGCGCGCGCCCTTGTGTCCCCGCACCGCCGCGAAGTCCCAGAGCAGCGACCAGAAGTCTTCCGCATGCTCGACCGACCAGCGGTGCAGCGCGCCATAGTCGGTTGCGGCGGGACGGCGGGCGAAAGCGGCGAAGGCGCTCAGGCCGGCGGCGGCGATCCGCTGCGGCGCGGGCGACCACATCGGCGGCCCGGTCATGGGGGTGCAGGCAGCGGATAAACCGGGCGGGTTGGCTGTTCCATGAGCAGCGCGGAGCGAGGATCGAGGATCGAGGCGGCCGATTATAGGCTGCCCGAGTCCCGACGTTGCGGCCGCGGCCGCGCCCATCCGCCGGCATCAAGCTTGTGGTTGAATGCGCCGTCCGCCTTCGTCCCGGCAACCGTTCCCATCCAGCCGCATCGCGCCATGACCGATTTCCGCCTGGCTTTTCACTACGGCCTGACCATCTTTCTCAGCGCCTTTTTGCTGTTCCAGATCCAGCCGATGATCGGCAAGATGATCCTGCCCTGGTTCGGCGGATCCGCGTCGGTCTGGACGATCTGCATGCTGTTCTTCCAGTCGGCCCTGCTGCTGGGCTATTCCTACTCGCACTGGATCGTGCGCTTTCTCGCGCCGCGGCGGCAAAGCCTGCTGCACGGCGCGCTGCTCCTGACCAGCCTGCTGCTGCTGCCGGTCATTCCCGCCGAAGCCTGGAAGCCCGTCGGCGCCGAGGATCCGACCCTGCGCATCCTGGGCCTGCTCGCCGTCACCATCGGTCTGCCCTATTTCGTCCTGTCGACCACCGGCCCGCTGATCCAGGCCTGGTTCGCCCGCGAGCGGTCGGGGCGGGTGCCCTACCGCCTGTTCGCGCTGTCCAACCTGGGTTCCATGCTGGCGCTGCTGGCCTATCCGGTCATCGTCGAGCCGCTGTTGCCGACGCGCTGGCAATCCTGGGTCTGGTCGGGCCTGTTCGCGGTCTTCGTTCTCGCCTGCGGCCTGCTCGCCTGGCGCGGGCGCAACGGCACGCCGATCCGGGCGGAACACCACGAAAGCGGACCGGCGCCCGGCGCAGGAACCCTGGCGCTCTGGGCCGCGCTGGCCGCCTGCCCGTCCATCCTGCTCGTCGCCGATACCAGCTACCTGACCACCCATATCGCGCCGATTCCCTTCCTCTGGGTCGCGCCCCTGGCCCTTTACCTGCTCTCCTTCGTCCTCACCTTCCGGCATCCGCGCTGGTATCGGCGCCGCATCTACCTGCCCCTGCTGGCGCTCGGCCTCGGCATTCTCGCCTGGCTGCCGACCCTGGGCATCGATGAGCTTCCCTTCCTGTTCGCTCTCGCCATCAACCTGGCCTCGTTCTTCGTCGCCTGCATGGTCTGCCACGGCGAGCTGGCGCGCCGGCAGCCGCATCCGAGCCATCTGACCGGCTACTACCTGATGCTGGCGACCGGCGGCGCCGCCGGCGGGGTCTTCGTCGGCCTGGTCGCCCCCCATGTCTTCGACAGCCATTACGAGCTTTCCATCGGCATCGTGCTCACCGGCCTGGTGGTCGCCCTGGCCGTCATTCCGCTGCTGCCGCCCGGTCGCCGCAGCCTGGCCGCGGCGATCGCCCTGGTGTTTCTCGGCGGGCTGGGCGCCGTGCGCTATCTCGACCATGCCGAGGAAAGCGCGGGCGCCCTGGTGCAAAAGCGCAATTTCTACGGCTCGGTCAAGGTGTTCGAGAATCGCGCGGCGGGCTATCGCAGCATGCTGCACGGCCAGATCATCCACGGCCGGCAACACACCCACCCCGACAAACAAGATCGGGCCACGGCCTACTACAGCGAACACTCCGGCGTGGGCCGCGCCCTGCTGGCCAAGGCGGAAGGCGGCCCGCTGCGCGTGGGCGTGATCGGCCTGGGCGTCGGCACGCTTGCGACCTACGGCCGCCCCGGCGACTACTACCGGCTCTACGAGATCGATCCGCAGGTCGTCGCGGTCGCCCGCCAGCACTTCAGCTACCTGTCGCGTACCCGCGCGCAGACCGAGACCGTGCTGGGCGATGCCCGCCTGCAGCTCGAACGGGAAAGCGACCAGCGTTTCGACCTGCTCGTCGTCGATGCTTTTTCCGGCGACTCGGTGCCCATCCACCTGGTCACGCGCGAAGCCTTCGCCCAGTATTTCCGCCACCTGAATCCCGACGGCGTCCTGGCGGTGCACATCACGAATCGTTTTCTCGACCTGCAGCCGGTCATCCGCAGCGCAGCCGACCACTTCGGCTACGCGGCCCGGGTCTTCGACTACGACGGTCGGGCGGCCGAGCTCGACCACCGCTCACGCTGGGCCATCGTCACTCGCGCTACCGCCCTGTTCGACCATGCGCAGCTCGCAGGCAGCCGGGAGATCCCCGTCCGGCCGGGCTTCCGGCCCTGGCGCGACGATTACAGCAGCCTGTTCGCGATCCTGGAGTGACCGGACCTCAGGCCTGGAGATCGGTCTCGCCGCAGTCGGGCAGGATGGCGGCGCGCGCCGCGTTGCGCAGCCTGACCGCCGCATGCCAGTCTTGCCCGTCCGGAACGATCGGCGCGGCCACGCCGACGGCGACCGGGCCGGGGCGCGGCAGCCAGCGTTCCGCGCGCAGCACGGCGCGCGTGCCGGCCAGCGCCACCGGAACCACCGGCAGGCCGTTGCCCGCCGCGGCAAGGAAAGCCCCCATGCGGAACCCGGTCAGCCCGGCCACGCGGGTGAAGGTTCCCTCGGGAAAAACGATCGGGCTGTGGCCCGCGCCGGCCTGAACGCGCAGGCGTTCGGCATCGGCGACGCTGCGCGCCGCGTCGAAGCGCTCGACGAAGTCGCAACCGAGTTGCTTGAGGAAGACGCGGGCGAAAAAGCTGTCGAGCAATTCGCGCTTGGCGACGAAACGCCAGCCGCCGCGCCGCCAGGGCAGGGCCGCGACGACGATGAGGCCGTCGAGGTAGCTCGCATGGTTGGCGACCAGCACGCAGGGGCCCGCCGGCAGCCGCTCGAGGCCGCGCACGGCAAGCCGGATGCCCGCCAGCCGCAGCCACAGACGCGCGGCCGCGCCGCAGAAGCGCCACGCGAAAGTCGGCGTCGGCGCGACGGCGACGCCCAGCCAGACCGGGCCGGCGAACAGGCC
>Ga0208735_100259_pt1 | contig 29025 bp, 19 predicted proteins | sample Subbio12Aug_8Aab_FD_184829 | JGI IMG/M metagenome (GOLD analysis project Ga0208735, IMG submission 184829) | Serpentinite rock and fluid subsurface biosphere microbial communities from McLaughlin Reserve, California, USA - CR12Aug_8Aab (SPAdes) | ecosystem: Environmental > Terrestrial > Deep... | reverse complement strand
TTGACCTTCCTGGGCCGGCGACCGCGCCCCTTGGCCGGGGCCGGCGGAAGCGTCGGCGCATCCGGCGCCGGCATGACCGGAGGCGCGGGAATCTCGGCCTCGGCCGGCGCCGCGCCGGCGCCCGGGGCGCGCCGCTTCACATAGGCGCTGTTGTTTTCGCGGCCGAACTCGAGCAGGCCGAGCTTGTGCGCGTCCTCGAGCAGCGCGCCGAGGGTGCGATAGCCGTGATAGGCCTCGTTGAAGCCGGGATGGCGGCGCTTGATCGCTTCCTTCAGCACCGAAGCCCAGACGCGCTCGTCGTCGGCACGGTCCTCGAGCATCGCCTCGAGGGTCGAAACCGCCATCTCCAGCCCCTTGCGGCGGCGGCGCTCCATTTCCTGCGGATCGACCGGTTTCCTGGTCTGCTTGTCCTCGCGGCTCTTCTTCCTCACCAGGTCGTCGATGTAGATGAACTCGTCGCAGTTGGCGATCAGCAGGTCGGAAGTCGACTGCTTGACGCCGACGCCGATGACGCGCTTGGCGTTCTCGCGCAGCTTGGAGACCAGCGGCGAGAAGTCCGAATCGCCGCTGATGATGACGAAGGTGGTGACGTGCGCCTTGGTGTAGCACAGGTCGAGGGCGTCGACGACCATGCGGATGTCGGCCGAGTTCTTGCCCGACTGGCGCACGTGGGGGATCTCGATCAGCTCGAAGTTGGCCTCGTGCATGCCGGCCTTGAAGCTCTTGTAGCGCTCCCAGTCGCAATAGGCCTTCTTGACGACGATGCTGCCCTTGAGCAGCAGGCGCTCGAGCACGGGGTTGATGTCGAATTTCTCGTACTGCGCGTCGCGCACGCCGAGAGCGATGTTCTCGAAGTCGCAGAACAGGGCCATGCTGACGTCGTCGGCGGATTGGGCCATTGGTGTTTTCCTTGGTTAGTTGGTCTGCAGCTGGTCGGCGCCAGTGAAGGACCAGGTACGGGTGATTTCGATGATGTCGGTGTCGCGCCGGATCGCCGCCGGGAAGACGGCGAAGGGCGCGGCGAGCCGGACGATGCGTTGCGCCGCCTCGTCGAGCAGCAGGTGGCCGGAACTGCGGTTGAGCTCGACGCGCTCGATCGAGCCGTCGCTCTTGATCGCCACGGTCAGCACCAGATTGCCGTAGAGCCTGCCGCGGGCCGCCTGCGGATAGTTGAGGTTGCCGACGCGTTCAACCTTCTGGCGCCAGTCCTCGACATACTGGGCGAACCGGTATTCCTCGACGCGCGCGCCGATGAACTTGCGCTTCGGCCGCTGGTTGTATTCCTGGAGAGAGCGCGCGATCTCGGCATCCAGGCGCACCATGGCGAGGGCGCTGGCCGCGAGGTCGCGTCCGCTGATCCGGGCGTCCGCCGGATGCGGCGGCTCCGCCCGGTCGGCCGGGTACGGGCCGGTGCCCGGCTGCGTCAGCAGTTCGCGTTGCTGGCGCTCGAGTTCGGCAACGCGTTGCTGGGCGGCGACGACGTCGTTGCCCGGGCGTTCCTCGCGCGCCGGCGGCAGCGGGGTGCGGGCGCGCAGCGGCGCCTCGCTGGCGCCGCCGCCGTCCAGGTTCGCCTGCGCCCTGGCTTGCGGCCGGTCGGGGCGGGTCGCCTGCCGGTTATTGACGAGAACCACGTCGAGGGCCTGTTCGCGCGCGCGCTCGCCCGCTTCGGGCAACGTGAAACGGATCGACAGCAGGAGCGCGTGAAGGAACAGAGAAACGGCGAGCGCCAACGTCAGACGGCGCTGAGGCGGATCCATCGCGGCAAGCGGCGCGGGCCAGGCCAAATTGAACGGCATGGCGGAAATTTTACTCTGCCGCCGCCTCCGCTTCGGCGGTGTCGATCGCCCCGTCAGGGCGATCCGTTGCCAGCACTTCGATGAATCCCAGGCTGGCGTCGGCAGCCAGCAGATCGATCTGTCCCACCTGCAGCCGGATGGGCGTGCCCCGCTCCAGGGTGGGCATGCCGCTCACCTTGCCGACGAGGGGAATGTCGTCCAGGCGCACGATGTTTTCCTTCAGCACCCGGGCGGTCGTTTCCGTCACGCTCTCCTGCAGCAGCCAGCGCAGGCACCAGTAGCGCTCCATGGCGCGCTGGAATTCGGCATAGCTCGCGTAGGTGAGTTCGAAATCGCGCAGGGCGGCCATCAGCTCGACGGACTTGGGCGGATAGGGCGGCTTTTCGTTGCGCAGCAGGGCGACGAGCTGCCACTGGTTGGCGAGATCGGCGAAGCGGCGCAGGGGCGAAGTGGACCAGGCATAGCACTCCACGCCCAGCCCCTCGTGCGGCGCGGCCACCGTGCTCATGCGCGCCTTGCCGGCCGTCTGGGCGCGATAGAGCGCCGGAATCCCGGCGTCGCGCAGCAGCGCGCCCCAGGTGCTGTTGGCGACGATCATCAGCTCGGCCACCAGCGTGTCGAGCGGGCTGCCGCGCGGACGCTCCTCGATGGCGATCCGCCCCCGGCCTTGCGGCGTATCCATGTCCCAATCGACGCGGAATTGGTAGTCCTTGCGCGTCTGGTTGGTCGCGCTCTGGCCGCGACCGGCCTCGAGCACGCCCGCAAGCGCCCACAGGCGTACGAGTTCGGCGCGGAAGGGAAATTCCGGCACCGTGCCCTCGGCCAGCGTCTGCGCGTTGAAGAGCGGCTCGAGGTCGTGGTGGCGCAGGTTGGCCGCCACCGGCACGTGCTCGATCTTCGTCTCGTGCCCGAGCACGCGCAGATCGGGCGCCACGTCCAGATACAGCGACAGCGCCGGCACGTCCTGCCCGGCACTGAGCGTGTGGGCGCCGATCACCGTCTCGGGCAGCATGGTGATCTTGCGCCCCGGCATATAGACGGTGGACAGCCGGCTGCGGGCGATGCGCCCGAGATCGGAATCCGGGCCGAAGCCCAGGCCCGGCGCGGCGATGTGGATGCCCACCCGCATCCCGCCGTCGGGCCGCGCGGCCAGCGAAAACGCATCGTCGATCTCGGTGGTGTGGGCGTCGTCGATGGAGAAGGCCCGCACCGGGGCGCAGGGCAGATCGGCCGGATCGACGGCCGCGGCGAAGTCGGGAAAGCCCGTGCCCGTGCGGAAATGCTCGAACAGGAAGCGGCCCAGATGAAAATCGTGCGTGGCGGGGATCGCCCCGCAGCGAGCCAGGAGCGACAGGGGGCTTTCCCCCGTCTCGGCGCAGGCAGCTTCGAGCGCCTTGGTTTCGGGCCGGTTGCGATCCGGCTGGTAGAGCAATTCCGCGAGCAGGGACGAACAGGCCGGCGGCAGCCGGCCGGCCTTGAGCGTTTCGGCCATGCCCTCGATGGCGAGCGCCTGCTGGCGCTTCTTTTCCAGCCCCGCCAGCGCCGCCTTGAGGATGTCCGGCGGCGCCTTGCGGAAGCGTCCCCTGCCCTTGCGATGAAAATAGATCGGCGCCGAGTGCAGGCGCAGCAGCACGGCGGCGGCTTCGGCGGGTGCGGGCTTTCCCCCGACATACTCGGCGGCCAGCTCCGCGAAACCGAACTCGGCCTCGCCGCAGACTTCCCAGAGAAATTCGGCGTCGATGTCCTCGGCAAGCGTCTGGGCCTGGGAAAGCAGCTCGGCGGCTCCGGGTGCGGCGAAGCGCAGCAGCACGTGGGCCGCCTTGAGCTTGATGCGCTTGCCGCTGGCGGTGTCGACCTGCAGCGCGCTGTCGTTGTCGGCCACGATGACGCCGGTCTTGAAGGCGCCCTCTTCCTCGAACAGGATGTTCATGCGCCGGCAAAGAGGTAGAACAGGACGGCGCCGAGGACGAAACGGTAAAGCACGTAGGGGAACAGGCCGAAGCGTTCAAGCAGCTTGAGGAAGTAATGGATGCACAGGTAGGCGCTCACGGCGGAGAGCAGCACCGCCAGCGCGAGCGCGCCCCACTCGACCGGCTGCGCCTGTCTGACCACGTCGAAGACGCTCAGGCCGCAGGCCAGCACGATGACCGGGATGGAGAGCAGGAAGGAAAAGCGCGCCGCGCCGGAACGGGAAAGTCCCAGCAGCAGGCCGGCGGTGAGCGTGATGCCCGAACGCGAGACGCCCGGAATCAGGGCGATGGCCTGGGCGCAGCCGATGAGGCATATGTCGCGCGCCGTGAGCGTGTGCTCGTCGCGCGCTGCGCGGTTCTTGCGTCCCGCCGCGTCGGCATACCAGAGCAGGAAGGCGAAGAGCACGGTGGTGACGGCGATGACCAGCGGCGCGCGCAGCTCGGTTTCGACCACGCCCTTGAACAGGAGGCCGGCCAGCCCCACCGGAAGGGTGCCGAGCAGGACGGCCCAGGCCAGGGTGCTGTCGCCGACGCGCCGGCGCTGGCGCACCGAGCGCGCCCAGTCGCGGCTCATCCCGGCCAGCTCGCGCCGGAAATAGGCAACCACGGCGAAGAGCGAGCCCAGATGGGTGGCGATGTCGAAGGTGAGCCCCTGATCTTCCCACCCCGCCAGCCTGGGGAACAGGATCAGATGGGCCGCGCTCGAGATCGGCAGGAATTCCGTCAAACCCTGCACTATGGAGAGGATGGCGATCTGGATGCTGTCCATGACGAAATCAACGGGGAAGGCGCGGTAACATCCGCAGGCGCGGGGTGCGGCAGCGCCTTCGCAGGGGAGAAGGGCAACCAGGCCGGCGAGTCTACCATGCTGAAAAAAATCACCGTCGATCGGCTCGTCTTGGGAATGCACATCCGGGAATTTTGCGGCTCCTGGATGGATCACCCCTTCTGGCGCGAGAACTTCGTCCTCAAGGATCCGGCCGACCTCGAGGCCGTCCGGCGCTGCGGCATCCGGGAAGTCTGGATCGACGTCGGGAAGGGTCTCGACGTCGCCGGTCCGACCAAGCCCGAGAGCGACGCCCGGGTCGACGCCGCGCTCCAACAGGTGGCCCAGCCGGCAGCCCCGCCGCCGCGGGCCTCGATAACCGAGGAAATGCAGCGTGCCGCCAAGATCTGCGCCAAGGGCAAGGAAGCCGTCGTCTCCATGTTCCAGGAAGCGCGCATGGGCAAGGCGGTGGACCACGCGGCGGCCACCGCGCTGGTCGAGGAGATTTCCAGCTCGGTGATGCGCAACCCCGGCGCGCTGATCAGCCTGGCGCGCCTGCGCTCCGTCGACGACTACACCTACATGCACTCGGTGGCGGTCTGCGCGCTGATGGTGGCGCTGGCCCGCCAGCTCGGCCTCGACGGGAAGCAGACGCGCGAGGCCGGCATGGCCGGCCTGCTGCACGACCTGGGCAAGGCGCTGATGCCGCTGGACGTGCTCAACAAGCCGGGCCGGCTCACCGAGGCGGAATTCGCCATCATGAAGTCACACCCGCTCGAGGGGCGCCGCCTGCTGGTCGAGGGCCGCGGCGCGGGCGAAATGACGCTCGACGTCTGCCTCCATCACCACGAAAAGGTGGATGGCTCGGGTTATCCGGAAGGTCTCCGGGGCGACGCGATCAGCCTGTTCGCCAAGATGGGCGCCGTCTGCGACGTCTATGACGCGATCACCTCCAACCGGCCCTACAAGAGCGGCTGGGACCCCGCCGAGTCGATCCGCAAGATGACCGAATGGTCGGCGGGACATTATGACCAGCGCGTGTTCCACGCCTTCGTCAGGAGCGTCGGCATCTATCCGATCGGTTCATTGGTGCGCCTCGAGTCCGGCCGGCTGGGCATCGTCGTCGACCAGACCGAACGTTCGCTGCTGAGTCCCAAGGTGCGCGTGTTTTTCTCGGTCAAGTCGAACGCGCACATCCCGCCCGAAGTGGTGGATCTGTCGATCCGTGCCGGCACGGAAAAGATCGTCAGCCGCGAGGATCCGGCAAAATGGGATTTCCCGAATCTCGACAGTATGTGGGGGAGCGCCGAACTGTTTTGAGCGCCGTTGCGGCGATCAGGATTTCTTTTTCGCGGCGGTTTTCTTCGCGGCAGGTTTTTGCGGTGTGGTCCCGCCAGCGCCGACTTTTGTTTCCGTCTTCGCCTTGGCCGGTTTTGCCGCGCGCTGCTCGAACTCGAAGCCGACCTTGCCGTCGGCGCCGCGCACGAGATAGGCGGAAAACTTCTTGCGCGTGCGGTTGGAGACGAAGCCCTTGAGCAGCGAGGTCTTGCCGGTCTCGAGCAGCTTCTGCATCTCGGCCTTGGAAATTTCCTGCTGCAGGATCACCTTGCCCGAGCGGAAGTCGCAGGATTTTGCGGCGCCGATCGACTTCTCGCAGATATAGGCCATCGGCTGCGCGAAGACCCGTGCGCCGCACTTCGGGCAGGCGCCCAGCGCCTCCTGGCCGCTGAAATCGACCTCTTCGCCGGCGTCTTCCTCGTTGCCGAAGTCGAATTTCGGCTCCTGATTCTCGTCGAGCCGGATGACGGCGGCGAAGACGCGTCCCATCTTGCTGCGAAAGCCCTGCAGCGGGCCGATTTGCCGGTTCTTGAGGAGCGCGTCCATTTCCTCCGGCTCCCACTGGCGGCCGGCGACAACCTTCCACAGCTTGTAGTCGCATTGGTCGCAGGCGAAGCGCCGGTAGCCCTCGTGGATCCGGCCGCCGCACTTCGGACAGGGGGTGGCGAGCGTGCCGAAATCGGGGTCGGCGAATTCGCCGGTCTTGATGCGCTCGACCATCTCCTGCGTCTGCTCGGTGATGTGGGCCATGAACTCCTCGCGCCTGAGGCGGCCGTGCTCCATCTCCTTGAGCTTCCACTCCCACAGGCCGGTGAGTTCCGGCGAGCGAATCTCGTCGACCTTGAGCTGTTCGAGCGCGAACAGCAGATTGAAGGCCTTGGCGGTCGGCTGCAGTTCGCGGCCGTTGCGGTGCAGATATTCCTCGGCGATCAGGCCCTCGATCGTCGCCGCGCGCGTCGCCGGCGTGCCGAGGCCGCGCTCGGCCATCGCCTCGCGCAGTTCTTCGTCGTCGACCCGCTTGCCGGCGCCTTCCATCGCCGCGAGCAGCGTCGCTTCGTTGAAGCGCGCCGGCGGCTTGGTGGCATTGGCCTTCACCTCGACATCGTTGGCCCAGACCCGCTCGTTCTTCTGCAGCGGCGGCAGGCTGGGATTTTCATCCTCGGCCTGCGCTTCCTTGCCATAGACGGCGAGCCAGCCGGGGGTGACCAGCACCTTGCCCTCGGTCTTGAACGGTTCGTCATCCACCCGCGTGATGCGCGTGGTGACGAGGTATTCGGCGGCAGGATAGAAGATCGCGATGAAGCGCTTGACGACGAGGTCGTAGAGTTTCTGTTCCGGTTCGGACAGATGCTTCGGCGCGGCGCCGGTGGGAATGATGGCGAAGTGGTCCGACACCTTGGCGTTGTTGAAGATGCGCTTGGTCGGATGCACCCAGCCGTTTTTCAGCACGTTGCCGGCCAGCGCCCCGTAACCTTCCTCGGACAGCGCGCGCAGTGCGTCCTTCACCGCGCCGAGGTAGTCCTCGGGCAGGTAGCGCGAGTCGGTCCGCGGGTAGGTCAGCACCTTGTGTTTTTCGTAGAGCGCCTGAGCCAGCGCCAGGGTGTTGCGCGCCGAAAAGCCGAAACGGCCGTTGGCTTCGCGCTGCAGGCTGGTCAGATCGTAGAGCAGCGGGCAGGCCTCGGTCTTGGGCTTGGACTCCTCCGTGACGTCGCCGTGCTTGCCGAGGCATTTCTTGCGCAGAGATTCGGCGGCGGCCTGCTCCCACAGGCGCTCGGCCCTGGCGTGCTCGTCATCGCCTTTCTTGAACTTCTCGTCGAACCACTTGCCGCGGTAGACGCCGGCGACCGCCTGGAATTCGGCTTCGACTTCCCAGTAGTCGCGCGGCTCGAAGGCGCGGATCGCCCTTTCGCGCTCGACCAGGATGGCCAGCGTCGGCGTCTGCACGCGGCCGACGGTGGTCTTGTAGAAGCCGCCCTCCTGCGAGTTGAAGGCGGTCATCGCGCGGGTGCCGTTGATGCCGACCAGCCAGTCGGCCTCGGAGCGGCAGCGGGCGGCGTCGGCCAGCGGCAGCATTTCCGCGTCGGTGCGCAGGCGGGCGAAGCCGTCCTTGATCGCGGTGGCGGTCATCGACTGGAGCCACAAGCGGCGCACCGGCTTGTCGGACCTGGCGTGCTGGACGACGTAGCGGAAGATCAGCTCGCCCTCGCGCCCCGCGTCGCAAGCATTCACGAGACCCGTCACGTCCTTGCGCTTGATCAGGCGGGTCAGCAGCTTGAGCCGGTCGGCGGTCTTGTCGATCGGGTTGAGGGCGAAGCGCGGGGGAATCACCGGCAGGTGGGCGAAACTCCACTTGCCGCGCTTGACCTCGTATTCCTCGGGCACCGCCAGCTCGAGCAGGTGGCCGATGGCGGAGCTGAGCACATAGCGTTCGCTCTCGAAATAATCGCCTTCGCGGGCAAACCCCCCCAGCGCCCGGGCGATGTCCTGGGCGACGGAAGGCTTTTCGGCAATGATTAATTGTTTACTCATGGGGGGCGCATCATAAGCGCCCTTTAATCCCGCTGGCAAGCCGGGGGTTTTTGCGGCTCAGTTTAGCCGCTGGTAGCGGCCGCCCGGCAACTGGCTGATGCGGCCGTCCAGTTCGAGCGGCAACAGCCTGGCCAGCAGGGCATCCACGGCGAGACCGGTGCGGCCGACGAGGGTGTCGAGATCGCAGGGATCGCCACCGAGCGCGACGAGCACCGGGTCGGTCTCGGCTTCCGGCACCGGGGCCATGTTTGCGATCGCGGCGGGATTCACCATCCTTTCCCAGCGCAGTTCCTCGAGGATGTCCCGCGCCGATTCGACCAGCTTGGCGCCCTGCTTGATCAGCGCGTGGCAGCCCCTGGATTGCGGCGAATGGATCGAACCGGGGATCGCGAAGACCTCGCGGCCGGCTTCGGCGGACAGCCGGGCGGTGATCAGCGAGCCGCTCTGCCGGGCGGCCTCGACGACCAGGCAGCCGCGCGCCAGCCCGGCGATGATCCGGTTGCGGCGCGGAAAGTTGGCCGCCAGCGGCGGCGTGCCGATGGCAAACTCGCTGAGAATCACCCCGTTGGCGGCAATTTCGCGCGCCAGCGCCTCGTTCTGGGCCGGGTAGATGCGGTCGCAGCCGGTGCCGACGACGGCGATCGTCGAGGCAGATTCCGGCAGCGCCCCGCGATGGGCGGCGGCATCGATGCCGGCGGCCAGCCCGCTGACGATGGTCAGCCCGGCGGCGGCCAGCGCTTGCGCGAACGCGGCGGCATTCGCTTCGCCCTGTTTCGTGGCATTGCGGCTGCCGACGATCGCAAAAGCCGGCCGGTTCAGCAGGGCCAGTCGTTCAGGATCGCCTTTCGCATACACCAGCACCGGCGGGTCGGCGGCCGTCAGCAGCGCCTGCGGATAGGTCGCGTCGGCCAGCGTCAGGATGTGGTTGCCCGCTTGCGCGGCCCAGGCCAGCGCGACGTCGATTTCCGCCCGGACGTCATGACCGGCGAGACGTTCGGCGAGCGCGCCGCCCAGCACGCCGCGCAAGGCGCCGCCGGAGGCGGAAAAAATCGCCGCGGGAGCGCCGAAGGCCTTGAGCAGCCGGCGCTGGCCCTCGCCGCCGATGCCGGGGATCAGGGTCAGGCGCAGCCAGGCGGCCAGTTCGTCCGGCGCGGACACGGAATGCGGCGCTCTACGGCTTTCTTACGCGGTCGCCTTCCATCACGGGCCGGTTGGCGTTGGTGATCAGCGCATAGGAAACGCGGTCGAAGACGCGGAAGACGAAGACCAGGCCGATGCGCTCGTCGGGCAGGACGTGCCGTTGCACCCGGTCGTCCTCGAAACGGTTCCTTACGGTCGGGCCGGTGCGCAGGATCGCCAGCACGTGACCGACCTCCAGACCGTCCTGCTTGCCGCGCGTCAGGGCGACGATGGAATTGACCCCCGTCTCGCCGACGCCGCCGTAGATGTGCATGATGCGGCCGCTGATGTCCCGGTCCGGGGCACGTGGGACATAGCTCAGAACGTCGGTGCGCTCCGCAGGCACGAGATAGTCGCCGCGGCCGACCTCCTGCTTGATGGCCGTCAGCTCGAGCGGCAGCACGTCGGCGCGTTCCCCGGCCGGCCGGGCGCTGCCGAGAAAGACGGCCTCGATGCCGAGAATCTCTCCGGTTTCCGGATCCTTCAGCGTCCGGCCCGGACGATAGACATGCCAGCGCCTGACCTGCGGATCGGCGTTGTTGGTGACATAGATCAGATCCCCGGTACCGGTGAAGACGCGGTCCTCCTGGGTTGCCACGACGCGCGGGGCGGTGGCGAAATCGCCGGCGTTGATGACCAGGGGTTGCGAGAGGAAGGGCTCGATGGCGCTGGCGGGGATCGCCGGGATTTCCGCCGCGATGGGTTCTGCGCGAACCTGCGGGCCGAGCCGGATGATATTGCCGATGCGCAGGCGCGGATCGGCGCCGCTGCGATCGAGGATCAGCACCTGGCCGGGGTAGATGCGATGCGGATTTCTCACCTGCTCCGCATTCATGCGCCAGAGCTCGGGCCAGCGAAACGGATCCTTGAGGAATTTCGACGCGATGCCCCACAATGTATCCCCCGGCACGACGATGTGGCGCTCCGGGGCATCCGCGGCGAGTTCGATCGGCCGGGCCGGCGCCCCCTGCGCGAAAACAGCGGTTGAACAACTCAAAAACAGGGCGAATATAATGCGTCGCATGGTCTCGAACCTCCGGGCTGTGCCTGGATTCTGCCCGCAAATTCCGCAAGCATCAACCGGTTAAAGACGAATTTCATGGCCCTATTGCCGATATTGCGCTATCCCGACCCGCGGCTCCATACCCAGGCGAAACCGGTGGAGGCGGTCGATGCCGGCGTGCGCAGGCTGGTGGCGGACATGGCCGAGACCATGTATGCGGCCCCGGGCATCGGCCTGGCCGCCACGCAGGTCAATGTACACCGGCGCGTGCTGGTGCTCGACGTGTCCGAAGACAAAACGCGGCTGATGGCTTTCATCAATCCGGAAATCGTCTGGCGTGCGGGCGAGTGCGTGGGCGAGGAAGGCTGTCTGTCCGTCCCCGGCATCTACGAGACGGTGCAGCGCAGCGAGCGCGTCAAGGTGCGCGCGCTGAATCCCGCCGGCGAACCCTTCGAGATCGAGGCCGACGGTCTGCTCGCGGTCTGCCTGCAGCACGAGATCGACCATCTCGACGGCAAGGTGTTCGTCGAATACCTGTCCCGCCTCAAGCTCGCAAGAATCAAGGCGAGACTGGCCAAGCAAGCGCGCATCACCGCCTGATGAAAGTTGCTTTCGCCGGCACGCCGGAGTTTGCCGCAGTCGCGCTGCGCGCGCTGCTCGACGCCGGCTTCGACATCCCGCTGGTGCTCACCCAGCCCGACCGGCCGGCGGATCGCGGCCAGAAGCTCGTCGCCAGCCCGGTCAAGCAGGTCGCGCTGGCACATGGCATCCCCGTCCACCAGCCCGAACGGCTCAAGGATCCCGCGACCCACCGGCCGCTGATCGATGCGGCCCCCGACCTGCTGGTCGTCGCGGCCTACGGCCTGATCCTGCCGCAGGCGGCGCTCGACATCCCGCCGCGCGGCTGCATCAACATCCACGCCTCGCTGCTGCCGCGCTGGCGCGGCGCGGCGCCGATCCAGCGCGCCATCGAGGCGGGCGACGCAGAAACGGGCGTGACCCTCATGCGGATGGACGCCGGCCTCGACACCGGCCCGCTGCTGCTGGCCGAAGCCGTGACAATCGGCGCGGACGAGACGGCAGCCACGCTGCATGACAAACTGGCGCTGCTCGGCGGCCGACTGATCGTGATGGCGCTGCACCGGCTGGATTCGTTGCAGCCGGCGCCGCAGCCGGCGACGGGCATGACCTACGCCGGCAAGATCGGGAAGGGCGAAGCCGCCATCGACTGGACGCGGCCGGCCGCCGAGATCGAGCGACGCATCCGCGCCTTCGATCCCTTTCCCGGCGGCCTGACGCGCCTCGGCGACACCGTCATCAAGATCTGGCGCGCCCGGCCGGCCGAGGGCAGCGGCCAGCCCGGCGCAACACCGGGGAAAATACTGGCGGTCACGCCCGACGGCATTACCGTGGCCTGCGGCCAAGGGGAATCGAGCGGCGCCCTGACCCTGGTCGAACTGCAGAAGCCGGGCGGACGCCGTCTCGCCGGCGCCGACTTTCTCCATGGCTTCCCCATTTCCGTCGGCCAACGCTTCAGTTGAAATCACCGCTGCTTTCAGTAGCGCTCAAAACCGCCGCGGAGGCGGTGGCCACTGTCCTCGCCGGCCGCACGCCCGATGCATTGCTGGCCGGCATCGAACCGGCGCTGCGCCCCGCCGTTCTCGATCTTGTGTTCCCGACCTTGCGCGATTACGGGCGCGGCGACTTCCTGCTCGGCCGCCTGCTCGAAAAACCGCTCAAGGACAAGCCGGCACGCGCCCTGTTGCTGATTGCGCTGGAGCGCCTGGAACGCCGGCCGGAAGAGGCGCACACCCTCGTCGATCAGGCCGTCACGGCCGCCGCAAAACCCTTCAAGGGGTTGGCCAACGCGGTGTTGCGCAATTTCCTGCGCCGGCGGGACGAACTCCTGGCCGCGGCCGACGCGGACGCCGTGGCGCGCTGGCGTCATCCGCACTGGTGGCTTGAGAAGCTGCGTACCGCCTATCCCGATCGGTGGCAGGACATCGCGGCGGCCGGCAACACGCATCCGCCCATGTGCCTGCGCCTGAATCGTCGCCGTCCGCCCGTTGACATGCTCGCGGGCCGGCTGCTTGGCGACACTGCTCTCCTGCTCGACAGGCCGGCGCCGGTCGAGCGCCTGCCCGGTTTCCGGGAGGGCCGGGTCTCGGTGCAGGATTGGGGTGCGCAGCAGGCGGCCGTCCTGCTCGATGCGCGGGACGGCATGCGGGTGCTCGATGCCTGCGCCGCGCCCGGCGGCAAGACCGCGCATCTGCTGGAGCGGGCCGAACTCGACCTGACCGCGCTCGAGCTCGACCCGCAACGCGCCCGCCGCGTCGCCGCAAACCTCGATCGGCTGGGCCTCAGGGCGAACCTTCAGGTCGGCGATGCCCGTCGGCCGGGCGACGGGTGGGACGGCAAAGCCTTCGACCGCATCCTCGCCGACCTGCCCTGCTCCGCCTCCGGCGTTGCGCGCCGCCATCCCGACATCAAATGGCTGCGCCGCGCGGCGGATGTGGCGGCTTTCGCACAGACGCAGGCCGCCATCCTCGCCGCCTTGTGGCCGCTGCTGGCGCCCGGTGGCAAAATGCTCTACTGCACCTGTTCGGTATTTCCCGAGGAAAACGGCGGCCAGCTGCACGCCTTTGCGGCGCGTCACCCGGATGCGCGTCGCCTGCCCACGGGCGGCGCCGATCCGGAACTGCAACTCCTGCCCGCGGCCACCCATGACGGTTTTTATTACGCACTGCTGGAAAAAGTCCCTTGAGCGGATCGTCCTCCTGTGCGCCGTCCTGTTGCTGGGGACGGCGCTGGCCGGCGACATCGAGACCCGGCGCGCGACGATCGCGCCCGACGAGCGCGGCTGGGCCGTCAGCGCCGAATTCGACGTGCAGATCGGCGCGCGTCTCGAAGAGGCGGTGCGCAAGGGCGTACCGCTGCACTTCCGCTTCGAGGTGCAGATCAAGCGCAAGCGCTGGTACTGGATCGACGAGCACGTGGCCGGCCGCGTGCTCCAGTATCGCCTCAGCTATCAGGCCCTGACGCGCCAGTATCGTCTCACCATCGGCGGCCATCTCCACCAGAATTACGATTCGCTCGACGAGGCGCTGGCGGCGCTCGGGCGCATCGCCCGCCTCAATGTCACCGACAGGACCGCTCTGCGGCCGGGCGAGCCGTTGACCGCCGCGGTGCGGCTTTCCCTCGACCACACCCAGCTGCCCAAGCCCCTGCAGATCGACGCGCTCGCCGACCGCGACTGGCGGGTCGAAGCGAGCACCCACACCTGGCAGTTCACCCCCGTGCCCGAGCAATAATGGCCCCCACGCTCAGTAATTCACTTCGCTGCCCCCACGGGGGGCGGCGCCTCCCTTGGGGCGGCCCGGCGGGAGGCTAGGATGATCATCGCCTTGGCCATCGCCGCCGCGCTGGGCGGCATGCTGGTGCTCCTGCTGATCTCGGCGAGCGCCGACACGACCTTGTTCGCCCGCCATACCCCGTTGCTGATCGGCATGAACGCCCTGGCGGCGCTGGTGCTGCTGGGACTGGTGGTCACCCAGCTGCGCCGCCTGCGGCGCGATTGGCGCCAGGGGGTGTTCGGCGCCCGGCTCAAGTCGCGCCTGCTGCTGATGCTGGCGCTGATGGCGGTGTTGCCGGGCGTTCTGCTTTATGCCGTATCCATGCAGTTCGCCATGAAGAGCATCGATTCCTGGTTCGACGTGCGCGTCGAGGCGGCGCTCGACGGCGGCCTCGACCTCGGCCGCGGCATATTCGACGCGATGCAGGCCGACCTGCTGGCCAAGGGCCGCTCGATGGCCTTCGACCTCGCCGAGCTGCCGGCGCCGGGCGCGGTGCTGCTCAATCGTCTGCGCGAGCAGGCCGGGGTGCATTCCGCCACGTTGATCAGCGCGAGCGGTCAGGTCGTCGCCAACAGCAGCGGCGACCTGCGCGGCCTGTTGCCCGCCCTGCCGGACATGGCGCTGCTGCGCAAGGCGCGCCTGGGGCCGGGCTTCGCCCGCGTCGAGGGCGATGCCGCGGCAGGTTTCGTTGTGCGTGCGCTGATCCCCGTCGGCGCCCACCGGCTCGATGCCGAGCCCCTGGCCCTCCAGCTGGAACAGCCCGTGCCGCCCGCCATCGCGCACAGCGCCGCCCTCGTGGAAGCCGCGCAGCGCGATTACCAGGAGCTGCAGCTCGGCCGCGCCGGCCTGAAGCGCCTGTACACCCTGACCCTGACCTTCGCGCTGCTGCTCGCGCTGTTCGCGGCCGTCGCGCTCGCCTTCTTCCTGGCCGCGCGCCTGGCCAAGCCGCTGCTGATGCTCGCCGAAGGCACGCGCGCCGTGGCGGCCGGCGACCTGACGCCGCGCGCGGTGCTCGAGACCGACGACGAACTGGGCGTGCTGACGCGTTCCTTCAACGAGATGACCGTGCAGCTCGAACAGGCGCGCGTCGAACGCGAAGCTGCCCAGCGCGCCGCGGTCTGGGGCGAGGTCGCCAGACGGCTCGCGCACGAGATCAAGAATCCGCTGACGCCGATCCAGCTCTCCGCCGAGCGCCTGCAAATGAAATTGAGCGACCAGCTCGATCCCGCCAGCGCGGCGCTGCTCGAACGCGGCACGCGCACCATCGTCGAGCAGGTGGAGGCGATGAAGAACATGGTCAATGACTTCCGCGACTATGCGCGCCTGCCGCCGCCGGTCGCGAAACCGCTCGACCTCAACGCGCTGGTCGGCGAAGTGCTCGAGCTGTATGCCGACGGGCCGGTCGCGGTGACGGCGCAACTCGACCCGCTTCTGCCGCCGGTGCTGGCCGATGCCGACCAGATGCGCCAGGTGCTGCACAACCTGATCAAGAACGCCGGCGAGGCGTCGCAGGACAAAGTCGGCTCTGGCGGGACGGCGCCGGTGACGGTTTCAACGCGTCTCAATGGCCGCATGGCACAGTTGGCGGTGGCGGACAGCGGCTGCGGCTTCCCGCCGGAAATCCTGCAGCGCGCCTTCGAGCCCTACGTGACGACCAAGCCCAAGGGCACCGGCCTCGGGCTGGCGATCGTGCAGAAGATCGTCGTCGATCACGGTGGCATGATCGCGCTGGCCAACCGGCCGCCGCACCAGGGCGGCGGCGCCGAAGTTTCTATACAATTGCCTATCGCCACACTGGCCCCACCGTCAGCGCGGGCAAACCGATCATAATGAAGATGCCATTCCATGCGCCGCGCCGCGCCTTTCTCGGCGCCGCCGCGGCGCTCGGCCTGTCGGCCGGACTGCCCTTTGCGGCGCACGCCCTGGACAGGAGCCGGGGTCGCCCCGTGTTCGCGGTCGTTCCCTATCTGCCCGCGCGCCGGCTCGCCGAACTGTATGCGCCGCTCCTGCCGGTCTTTGCCGCCGTGCTCGGCAAGGAAGTCGATTTCGCCAGCGCGCCGGACTATGGCGAGCATCTGCGGCGCATGCGCGCGGGCGTCTACGACATCGTCGCCGACGCCCTGATTCTGTCCCGTATCGCCCAGCGCGAGCTCGGTCACCTGGCGCTGGCGCGCACCGCCGCGCCGCTCGAGCCCCTGCTGGTCGCTCCCGCAAGCGGCGGCATCGCGCGCCTGGCCGAACTCCGGGGCCAGGCGCTCGCCGTCACCGACCGCCACGCGGCCCTGGCGGTGATCGGGCTGCGCCAGCTGCGCGACTGGGGTTTCGCGCCGGGGCGCGACCTGCGCATCGTCGTCGCCGGTTCGCACGCCAATTCCCTGCACCGGCTGCTGGCCGGCGAGACGGCCGCCGCGATCGTGTCGGCGACCACGCTCCGGCAGGTCGAACCGACCCTGGCGGCGCGCGTGCGCATCCTCGAGCGCCTGCCGACCGGCCTGTCCGCCGTGGTCTATCATGCCGCCCCGCGACTGGCGGCCCAGGCGCCGGCGCTGACGCGCGCCCTGCTGGATTTCGCCGCCGCTCCCCTGGGCCGCGCCTTCATCGATGCGCTCGGCCACGAGGGCCTGCTGTCGGTCCGCCGCGGCGAAATGGAGACGCTCGACGGGCTGGTCGTGGAGTATTACCGCCAGATGGCCGAAGAATGATGTTGCGCCGCTGGTATGCCGCCCAGTTGATCGGCCGCAAGCTGATCCTGCTGGCCTGCGGCGCCGGCATGCTGTCGCTGCTCCTGCTGGCGGCGATCGTGGCGCCGCTGTGGCGCGCCGCCGAGGCGGAGCACCTGCTGCGCCAGGAAATGGCCCTGCGTCCCCTGCTGACCAGCGCCCTGGCCGGGCCGATGATCGAGCGCGACTACGCCACCGTGCAGGAAATCGCCGCCGGCCTGCTGCGCAGCAAGGCCATCGACGCCATCGAGGTCGCAGGCGCCGACGGCATGACGGTGGTCGCGCTGCCCGCCCCGCGGCAGGGCGGGGAATCCCTGCGCAGCATCCCGCTCGCGCATGGCGCCCTCGCGCTCGGCGAGGTGCGCGTCGTGTTCTCGACCGAGGTTCGTCGCGCCTTCGTGGAACAACTCGGCACGACCGTCGCAGCGGGCATTTTCCTGTCATTGCTGTTTGCACTGATCCTGTTCCGGCGCTGGTCGCGCGCGCTGGCGGCGCGGCTGGCGCGCGTTTCGGCAGCGGCTCACGAGCTCGCCGCCGGCCGCTACGACGCCGAGCTCCCGATCGACGCGCCCGACGAGATCGGCACGCTTGCCGCCGATTTCAACCGCATGGGCATGGCGATCGGGGCAGCCGTCGACGCCCTGGAAAAAAGCCGCAGCGAGGTGACGGCGATCCTGCAGTCGATCGGCGACGGCCTGATCGCCACCGACGCCGCGATGCGCGTGACGCTGATGAATCCCGTCGCCGAAGCGCTGACCGGCTGGACGGACGCCGAGGCGCGCGGGCGCGGCATCGCCGAGATCCTGCGCATCGAGCACGGCCTGACCGGCCAGCCGGCGGAAATCCCGGTCGGCCGGGTGCTGGAGACGGGACTGGTCGTCGGCCTGGCCAACCACACCGTGCTGGTCGCGCGCGACGGCCGGCGCCTGCACATCTCGGACAGCGCCGCGCCGGTGCACAATGCGCGCGGGGAGCTGACCGGCGTGGTGATGGTGTTCCGCGACGTTTCCGAATCCTACCGCCTGCGCAGCGACCTCGACGCCCAGCGCCAGCGCCTTGCGCTGGCGCTGAAAGGCGCCGATCTCGGCCTGTGGGATCGCGATCTGGCGACCGACGCCCTGGTCGTCGACGCCCGCTGGGCGGGCATGCTCGGCTACCGGCCCGAGGAAGCGCCGCAAGACTCCGCCGCCTGGGGCAGGATGATCCACCCCGACGATCTGCCCCTCGCCAGCCGGGAACTGGGCGCGCATCTGGCCGGAGCCACCCCGCAGTATGAAGCGGAAGTCCGCGTGCGCGCGAAAAACGGCTCGTGGCGCTGGATCCTCACGCGCGGCGGCGTCACCGAGCGCGACGCCGACGGCCGGCCGCTGCGCCTGACCGGCACCCATCTGGACGTGACCGAAAGGCATGCCGCCCAGGAAGAGATCGCGCGGCTGGCGTTCTACGATCCGCTCACCGATTTGCCCAATCGCCGCCTGCTGATCGACCGCCTGAAGCACGAGCTGGTCGAAGCGCACCGCAGCGGCCATCATGGCGCCTTGCTCTACATCGACCTCGACCGCTTCAAGCAGGTCAACGACGCGCGCGGCCATGCCGCCGGCGATGCCCTGTTGCGCGAAATGGCGGCGCGCCTGCGGCGTGCCCTGCGCGAATCGGATACCGTCGCGCGCCTGGGCGGCGACGAATTCGTCGCCCTGCTGCCCGACCTGGCCGACAGCGCCGAGCGGGCCGCCGCCGTTGCACGGCGCGTGGCCGACAAGCTGGGCGCGACGCTGGCGCAGCCCTGCGAGCTGGGCAGGGGAGACAGCGCCAGCTACGTCAGCGCCAGCATCGGCATCGCACTCTTCCCCGATGGCGCTCGCCATGACTGCGACATGCTGCTGCGCCAGGCCGACACGGCGATGTTCAGCGCCAAGGAAGGCGGCCGCAATGCCGTGCGCTTTTTCGAGCCGGCGATGCAGCAGGCCGTCGAGGCGCGCCTCGCGCTCGAGAACGACCTGCGCCAGGCGCTCGCCAACCGGCAGATCGAACTCCATCTGCAGGCGCAAGTCGCCGCCGACGGCCGCATCACCGGGGCCGAGGCGCTGTTGCGCTGGCATCATCCCGAGCGCGGCACGGTGCCCCCCTCGGCCTTCATTCCGCTCGCCGAGGAGACCGGCCTGATCGAGCCGCTCGGCGACTGGACCCTGCGCGAGGCCGCGCAACTGCTCGCCCGGTTCGAGCGCGCCGGCCGCGACCTGCGGCTGTCGGTAAACGTCAGTCCGCGCCAGATCCGGCAGCCGGATTTCGCCGCGCGCGTCCACGACTGCCTGGCCCAGGCCGGCGCCAGTCCCGCGCGCCTGACCCTTGAGGTGACCGAAAGCCTGCTGCTGACCGACATGGCCGGCGCGGTGGCGCGCCTGACCGAACTCAAGGCCGTCGGGGTGCGCCTGTCGCTCGACGATTTCGGCACCGGCTATTCCTCGTTGTCCTACCTGAAACGCCTGCCGCTGCACGAAATCAAGATCGATCGCGGTTTCGTCGCCGGGCTGCCGCAGGACGACAGCGACGCCACCCTGACGGGCGTGATCCTCCTGATCGGCGCCCGCATGGGCCTCGAAGTCGTGGCCGAGGGCATCGAGACGGCGGCCCAGCTCGACTGGCTGAAAGAGGGCGGCTGCGAATTGTTCCAGGGCTACCTGCTGGCGCGGCCGGAACCGGTCGCAGCGTTCTGCGCGCGCCTCGGCATGACGGAGAACTAGGCGGGCAAGGGATTCCAGATCGGGATTCACAGTCCGCCGGCGCAACGGCATAATTCTCCCCATGGCACAGATCCTGGTCATCGACGACGAAGTCGGCATCCGCGCGCTGCTCTGCGAAATCCTCACCGACGAGGGGCACGACGTCGCCACCGCGGAAAACGCCACGGCGGCGCGCGCCTGGCGCGACGAGCGGCGTCCCGACCTGGTGCTGCTCGACATCTGGATGCCCGACACCGACGGCGTGACCCTGCTCAGGGAATGGGCCGCCGGCGGCCAGCTGACCATGCCGGTGCTGATGATGTCGGGCCACGCCACGATCGACACCGCCGTGGAGGCGACCCGGATCGGCGCCACGGGCTTCCTGGAAAAACCGATCGGCATGCAGAAGCTGCTGGCCGCCGTCAGGCAGGGCCTCGAGCGCGCGCCGAAATCCGCAGCCGCGCTGACGCTGGCCGCCTTTCCTCGCTCGGCGACCCTCCGGGAACTGCGCAAGCGCATCGAACAGGTCGCCGCCAAGAGCCGGACGCTGTTGCTGCGCACGCCGGCGGCCTCGATCGTCGAACTCGCCGCGCGCACACTGCAACCGCCCGGCAAGGCGTGGATCGACCTCGGCTACGATTCGAACCCGCTTTCGCTCGACGCCCTCGCGCAAGCCGGCGGCGGGGTGTTTTACTGCGCCGAGCTGGGACGCCTGACCCGCTTGCAGCAGAAAAACCTCGCCTTCGCCCTCGACCGGCTGGACAAGCACAACCTGCGGCTGGTGGCCGCCTCGACCCACGACGCCGCCGCCCTCGTCGCGCAGGGCTGGGAAGAGGCCGTGATCGACCGAGTTTTCGAGGTCAGCATCGGCCTGCCATCGATGGCCGAGCTCAAGGACGACGTGCCGGACCTCGCCACGCACATCCTCACCCGGCTGGTCGAGGCCGGCGAAGTGCCGAATCGCCATCTCGCGGTCGCGGCGCAAAACGCGCTGCGCCAGCATCCCTGGCCCGAGGGTTACGCCCAGATCAAAAAGGCGGTCAAGTCGCTCGCGCTCGCCGCACTCGATGAGGAAATCGGCGCCGAGGAGGTGCGGCGCCTGCTGGCGCCCGGCGCGGAAACGCGCGTAGAGATTCCTCCCGGCCTTCTGACCGAGATGCTCGCCCACCCGCTGCGCGACGCACGCGAGATGTTCGAAAAGCTCTATTTCGAGCATCACCTGCGGAGCGAGGGCGGCAGCATGACGCGGCTCGCCGAGAAGACCGGTCTGGAGCGCACCCACCTGTATCGCAAGCTGAAGGATCTCGGCCTGCGCAACGCCGCGAAAGGCGAGGAAGAGTGAAAATCCTGATTCTGGGCGCCGGCCAGGTCGGCGCCAGCGTGGCCGAAGCGCTTGCGTCGGAAGCCAACGACATTACCATCGTGGACCAGAACCGCGAGTTCCTGGCGGCGCTCGCCGACCGCCTCGACGTGCGCACCGTCACCGGCAACGCCGCCTACCCGAACGTGCTGCGCGAGGCCGGCATCGAGGATACCGACCTCCTCATCGCGGTAACCCAATCCGACCAGACCAACCTGGTCGCGTGCAAGATCGCGCGCAGCCTGTTCAATGTCAGCACCCGCATCGCCCGGCTGCGCTCGCCCGATCTGATCGAGCCCGGGCTGCTGTCGAACGAGAATTTCGCGGTCGATTATGCGATCTGTCCCGAACAGGACATCACCGATTACATCGTCAAGCTGGTCGAATTCCCCGAAGCGCTGCAGGTGCTCGAGTTCGCCAATGGCAAGGTGACCCTGGTGGGCGTACGCGCCAAGCCGGACGGCCTGCTCGTCGGCAAGCCGATCCGCACCATGCGCGAGCACCTGCCGGCCGGCGTCGATGCGCGCATCGCGGCGATCTTCCGCGAGCACCAGCCGATCGAGCCGGACGGCAATACCGTGATCGAACCCGGCGACGAGGTTTTCCTTCTCGCCGCCAGCCGTCACATCCGGCCGGTATTGAAGGAACTGCGCCGTGGCCGCGAGCCGGTGAAACGCGTGATGATCGCCGGCGGGGGCAACATCGGCCTGCGCGTGGCCCAGGCGCTGGAAGACCGCTACGAAATCAAGATCGTCGAGTTCGACCGGCGGCGCGCCGAACTGATCGCCGGCAAGCTCGCGCACGCCCTCGTGCTAAGCGGCTCGGCGACCGACGAGAACCTGCTGGCGCAGGAAAACATCGACGAAATCGACATGTTCCTCGCCCTGACCAACGACGACGAGGACAACATCATGGCCGCCTCGCTGGCCAAGCGGCTCGGCTGCCGGCGCGTCCTGGCGCTGATCAACCGGCGCGCCTATGCCGACATGGTGCAGGGCGGGCCGATCGACATCGGCATCTCCCCCGCCCAGGTGTCGATCGGCGCGCTGCTGACCCACGTGCGGCGCGGCGACGTGGTCAAGGTGCACAGCCTGCGGCGCGGCGCCGCCGAGGCGCTCGAACTGGTCGCGCACGGCGACAAGAACAGTTCGAAGGTGGTCGGCCGCCGCATCGAGGAACTGCCCAAGATCCATGGCGCGCACATCGGCGCGATCGTGCGCACCGGCAAGCAGGCGGAAGCCGTCCTGCGGGACGGCATCGTGGATTATCAGCGGATCGAGCGCGTCATCATTCCGCATCACGACACGGTGATCGAATCCGACGACCACGTCGTCGTTTTCTGCGTGCGCAAGCGCGAGGTCGCCCAGGTCGAGAAGCTCTTCCAGGTCGGCTTCCAGTTCATCTGATCCGCTTCCATGCGCCGCTTTTTTCCGCTGCTGCGCGTATTCAGCGTGCTGCTGATCGGGTTCTCCTTCTGCCTGGCCGTGCCGATGGCGGTGTCGTGGTATGTCGACGACGGCGCCCATTCGGCCTTCGACGAGGCTTTCCTCGTCACCCTGATGTGCGGACTGGCGCTGTTTCTCGCCACCCACCGCGAACGGCGCGAAATGAAGGTGCGCGACGGCTTCCTGCTCGTCGTGCTGGTCTGGACGCTCCTGCCGCTGTTCGCCTGCCTGCCGTTCTGGCTGCATCTGGACATCTCCTTCACCGACGCCTACTTCGAGGCGGCTTCCGGCCTGACGGCCACCGGCGCGACGGTGCTTTCCGGTCTCGACCACATGCCGCTGTCGATCAATTTCTGGCGCACGTTTTCGCACTGGATCGGCGGCATGGGGGTCGTGGTGCTGGCGGTGGCGATCCTGCCGCTGCTGGGCATCGGCGGCCGCCAGATGTTCCGCGCCGAGACGCCCGGGCCGATGAAGGAAACCAGTCTCACGCCGCGCATCGCCGAGACCGCCAAGGGCCTGTGGGTGGTCTATCTCATCCTCACCCTCGCCTGCGGCCTGACCCTGTGGACCCTGGGCATGCAACCCTGGGACGCGGCGATGCACGCCTTCACGACCATGGGACTCGGCGGCTTCTCCTCCAAGGACGCGAGCCTCGGGCACTTCAACAGCGTCGAAATCGAAATCGCGGTGATGGGCTTCGCCCTGTTGTCGGGAATGAATTACGCCACTCACTTCCTGGCGCTGCGCCAGCGCACGCTCTCCCCCTACCGGCGCGATGCCGAGATTCCCTATTTCCTCGGCGTGCTGGCGATCAGCATCCTGGCGCTGACGTTCTACCTCCAGGCGCTGGGCGTGTTCGGCGAGTTCGGCACGGCGCTGCGCTATGTCGCGTTCCACACGATCTCGCTGGCCACCTCGCTCGGCCTGACAACCGCCGATTACGGCCAGTGGCCGTTCTTCGCCCAGCTCTGGATGCTGTTCCTCGGCAGCTTCATCGCCTGTTCGGGTTCCACCGGCGGCGGCATCAAGATGATCCGCGCCATGATCCTCTACAAGCAGCTCTACCGCGAGTTGCTGCTCGCACTGCATCCGAACGCGATCTGGCCGGTGCGCATCCGCAGCGCCGTCGTGCCGCAGCACGTGGTGGCGGGCGTGATGGCCTTCGGCTTCATCTACATGGTCACCATCGTCACGCTCACGCTGCTGATGACCGCCTCGGGAATGGACATCGTCACCGGCTTTTCGGCCATCGTCGCCACGCTCAACAACACCGGGCCGGGCCTGGGCCAGGTCGGCCCGGCCGCCACCTTCGCCGTGCTCAGCGATTTCCAGACCTGGCTATGCGCCCTGGCCATGCTGCTCGGCCGCCTGGAAATCTTCACCCTGCTGGTGGTGCTGATTCCGGCGTTCTGGAGGAAATAGCCGGTGTCCCGCTTCCTGCCCCTCCTGCGCGTCTTCGGCGTGCTGCTGATGGGCTTCGCGCTGACCCTGCTGACCCCGCTGCTGCTGTCCTGGTACTGGCAGGATGGCGCGACCACGGCCTACGACGAGGCCTTCCTGCTGACCTTCGGCACCGGCCTCGGCCTCTGGTGGGCGGCGCGGCGCTCGACCGCCGACCTCAAGGTGCGCGACGGCTTCCTCATGGTGGTGATGGTGTGGACCCTGCTGCCGGTCTATGCCGCGCTGCCCTTGCTGTTCTACCTGGACATTTCGTTTACCGACGCCTATTTCGAGGCGGTTTCGGGCCTGACCACCACCGGGGCGACCGTCCTGACCAACCTCGATACGCTGCCGCCCTCGATCAACCTGTGGCGCGGCATGATGGTGTGGCTGGGCGGCATGGGGTTGATCGTGCTGGCCGTCGCGGTGCTGCCGCTGCTGGGCATCGGCGGCCGGCAGATGTTCAAGGCCGAGACCCCGGGCCCGATGAAGGACACGCAGCTGACGCCGCGCATGACCCAGACGGCCAAGGGCCTCTGGGCGGTCTATGCGGCGATCACCCTGGCCTGCGCGCTGGCCTACCGCTGGGCCGGCATGGACTGGTTCGACGCGGTCATGCACGCCTTCACGACCATGGGACTGGGCGGCTTCTCCAGCCACGACGCGAGCTTCGGCTACTGGAATTCGCCGGCCATCGAGGCGGTGGCGATCGTCTTCATGCTGGTGGCCGGCATCAACTTCGCCACCCACTTCCTGGCGCTGCACCGGCGCAGCCTCACGCCTTACCGGCGCGATCCCGAGGTCGGCTGGTACCTGGTCGTGGTCCTGGGCAGCGTCGTCGGCATCGCCGCCTATCTCGCCCTGCTCGGGGTCTATCCGGACTTCCTCGCCGCACTGCGGTATGCCGCCTTCAACGTCGTGTCGATCGCCACCACGACCGGCTACGCCAACACCGACTACAGCCTGTGGCCGGCCTTCGCGCCGCTGTGGATGCTCTTCCTCTGCTGCTTCGTCACCAGCGCCGGTTCGACCGGCGGCGGGATCAAGATGATGCGGGCGATCATCCTGTTCAAGCAGGTGTATCGAGAACTGATGCGCGCCATGCACCCGCACGTCGTCTGGCCGGTGCGGATCGGCGGCGCCACGGTCGAAAGCAAGGTCCTCTTCGCGGTGCTCGCCTTCGGCTTCATCTACAGCGTCTCGATCGCCGCACTGACCCTGGTGCTGTCGCTGTCCGGACTCGACACGATCACCGCCTTCTCCGCCGTGATCGCGACCCTCAACAACACCGGGCCGGGCCTGGGCCAGGTCGGCCCGGCCGCCACGTTTGCCGTCCTGAACGACTTTCAGACCTGGGTGTGCAGCTTCGCCATGCTGCTCGGCCGGCTGGAAATCTTCACCCTGCTGGTGGTGCTGACCCCCGCCTTCTGGCGCAAGTAGAACAATCCGGCCGTCCCGTTATAATCCCCTCGACCTGCGGGTGTAGTTCAATGGCAGAACGGCAGCTTCCCAAGCTGCATACGAGGGTTCGATTCCCTTCACCCGCTCCAATTCAGCTTCCATGGAAATCCACTGAGTTCCATAAGCCGTTGTCAGCAAAGAGTATTTCGCCAGACAACGATCCAGTGAGATCCACCGAAATCCACCCGCTGCTGGACTGATTTAGTCCATCCAGTAGTCCATCAAAGCGGTCGGGTTCGAGTCCGGATTGTTCCTGGGGGCGAGCGGGCGATGGGATGAGCATCTGACTCCTGACTCTGTTCAGGAGCAGACATGGCACTTACCGACATGACGGTCCGGCAGGCCAAGGCTACCGGCAAGGACTACACCCTCGGCGATCTCGACGGGCTCTCCCTCGGCGTGAGCGCGCAGGGAGGGAAATCCTGGCACTTCCGCTACACGTGGCTTGGCAAGCAGAAACGGATGTCCCTGGGAACCTACCCGGAGATCAGCCTGCGCGATGCCCGCGCCAGACGTGACGAGGCCCGCGCGCTGCTGGCCAAAGGCATCAACCCCCGGCTCCATCGCGAAAAGGAACGCCAGGCGGTCTCCCTGGCCGCCGAGCACACTTTCGAGGCGGTCTACGAGAAGTGGCTCGCGCACCGCTCGCTCAAGCTCAAGGAAGGCCGGCAGAGCACGCTGGTTCAGATTCGGCGCGCCTTCGACAAGGACGTCCTGCCCGCGTTGCGCAAGCGGTCGATCTACGAGATCAACCGCGCCGACCTGCTTGAGGTCGTCGGCCGCATCGAGCGGCGCAAGGCGCTGTCGGTGGCCGAGAAGGTGAGGACCTGGTTCAACCAACTCTTCCGCTACGCCTTGGTGATCGTGCCGGGACTGGAGCGGAACCCGGCCTCCGACCTCGATGTCGTCGCATTGCCCCAGCCGCCCGTGCGCCACAACCCGTTCCTGCGCATGGAGGAACTGCCCGCTTTCCTGCGAACCTTGCGCAAGTACCCCGGCAGACAGCAAACCCAGCTCGGGATTCGACTCCTGTTGCTGACGGGCGTGCGGACGGGAGAACTCCGCCGTGCGGAGCCGGGGCAGTTCCTTCTGGACGACGGCCTGTGGATCATCGAGCCGGAGAACGTGAAGCAGTTGAAGACGCAGATGATCAAGGCGGGAAAGAACCCTGCGGACATCCCTCCCTACATCGTGCCGCTGTCCGTTCAGGCCATCGAAGTCGTCAGGTTCATGCTGGACCGCTTCAAGCCGGCCCAACGCTATCTGTTCGCCCACGCCAGCGACCTCAATGAGCGCATCAGCGAGAACACCATCAATGGGGCGCTCAAGCGTCTGGGTTACGAGTCGCAACTGACCGGCCATGGCATCCGCGGAACGATTTCGACGGCGCTCAACGAGATCGGCTACCCGAAGGTTTGGATCGAGGCGCAACTGTCCCACGCCGACCGGGACAAGGTGAGCGCGGCCTACAACCACGCGGAGTACGTGGAGCAGCGACGCCGCATGATGCAGGACTGGGCCGATCGGCTCGACCTGTTCGAACAAGGCCAGGTCGAAGCCGCCAGCGCCCACCTGTCCGTCCACCTGGAAGGTGTGACCGGCGCCGCGGAGGATCGGAACGCCGGAACGCCTCCGGGGAAAGCGGCGGCCCCGATTCTGCTGGTGGCAAAGCCGCGGGAAGGCATGTGTCTGTCAACGATCCCGGTACAGCGGCTGTCGGCCGTTCGGGCACCCCGATCCGAGGAGCCAGCCCTGTCGAACATCCAGCGCGAACGGATGCTGCTGCTCGATATCCTGGAGGCGCCCCACAACCTCTCCGTCGCCGAATACGCCAAGCTCGCCGGCAAGTCCCGCCGCTGGATCACTTACGAAATCCAGGCGGGCAACCTCCTGTCGATCAGCCTGGGCAACCGGGGACAGCGCGTACCGGATTGGCAACTCGACCCCCTCAAGCGCCGGCTGGTCCAGACCGTCCTCAGGCAGATGCCCCCGGGAGTGGATACATGGCACATCTACCACGCGCTCACGCGGCCGAGCGGACTGTTCCAGGGGCGGTCCCCGATCGATGCGGTGACGCCGGAGAACCTGCACCTCGCCGTGCATCTGGTATGCGGCACGGCGGGGTCATGCCAAATCAATTCAACCCCTTGCGAGAGGGCGCATAAAATGCCCTCCACATGATCGATGATGGCGATGATCAGCCTTTCATCAACCAGCTTTCCTCGAAACGATCTGCTGGCTTGGGCTTCCCGAAATGAAATCCTTGCGCCAGATGGCATCCCATGGCCAGCAGAGCCGTTGCCTGATCGGCATGCTCGACTCCTTCGGCCAGGGTTTCCAGTTCCATGCTGCGGCCCATCGCGATGATCGTGCCGACGATGGAGCGATCGTTTCGGTCGCTCAACATGTCGCGCACGAAAGAGATATCGATCTTGAGTCTGCTCACAGGGAATCGTTTGAGATAGGACAGCGAGGAATAGCCGGTTCCGAAATCGTCGATCGACAGGGAGAATCCGGCGGCCGCCAGGGCCTGCGTGATCTCCACAGCCCGGTCCGGGTCGCGCATCATCCCACTTTCGGTCAGCTCGAGTTCGATGCGGGCTGAAGTGGCGCCGCTTTCCCGTGCAATCCGCATGGCGGTATCCACGAAGCCGTCGTCCTCGAATTGTCTTGCCGAGACATTGACCGCAACCCTCCCTGGCATCGGGCGACCATCGGTTTCCCATTTTCGAACCTGCCCACATGCTGCGGCGAGCGCCCACTCTCCCAGGGAAACGATCAGGCTGCGCTCCTCCGCGATGGGGATAAAGTCCGCAGGACTGACGGGGCCCCACTCGGGATCCGTCCAGCGCACCAGGGCCTCGGCGCCAATCAGCGCGCCACTGCGCAGATTCACCTGCGGCTGATAATGGAGTTGCAGTTGTCCGGCAATCAGCGCCTTTTCGAGCCGCTGCGCGATCGCGAGGCGGCGCGCCAGTTCATTGCCCATTTCGGCGCGGTAAAAGCGGTAGCCACCGCCGCTGCCCTTGGCGCGGTACATGGCAATGTCGGCATGCTTGAGCAGTGCCTCAACGGACCTCCCGTCTTCCGGAAAAACCGCTATACCGATGCTCGCCGAGACGCTGAAGCTCTGGCTGCCGGCGGTTATCGGGGTCTCCAACGCCTCGGCGATCCGTTCCGCAATACGCACGGCGGCCTTGCCGGAGTCCGAGGCGATGACGACAAACTCGTCGCCAGACAGTCGCGCCAACGTTTCTTCCTCGCGCAGGGCATCGCCAAAGCGCCGCGACACCTCGACGAGCACGCGGTCGCCGGCATCGTGGCCGAGCGTGTCGTTGATATCCTTGAACCGGTCCAGATCGAGGAAGAGCAAGGCGAGGCGCTGGCCACGCCGCTCGGCGGCCGCCAGTTCGTGCCGCAAACGATCCATGAACAGTGCGCGGTTTGGCAGGCCGGTAAGAGGGTCGTAGAAGGCCAGATATTCGATCCGGGTCTCGGCTGCCTTTCGGTCGGTGATGTCCTGCACCGTGCCCACGGCCTTGATCGGTCGATGTTCGTCGTCGATTTCGATCTGCGCGCGTTCCTCCACCCACCGAGTCTCATTATCCACGAGGATGCGATGCTGAAGATGATAGGGTGCGCCCGCGAGGGCCGCGTGCCAAGCCGCATCGACCATCTCCCGATCCTCCGGATGAATGGCGGCCAGGAAAGCCTCGTAACTGACGGCGGTCTTCCTGTCGATGCCGAAGATCCGGTAAACCTCCGGCGACCATGTCAGCGCACCCGTCCGCAGATCGAGCCGCCAACTACCAATGCGAGCGACTTCCTGAGCGCGCAGCAGGGTCGCTTCGCTTTCGCGCAAGGCGTTCTGGAGGTTGGCCTGTTCGGTCATGTCCTCGACAATGAGCAACAGACGGGCTTCTTCTTCTTCTTCTTCTTCTT